>Ga0335070_10006840_pt1 | contig 13404 bp, 13 predicted proteins | sample Lox_Sample_13_FD_206722 | JGI IMG/M metagenome (GOLD analysis project Ga0335070, IMG submission 206722) | Soil microbial communities from Loxahatchee National Wildlife Refuge, Florida, United States - Lox_Sample_1.3 | ecosystem: Environmental > Terrestrial > Soil > Wetlands | place: USA...
CCGGCCTCCGCCATGCGCTCAGCCCGCCAGCTCGCGCGAGCGCCGCGTGGCGGCCGCGATTGCCCTGGTCAGCAGCGGTTGCAGCCCATCGGACGCCATGAGGATCTTCAATGCCTCGAGCGTCGTGCCCGCCGGGCTGGTGACGTTCTGGCGCAACACCGCGGCCGGCTCCGCCGACTGGTGCGCCAATTCACCCGCCCCGGATACCGTGGCGCGCGCCAGGCGCGTCGCCAGATCGGCCGGCAAACCGGCAGCAGCGCCGGCCTCGGCCAGGCATTCGATGAGAAGGAAGACATAGGCCGGCCCGCCGCCGCTGACGGCAGTCACGGCATCGATCAGGCCCTCCTCGCCGATCCAGGCGACCTCACCCACCGCGGCCAGCAGCGCGTCGCACAGCTGACGCTGCGCCGGCGTCACATTGGCGTTGGGACAGGCGACGGTGATGCCGCGACCGACCGCGGCCGGGGTGTTGGGCATGCTCCGCACGATCGCTGCCGCGGTGCCGAAATGGCGCTCGAAATAGGCGATGGTCCGCCCCGCCGCGATCGATAGGAACACGGTCTCCGGCCTGACGAAGCGCCGATAAGCTGGTAACGCCGCTTCCGTCATCTGCGGCTTGATGGCGACCAGCACCACGGTGGGCTGGAAGTCCGCGGGAAGCTTGGCGCCATCATCGAGCACCCGCACGCCGCGGCTCACCACATCGGCGAGCGCCGCGGCATTCGGCTCAACCACCATCACGTCGATGCCGCGCATGCCACGCTCCAGCCAGCCACGCAGCATTACGCCACCCATCTTGCCGCACCCGATGAGCAGCAAGGGCCCTCTGATGGTCATCCGCGGCTAGGCCTCGCCGACAGTCTCCAGCATCGCCGCGTCGATCGCCTCGCGCGGCGTCCGGCCGCCCCACAGCACGAACTGGAAGGCGGGGAAGAAGCGCTCACACTCGCTGACCGCGATATCGACGAGATCCTCGAGCTGCTCGACCGAAGCCCCCGTGCCACCGCCGCGCAGCAACACCGTGTGGCGGAACATAGGGACGAGTTCTTCCGAACAGATGTCGAAGTGCCCGAGCCACAGCTTCTCGTTGATGAGCGCCAGCAGATCGGCGGCCGGCGACCGCTTGTGCTGGGGCACGCGGACGTCGAACAGGCAGGAGAAGTAGATCGCCCTGAGGTCTTCCTGCCAGACGAAATAGAGGCGGTAGTCGCACCAGGTACCGGAAATCTCCACGACCATCTCGGCATCGGTCGTGCGGTCGAAGCGCCATTCATTGGCGCTGACGAGTTCCTCCAATAGATCGATCGGATTGCTACTGCTCTGCTCTCGGCTCGCCGAAAGTGAGGCCATGCCGCCCCCATCGCGTGGCCGGTGAACGGGGTTGCCCCTCCGGAAGTGGGTCCATCCGGCCCCCGATATATGGCCACGGACAACATTCAACCCACCATTAGTAGGGTGCCAAATCGGCGATTCGCGCGCAAGAGTCTATTTGACTTATCCCCAACAATTAACACAGTCGGTCTCCGACTTGGCCGGCCAGCTTGGCTTCGAGAGCCGCCACACGCGCCTGCAGTTCCTCCTGCGCATTGCGGGACTCGGCGACCATGGCCCTCACGACATCGAACTCCTCGCGGCTCACGAGGTTCATGCGGTTGAGCACGCGCTCGACCTGCTCGCGCAGTCGAGTCTCGATCTCGTGCTTCATGCCGCTGAGGCCGCCGACGGCACCGGCTGCCATCTTGGCCAGATCGTCGAGCAGGCGATTTTCCGTTTGCATCGATGACCACTCCTCTGTCGCAAGCCAACATTATCGGCCGCCGACGCCCGCGCCGCAAATCGCCGGTCGGCTTGTGCCGCTATAGGCGGGTGCCTATAAGGGCGCGGCACAACAGCTTGCTGCGTCGATGTTCTTCACCATTCCTTTCCCCGCGATCGGTCCGGTGCTGATCGCGATCGGGCCGTTCGCGATCCGCTGGTACGCCCTCGCCTATATCGTCGGCCTCATTCTGGGCTGGCGCTATTGCGTGTGGCTGGCGAAGAAGCCGCCGGCCCTCGTGTCGCGCCTGCAGCTCGATGATTTCCTGGTCTGGGCCACCATCGGCGTCATCGCCGGCGGCCGCCTCGGCTATGTGCTGTTCTATCAGCCGGGCGAATACTTCGCGCACCCGCTCTCGATCCTCGAGGTCTGGCGCGGCGGCATGTCGTTCCACGGCGGCTGCACCGGCGTGATCCTGGCGATGATCCTGTTCTCGCGCCGGCATCGCATCCCGTTCCTTGCCCTCAGCGACATCGTCGCATCGGCGACGCCCATCGGCCTCTTCCTCGGGCGTCTCGCCAACTTCATCAATGCCGAGCTCTACGGCCGCCTCACGACGGTGCCCTGGGCCATGGTCTTCCCGACGGATCCCCTGCAGCTGCCACGCCATCCGAGCCAGCTCTATGAAGCGGCCCTCGAAGGGATCGCGCTGTTCCTCGCGATATTCCTGCTGGCCGGGCGCGAATCCGTACGCCGCCAACACGGCGTCCTGTCCGGGACCTTCCTCATCGGCTATGCGCTGTCGCGCATCTTCGTCGAGTTCTTCCGCGAGCCCGATGCCTTCCTCGGTCCCATCATCGGCGATGCCACCATGGGCCAGCTTCTCTCCTTGCCCATGCTCATCGCCGGCCTCGTCTTCCTCTGGTACTCGCGGCGCTACGCGGCGGCGCCCTCGAAGTGACCCCGCTCGCCGAACTGCTGGCGCGGCGCATCCGCGTCACCGGACCGCTTACGGTCGCCGACTACATGGCCGAGGCGCTCGGCCATCCCGAGCATGGCTACTACAAGCGCGCCGATCCCTTCGGGCTTGCCGGCGACTTCGTCACCTCGCCGGAGATCAGCCAGATGTTCGGCGAGTTGCTGGGCGTCTGGTGCGCCGCGGTGTGGAACGCGATGGGGCGTCCGTCCCCCGTGCGCCTGGTCGAGCTCGGCCCCGGCCGCGGCACGCTGATGGCGGATGCTCTGCGCGGCACGCGCAAGGCGCCGGGCTTCCACGCCGCGATCGACCTGCACATGGTCGAGACGAGCCCGCTGCTGCGGCGCTTGCAGGAGGAGACGCTGCGCGGCACCGGTGTCCCGCTCGCCGCGCAGTGGCACGACAGCTTTGCCGAGGTGCCGGAAGGGCCGCTGCTCCTCGTCACCAACGAACTGTTCGATGCGCTGCCGATCCACCAGTTCCAGAGCCGCGGCGGGCGCTGGCACGAGCGCATGGTCGGCCTCGACGCCAGCGGCAATGGCCTGACCTTCGGGCTCGGCCCGCCCGGCGCCAGCCTGGCGCTGGTCGGTGCGAAGGCATCGCTGCTGGCGGAAGGATCGATCGTCGAAGCCTGCCCGGCAGGGATCGCACTCGCCGCCGATATCGCGCGCCGCGTCGTCGCTCACGGCGGGGCTGCCCTCATCATCGACTACGGTCACGAGGGAGGCGCCGTGGGCGAAAGCCTGCAGGCGGTACGCCGCCACGGCAAGCACGACCCACTCGACGAACCCGGCAGCGCCGATCTCTCGGCGCATGTCGATTTCGGCGCCCTCGCCCGCGCGGCGCGCGAAGCCGGCGCCGCTGTCTACGGCCCGATACCGCAGAATCTGCTGCTTGAGCGTCTGGGCATTCGCGTTCGCGCCGCCGCGCTCAAGAAGAAGGCCACTGAAGCGCAAGCCGCCGACATCGGCGCGGCCATGGAGCGCTTGCTCCGCCTCGAGCAAATGGGCACGCTGTTCAAGGCCCTGGCCGTCGCGTCGCCGCAGTTGCCGGTGCCGCCAGCATTCGACGAGACCGCCGATCCATGATTCACGCCGACGTCCTCAAGGACTGCCCGCGCGTCTGCCACGGCTTCTTCACCCGCCAGGGGGGAGTCAGCGAGGGCCTCTATGACTCCCTCAACTGCGGCTACGGCTCGAACGACGACCCGGCGCGGGTGACGGAGAATCGCACGCGGGTGCTCGCCGCAATCGGCTTGCCGGCCACGGCGCTGGCCACGGCCTATCAGGTCCACAGCCCCGATGTGATCGAGGTGGACCAGCCTTGGCCGCGCGGCGAGGCGCCGAAGGTCGACGCCATGGTGACGAGGCGTCCCGGCATTGCGCTCGGCATCCTCACCGCCGATTGCGCACCGATCCTGCTGGCCGATCCCGAGGCGGGCGTCGTCGGCGCCGCCCATGCCGGCTGGCGCGGCGCCGTCACCGGCGTCATCGAGGCCGTCGTCAACCGCATGACGAAACTGGGGGCGGATCCCGCTCGCATCCATGCCGCCGTCGGCCCCTGCATCCGGCAGCCGTCCTATGAAGTGGGGCCAGAGTTCCCGCAGCCCTTCCTGGCGCAGGATCCCTTGAACCGGGAATTCTTCGTCGCCAGCCAACGCGACGGCCGCTTCATGTTCGATCTGCCCGGCTATGTCGCCAGCCGGCTCCGGCGCCTCGGCGTCGGCGCCATGGAGGCGCTGGCATACGACACATGCGGCGAGGCAGATCGCTTCTTCAGCTATCGCCGCACCACCTTGCGTGGCGAAAAAGACTATGGCCGCGAACTCTCGGTGATCGCCCTGGCCCCGTGAAGGCTCGGCGGACCCTTCCCATTCCAACAACTTCGTCTGTGCGGACAGGACAAACCCATGGCATTGCACTTTACGCGTGAAGAGCTGGCGGCGCGGCGCGCCAAGGCGATCGAGCTGATGCAGAAGCGCGGCCTCGACGGCCTGCTCATGTTCCGGCAGGAGAGCATGTTCTACCTGACCGGCTACGACACCTTCGGCTACGTCTTCTTCCAGTGCCTCTATCTTGGTGCCGATGGCCGGCTGATGCTGCTGACGCGCTCCGCCGACCTCTTGCAGGCAGAGCACACGTCAGTCGTCAACGACATCCGCATCTGGGTCGACGGACCCGATGCAAACCCCGCCCTCGAGCTGCGCGAAATTTTGCGCGGCTTCGGCTGCGCCGGAAAGACGCTCGGCGTCGAGTACGAGGCCTACGGGCTGACGGCGCGCAACGGCAAGCGCCTGGATGCGGCGCTCGACGGGTTCTGCCGCCTGGAGGACGCCTCCGACCTTGTGAGCCGCGCGCGCGTCATCAAAAGTCCCGCGGAGATGGGCTATGTGCGCAAGGCCGCCGCCCTGGCCGATGCAGCGCTCGACGAGGCCAATCGACTGGCGGCGCCGGGCGCCTTCGAGGGCGACATTCTCGCCGCCATGCAGGGCGCCATCATCAAGGGCGGGGGCGACGATTCCGCCAACGAATTCATCATCGGCTCCGGGCACGACGCGCTGCTCTGCCGCTACTTCACGGGGCGTCGGCGGCTCGACAGGACGGATCAGCTGACGCTCGAATTCGCCGGGGTCTATCGCCACTACCACGCGGCGCTCATGCGCACGATTTGCATCGGCGAGCCGCCGCCGCGGCAGCGCGAGATGCACAAGGTGTCCGTGGATGCGCTTGACGCCTGCAAGGCCGCACTCCGGCCTGGCCGTCCGATCGGCGAGGTGTTCGATGCCTATGCGCGCACGCTGGATGCGACCGGCTATCGCAACGCGCGGCTCAATGCCACCGGCTACAGCCTCGGAACCACCTTCGCGCCGAACTGGATGGACTGGCCGATGTTCTACCACGGCAACCCGGAGCCGGCGGCGCCGGGCATGGTGTTCTTCATCCACATCATCATCTTCGACAGCGAGCGCAACCTCGCGATGACGAATGGTCACACCGTGCTGGTCACCGACCGCGGCTGCGAGACCCTGTCGCAGCGACCGACCGATCTCGTAGTGAAGTGAGGCAGAGCCTTTAGGCGGTCGCCTGCGCCCAAGCCGGCCCGATGCGGAACATCAAGAGCCGGTAAGGCGCCAGGCAGAAGACGGCGAACGCCAGCTTGACCGCGAGGTCGCCCAGGGCCCAGGTGAACCAGGGCAGCCGGGTCGCGATGAAGGCGATGCTGAAGAAGGTCGCGGTGTCCACGATCGAACCGACGCCCGAGGCCACGAACGGGGCTCGCCACCAGCTGTGCCGGCGCAGCCAGTTGAAGAGGGTCACGTCGAGCAGCTGGGCCAGGAGGAAGGCCGAGCCCGAGGCGGCGGCGATGCGCGGCGTCGCCAGGATCGCCGACAGCACCACGCCGACGGCGAAGCCGGCGTAGATCACGCGCCGGGCGGCGACCGGCCCGAAGCGCCGGTTGGTGAGATCGCTGACCAGGAACGAGAACGGATAGGTGAAGGCGCCCCAGGTCAGCCAGTCGCTGATCGGAAACTGCACCAGGAAGTTGGAGGCGCCGACGATGGCCACCATGGCCAGGATCGCCGGTACCAGGCTGGTGAGGGTGAGGGACGTACGGCTGCCGTTCATCGAGCGCTCCGGGTTGGTCGGCGGCCGACGCCGCGCCGGCAGGCTGATAACGGGAGACCGCTGAAAAGGCAACCATTGCCCGGCTCTCCGCCGGGCCTGCAGGGGCGAGCGGCGCTCGCCCTCCTCTGCCACAGTCCGCAATCGTCGGGGATTCCGGCCCCACGAGGGCGAACGCCGCTCGCCCCTACGCCCCAAGGCCTCGACGAAGCTCAGTGCGCGCTCTCGGCCACGGCCTTGGGCTTGCGGATCAGCGGCATCAGCAGCAGGGCAAACGCGAAGACGCCGGCCATGATGAGCAGCGCATCGTTGAAGGTCAGGACCGTCGCCTCGCGGGTGACCAGATCGTTGAGCTTGCGCAACGCTGCAAGGTCGGGATCGACGGGGACCATGTCGCCGAGCCGGTCGGAGAGGCCGTCGAGGAAGCCTTGTACCGTCGGGCGGGCCGCATTGATGTTCTCGGAGAGCCGCTGATAGTGCAGGGCCAGCCGGTCGATCAGCACGGTGTTGATGGCGCCGAGGCCGATGGCGCCGCCGAGATTGCGCATGAGGTTGTAGAGCCCGCTGGCATTCTTCAGCTCCTCCGGCGGCAGGGTGCCGAGGGCCAGCGTGTTGATCGGGATGAAGCACATCATGAGGGCGCTGCCGCGCACGGCCTGCGGCAGGGCGAATTCCCAGAAGCCCCAATCGGCGGTGGCGAACGACTGCAGGTAGACGCCGGTGCCGAACAGCGTGAGTCCGATCGCCAGCATGACGCGCAGGTCGAGCTTCTTCGACAGCGCCCCGGCGATCGGCGCCGTCGAGAACTGGACCGCGCCGGTCACGATCATCAAGAGGCCGATCTGCAGCGAATTGTAGCCGCGCACGCGGCCGAGAAAGGCCGGCAGCAAAAACACCGAACCGTAGAGGCCGATACCCAGGATGAAGCTGTACAGCGAGCCGATGGCGAAGTTGCGGTCGTGGAAGGCACGCAGCCACACGATCGGCTGCTTGTAGGTGAACATGCGCCAGAAGAAGAGCAGCGCGGCGACGCTGCTGATCACGGCGAAGGTGGCGATCGCATCGTCCTGCAGCCAGTCGTTGCGGGGGCCCTCCTCGAAGACATACTCGAGGCTGCCGAGGAACAGCGCCATCAGGATCAGGCCGGGAAAATCGAATCCCTTGAGCAGGCTCCAGTCTGGCCGGTCGAAATCGACGAACGTCCAGACCGCGAGCGCAACGGCGATGCCCGGCACCACGTTCACCAGGAACATCCAGTGCCAGGAGTAGGTCTGCGTCAGGTATCCGCCGATCGTCGGCCCGAGCGTCGGCGCCATGGTGGCGACTAGCCCGATCAGGACGGAGACGCCGGCCCGGCGCTCTGGTGGGAACAGGATGAAGGAGGTGGCGAAGACCGTGGGGATCATGCCGCCGCCGATGAACCCCTGCAGCACGCGGAACACGATCATGGCGTCCAGGTTCGTCGCGAACGCACAGCCGATGCTCATGAGCGTGAAGCCGATGGCAGAGATGACGAAGATGATCCGCGTCGACAGCAGGCGCGACAGATAGCCCGACAACGGGATCATGATGACTTCAGCGATCAGGTAGGCCGTCTGCACCCAGGTGATCTCATCGGCGCTGGCGGACAGGCCGGCCTGGATCTCGCGCAGCGAGCTCGAGACGATCTGGATGTCGAGGATGGCCATGAACATGCCGACGACCATGGCCATGAAGCCGGCCCATTCGCGTGGGCCGACGGCGCGCCGCGCCGGCGGAGCAGCCGGCGCCGCGACCGCCGGCTCGGCCGGCGCTTCCGGCTCGGAGTCGGGCGGCAGGTCGTCGATCGGCCTGCGGAGAACGGAACTGCGCATCGACAGTCAATCGTCAGCGGCTCTGGGCGACCTTGTCGGTCGTTGCCGCCTGCGCCGCGCCGAAGATGGCGCCGGCCAGGGTCGGGCCGGTGCCGGCGGCGCGCGTATCGACCGTCACCTCGACGGAGAGGCCGGGCCGGATCAGGCCCGCGAGGGCGTTGTCGGCTGGCACGGCGATGCGCACGGGCACACGCTGCACGACCTTGGTGAAGTTGCCTGTGGCGTTCTCCGGGGGCAGCAGGCTGAACACCGCCCCGCTCGCCGGCGCGAAGCTCTCGACCGTGCCGGCCAGCGGCTTGTGCGGATAGGCGTCGACGGAGATCTCGACGGGCTGGCCGGGCCGCATGTTCTCGAGCTGCGTCTCCTTGAAGTTGGCGACGATATAGACCTGCGGCAGCGGCACCACCGACATCAGCTGGGTGCCGACCTTGACGTACTGTCCGACCTGGACGCCCTTGTTGCCGACGACGCCGTTGACCGGGGCGCGGATGACGGTGTTGTCGAGATCGTTCTGCACCACCGCGAGCGTCGCCTGGGCCTGCGCCAGCTGCGCCTCCGCTTGCTTGCGGTCAGCCTGGAACACGATGAGCTGCCCCTCTTCGGCGTTCAGCGCCGCCTGGGTGCGCGTCACCTCGGCCTCGGCCTTGCGCAGCGTCGCCTCGACCTGGTCGAAGTCGCTCTTTCCGACCACGTTGGTGGCGACCATCTTCTTGTAGCGGTCGTAATTCGGCTGCGCGCGCGCGAGCTCGGCCTGCGCGCTCGTCACATTGGCCTTCGCCGCCTCCACCATCGAGCCTTGCCACTCGATCTTGCGCTGGATGCCGGCGATGCCCGCCTGCTGCGCATCGACAGCCGCCGTCGCTTCCGCCGCCCGGGCCGCGAAATCCGTGTCGTCGATCGTCGCCAGCACGTCGCCGACGCGGACCTGCTGGTTGTCGATCACGCGCACCTCGCGCACATAGCCCGCGATCTTCGGGCTGATGACGGAGATGTCGCCCTGGACATAGGCGTTGTCCGTCGATTCGAGGAACCGGCCCTCGGTCCACCAGTAGACACCGCCGAAGCCGGCGGCGCCGAGAATGCCGAGAATGGCGATTGGGAGAATGACCTTGCGCATGCCTGCACGACCTCTGTCTAATCCACCCGAAGCTCGTCGATTCGACCGGCGGGGGGTAAAACTAAACCGTTCAGTTTGATCTTGACGGAATATGGCGCCAAACCTATCTTCCGTCAAGAACTGAACGGTTCAGTTCAAACGATTTTCGGCGGATGGACATGAGCGATCGTGCGACAGCCTTGGCGCTAGCCCCGGATCCCGAGGGCGGGAAGCCGGCCCGCATCCTGGAGGCGGCGCGCCAGGTGTTCATGGCCGAGGGCTATGGCGAGGCCAACATGGACGCCATCGCCAAGGCAGCCGGCGTCTCCAAGGCCACCGTCTACGCGCACTTCTCCGGCAAGGATCAGCTCTTCGCCGCCATCATCGGCCAGCAGTGCAAGCTCCATTCGGAGGCGCTGGCGGTCGCCAACTTCGAGGCGATGTCGCCCGAAGCGGCGCTCAAGATGATCGGCCGCGCCTTTGCCGACCACGTGCTGTCGCCGCAGGTGCTCGGCCTCTACCGCATCGTCGTCGCCGAGACCGCGCGCTTCCCCGAGCTCGGCCGCGCCCTCTACGAGAACGGCCCGATGCGGGCCCTCGCCCGGCTCGGCGATTATCTGCAGCGGCTCAACGACCGCGGCCTGCTCGACATTCCGGAGCCGCATATCGCGGCGCGGCAGTTCTTCGGCATGATCCGCAGCGACTTCTATCTGCGCCGCCTCTTCGGCATCAGCGACGCGGTCGTCGGCATCACCGTCGAGCAGATGGTCGATCGCTCGGTCGAGATGTTCCTGCGCGCCTACGCCAAGCACAGCTAGGTCGACTCCCTCCATCGACTTCCCCCTGCCGCATCTCCGGCGGCAGGGATCTCACTCTGACCCCATTTCAACCTGCGTCCCTGCGACAGCAAGCGTCGCGCCGCGGTGTTTTGGCCTGCTTTGCGGGTGCTGGTGATCATTCTGTGGCAACGCGGAACGGCGCTGTGCGCGCCCGCGAAGTAGGAGTGAAATGCATGCCTGCATCGAGGGAAGGCACGTCGCGCGGCGCCTTGCGCCGGTCCGCTCGGCGCGGCGGCCCCGTCACGCAATTGGCGTCGCTTGTCGCCACGACCGCGACGGGAGCGATGTCGCGCCGGGCGCGGCCTCATGACGGAGAGTCGGATTCGCTGACCGTCCGACCGGAACCGTCCGAGGCTCGCCGGTGTTGTTCTCTCGCCGCCCCGGAAGGAGACTGTCATGAGGTTCGAGTCGCGCCGCATCACGCTGACGATCGGCACAGCCATCGCCCTGTCGCTCTTCGGACTGTCGTCCGCCACGAGCCCGTTCGGTCCGCCGGTCGCGCAGGCCAAGGATAAGGGGAACGGCAAGGGACAGGGCAAGGGAGGGGTAGGAGCCGGCGCCGGCGCCGGCGGCGTCAGTGCCGGGGCCAGTGTCGGCGGCGCCAGTGTTGGTGCGAGCGTCGGCAGCGACGGTGCCGGCGTCAGCGCCGGGACGGGCGGTGACTCCAGCAGCGACAGCTCAAGCTCTTCGTCCGGCAGCTCCGGCACGAGCAGCGGCAGTGGAGCGGCCAGCTCAGGCGACAGCAGCGCCGGTTCGGGCAGCGCCGGCAGCGGACCGAGCGGACCCGCCGGCGGCCCGGGCAGTGACGGCGGTGCGGCGAGTGCGAGTGGCGGCAGCGCCGGCACAGGCGCCGCCGGCGGCCCGGGCAGCGCTGGCGGACCGGCTGGACCCAGCGGACCGGCCGGCGCAGGCACTGCCGGCAGCGGACCGGCCGGACCGAGTGGACCCGCTGGCAGCACCGGTGGTGTAGCAGCCGGCAGCGATCCCGGCGGCGCCTCCGTTTCCGGCTCGGTCGGCAGTTCAGGCGTCGGCGCCGGCGTTAGCGCCGGTGCGGGACCGGCCGGCGGTTCTGTGGCTGGCTCGGTCAGCAGCACCGACGCTGGCGCGACTGTCGGGGCCAGCACGGGCTCGACCGGCGCTTCCGTCTCCAGCGCCGCCGGCAGCACGGGCACCGGCGCCAGCGTCGATGCCGGGACCGGCCCGGCGGGCGCGGGCGCGACCGTCTCCGGCCCCACCGGCAGCACGAGCACCGGGGCGACCGTCAGCGCAGGCGCTGGCGCGACCGGAGCCACCGTCTCCGGCGCCGTCGACGGCTCCAGTCCCGGTGCCACCGTGAGCGCCGGCACCGACCCTGCCGCTGGCACCGGCACGACGACCAGCGGGACATCGACCGCTGGCACGGTATCGTCCGGAACGCCGTCTGCACCTGCGCCTTCTGCTCCCGCACCGGCCACACCGGCGCCGACGGCCCATATCGCCGCGCCGTCCCTGCAGCCGGTCGAGACCCTTGGCACGGTTTCGGCCGTGCGCTCGCCGACGGGCATTTCCGGGCCGGGCTACCAGAGCGTCACGATCCTGCTGCCGCCCCGCCGCGGCAATGGGACCGGCAAGGAAGCCGCGGCCGCCATCACGAATGGTGTCTCCGGCATGGTGACGACGAGCACCGTTCCCGTCGCACTGGCCCCCTGCCTGTCGACGACCATCACCGCTTGTCCACCATCAGCGACCGTCCAGACGGTGCAGCCGGCCGTCGGCACGCAGAACCCGAAGCAAGTCGCCACCGCGCCCGCCGCGCAGCCGCTCGATCGCAGCCATCCGTTGGGCAGCCCGGGAACTGGCCGCATCTACGACGAGCTGTACGGCCTCCAGGAAGTTCAGTCGCTGCGCGGCTCGGACAACGACATTCCCATCCTCATCGTCCAGGGCCTCGTCGTGAACATGTCGCGCAGCCCGCGGTCGGTGCCGCCATTGGTCGCCATCGTGACCGACGGCGACGGCAAGGAATTGCGCCGCTGGGTGTTCAACGCCGAAGCCGAGACCTTGGGCCCCGGTGCGACGACGGGATTCCGCAGCGAGTCCTACGACCCGACAAACGGGCTCGCCAAGGTGACGATCACCTTCGCGCCCGTGCAGCGTGCATCGTCGGAGTGATGCAGCAGACCGTCGGATCGCCGTGAGGGCTGCGTAGCCGGCGCGGCCACGCTCGAGTCCGTCCGCGCTTGCCGCGCGAAAAAATCGCGCCCGTCTGTCGATTCCCTGGATCGTCGTTCGACGATTAGGCAAAGCTGGGATCTGCCAGGCCGCAACGGCTTCGGAAGTCCCGTCCCTATCCCCTAATCCCACCGAAGGAGAACATCGCGATGCGATTCATGGTGATGGTCAGAGCCGACAAGAAGACCGAGGCCGGCGTCATGCCGAGCGAGAAGCTCCTGACCGAAATGGGCAAGTTCAACGAAGAGCTGGTGAAGGCCGGCGTGATGCTGGCGGGCGAGGGATTGCATCCCAGCTCGAAGGGCGCGCGCGTCAGGTTCTCCGGCAGCAAGCGGATCGTCACCGATGGTCCCTTCACCGAGACCAAGGAGCTGATCGCCGGCTTCTGGCTCTGGCAGGTGAAGTCGAAGGAAGAAGCGATCGAGTGGGTCAAGCGCTGCCCCAATCCGCTCGAGGGCGAGGCCGAGATCGAGATCCGCCAGGTCTTCGAAGCAGAGGATTTCGGCGCCGAGTTCACGCCCGAGCTGCGGGCGCAGGAAGAACGCACCCGCGCCGAGGCCGAACGCCTCGGCAAGGCCAAGAGCCGCTGAAATCGTCACAACAACTTTCCGCAAAGAGGAGTCGTCATGAGAGCCCAGCCCTACTTGTCCTTCGATGGCCGCTGCGAGGAAGCGATCGAGTTCTACCGCAAGGCGCTGGGCGCCGAGGTGGAGATGCTCATGCGCTTCAAGGACAATCCCGAGCCGCCGCCGCCCGGCACGGTCCCGCCCGGCAGCGAGAACAAGGTGATGCATTCATGCCTGCGCATCGGCGAGACGCGGTTCATGGCGACCGACGGGCATTGCCAGAGCAAGACGGGTTTCCAGGGCTTCTCGATGTCGCTCAACGTGTCCGACGAAGCCGAGGCCGAAAAACGGTTCACTGCCCTCGCCGAGGGTGGTCAAGTGCAGGTGCCGCTGACCAAGACTTTCTTTTCTCCGCGTTTCGGCATCGTCGCCGACCGTTTCGGCCTGTCCTGGATGGTCGTCGTGGAGTCACCCGAGGCCGCCC
>Ga0335070_10006841_pt1 | contig 13401 bp, 14 predicted proteins | sample Lox_Sample_13_FD_206722 | JGI IMG/M metagenome (GOLD analysis project Ga0335070, IMG submission 206722) | Soil microbial communities from Loxahatchee National Wildlife Refuge, Florida, United States - Lox_Sample_1.3 | ecosystem: Environmental > Terrestrial > Soil > Wetlands | place: USA...
AGTCGGCCACTTCCATGTGGGTCATGCCGACCTTCAGCGTGCGGTACGTCGCCTCATATGCGGTGAGCGTTACCTTCGACGCCAGCCGCATCAGTTCCAGTTCATGATCGCTTTTGATCATGCGGCATCCGGCCGTTACGGGAGTTGCATTCACGAACGTGGCGCCGGCCGCGGTCCTGCGCAGATTGTCGCTGAACACAAAGTGGACCGTCTCCTCGATGCCGATCGTCCCGCCAGCGATTGCTCGATCCGACAATCCCTCGGCCACGCGGTGATAAGGATCCTCGTCTTCCTGCCAGATTCGTATATCGGCCTTGCCTCCATCGGGAGACTTCGCAATCTGCTCCCGCGCCCGTCCCTCTTCGAACGCCGGACAGACATAAAATGCCTCGCCCTTTACCGGCAGCACCATGGCAAACAGGCGCTCGCCGCCCCACCAACGAATTCCGGTGAAGTAATTCAGCGACGTGCCTTCCATCATCAGGATGGCGGAAAGCTTGTTGGCGCGCATCAGTGAGCGGGCCTGCTCCTGGCGTTCTCGGCGCTGTTCGACGGTGATTGGCCGGGCCTCCGCCCGCATCGACTTAAGGGCCGCAATCGGCTCGGGCAGTTTCTTCTGATCTTGCGCATGAGCAAGCGCCGGCAGTGTGCTTATTCCGGCGGCAAGCGATCCGGTTTGCAGGAATCGGCGGCGTGAAAGCAATGGCTCCTCCAGACAGGGGACCTATTATAGAGAAGGCTGGCGGGAATCACTTCGGCGGCTTCGGGCGTCGTAGAATCGGCCGATGACCTCCGGTTTCCAGTGCGCCAGTTGCGGAGAGTGGAACGAAACCAGCATCGACGAGACTGCCGGCTCGCGCCAGAATTATGTCGAAGATTGTCAGGTATGCTGCAAGCCGAACGCGCTGCACATCAGCTGGGACAACAGCACGCAGGAATTTGTGGTTACGGCAGAATTAGAGTAAAAAGTGGATTGCGCAGTCGAGATCGCAAGGAGGACGGATGGCATCCTATTCGGCGCCCGCCGGGCGCATGGTTCCGCACAACATGGTGACCACGCAATTTGAACTCGATGGCTTTCGGGTCACGCGCACGCTGGGCGTCGTGCGCGGCATCACCGTTCGCTCGCGTTCGATCTTCGGCACGATAGGCGCTGGACTGCAAACTCTGGTCGGCGGCAATATCACGCTCCTTACCAACCTGTGCGAGAAGACCCGCGCCGAGGCCTTCGATCTCATGCTGCAGCACGCCGCGGAAATCGGCGCCAACGCCGTCGTGGGTGCGCGTTACGATGCGACCGAAGTGATGCAGGGTGTCACGGAAGTGCTCGCGTACGGAACCGCCGTCTTCGTCGAGCCAGCGAGGTAGCAATTTACATTGAAGGATTGGCGACTTGCGATCTCGAGTGGAGTTTTCAAATCGCCAATCGTCCTTCGTCGCTCGTGAGTCGTCAGTTGCTTCTTACGCCGGATCTTTGTACAACCACCCCGCCACCAGCGTCGCCAGGATCGCTCCAATCCACAGGTCGAGCATCCATCCGAGTGGAATCATTCTTGGAATGGGCGACCACGTCGCTTGTCCGAAATTTCCCGGCACAGCGGCGCAGAATCCGACGATCATGCCGATCCGCAGGGCGGTTCTCGGCCCCGCGCCCGCCGAAGCGCGGCTCCAGGCATAAAGATGCGCTAACAGTATCGACATAATGAATAACAGCAAAATCCATTGCCCGACGAAGAACGGATAGCGCGGCTGCTTCAGGAAGAGTCCCGCGTTCTGCATCGCCACGTAAAGCGAATTCATCTTCATGCCGATCAGAAAACTCCACACTGCCCAGACCACTCCTCCTGCAATGCCTCCGATCCACACACGACCCTTGTTGAGTCTCATGGGCTCTCTCCTATTTGAGCTTGGCTGTTGGTAACGGCTGGACGCCACAAGTGTACTCCCACTTGTCAAACTCCCGGTGCGGCTGAACCAGATTCTGGGATCGGCGGTTGCCCCAATTTCTTTCGCCAGCTACATTCGAACAACATGGGTCCAGATCTCATAGCTATCCGGCAGGCGCAAGAATTGCTCGCGCAATATCTGCCGGTAACTCGCACCGTTCACGCTCCATCGCTTTCGCGGGACGGTGCCGCCACGCATCTCAAGGTCGAAACCGAATTGCCGACCGGTTCGTTCAAGCCTCGCGGCGCCCTTTATGCGCTTGCAATGAACCTTACCCGGCGCGGTATTTCAGAGGTCACCGCCTCGAGCACCGGCAATCACGGAGCCGCGGTCGCTTATGCGGCGAACGTTCTCGGCGTCACCGCTACCGTCTTTCTGCCATCCAACCCGAATCCTGTGAAGCGCGACAAGATTCGCGATCTGGGCGCCCGCATTATTCAGAGTGGAGGCCCCGATCTGGCCGACGCGTATCAGCAGGCGCTGGAGTATTCCCGGCAGCCAGGGGTGTATTTTCTGAACGATGCGACGGATCCGGATTTACCCGCCGGTCCCGGCACAATCGGACTGGAAGTCCTCGAGCAGGTGTCGGATGTCGCCGCAATCTACGTGCCGATGGGCGACACCGCGCTCATTCGCGGTGTGGCGGCGGCAGTCAAGCAGATTCGTCCAGCCATGCGAGTGATTGGAGTGCAGGCGGAACGCGCTCCTTCTTACTACCTTTCCTGGCAGCAGGGGAAAGCGGTGTCCACCGAAACTTGCGACACTTGCGCCGACGGACTGGCAACCCGAACACCCGATCCCGAAAACGTTCGTGCCATCCGTGGACTTGTGGATGACGTCGTTCTGGTGAGCGAGCAACAGATGCTCGACGCGATTCGCCACCTGTATGACAAAGAAGGAGTGCTGGCCGAGCCCGCTGGAGCCGCCGCCACCGCCGCTTTCCTCGCGTCTCCCGCGCCGAAGGGCGCTACCGTGCTGTTGGTCACCGGGGCCAACATTCCCGAGGACCTGAAACGTCGCGCTGGAATCGCTCCACGGTAACGGAAATCTCGGCCCACAGGTCACCCGCCCCAGTGATATTTCTCACAGCGCAGTTGTGCCAATGCGGCTAGCCTAAAGCCGGCTTCGAGTCTGTGACGACGACTGACGATCGAGACTGAAGTTTCCACCTCATCCCTTCCCAGGGAGGTGCGTCATGCTGCTTCTGTTCTGGGTACTTCTTCTGTTGGCTGGCGCCTGCCTGATCCTCCTGATGCCGGCGCTATGGGGTAAGCAGATTTACAACACGTATCATGCTCCGCGGACCGTGAACTGCCCTGAGACGCACGCTCCAGTGTCGGTTCGCTTTGATGCCTTGCGGGCGGCGTTCACCGGCCTGATTGGTCCACCCAAGCTCCGTCTCGCAGATTGCTCCCGCTGGCCGGTCCATGCCGACTGCGCTCAGGGCTGCATTCCCGACGCGGTCAAATGCACTCCCGCTGAAGAGCCGCATGCCGACCGGCCGAAGCGCATCGCCCACTTGCCCGTGCTCATTGGCGCGGCGGTTGCGTGGGTGCTGGGCATGGCGTGGCACTCCCAATTTGTCTTCCGGGCAAAGTGGGGCGCCGCGCTGGGTTTGACCAACCAGCAGGTTCTCGATTTGGTGGATCGCTGGACGCCGCACCTTATTACGGTCGGCGCCTGCCTGCTCTATGCCTACGGCGTTGCTTGGATGATGAGTTGGCTTGGCGGCCGTTCGCTCCTGCTCGGCATTCGAGTAGGCCTCGCGCTCTGGTTTGTTTTTGCCGCCGCCATCCTCGCGACCTCACGCACGAAGATTCCTCACGACTTGATCTGGATCGAGGGCATATACACCCTGCTGGCGGCTCTGCTCATCGGCGCCATTGCCGGAGGCCTGCCGCGCAGGGTTTTCCTGAAAGACTCGGATTGAAGCGCACCGCGCGGCGCCGAGTTCACTCGGCCCGCGCCTCCTCCACAGGCGGCCGCTGGTGCAGACCGCACTCTGTCTTGGCAAATCCCGCCCACCGTCCGGCACGTGGGTCCTCCCCAATCGTCACCGGGCGCGTGCAAGGGGCGCATCCGATGCTCGGATAGCCCTGATCGTGCAGCATGTTGTAGGGAAGCCGCTGCCTGCGCAAGTAATCCCACACCATGCCGCTCGTCCAGTCGACCAGCGGGTTGATTTTCACCAACCCGAATTTCGGATCCCACTCGATCTTCTGTGCGTTCGCGCGGTCCGGTGTCTGGTCGCGACGGATCGCCGTGATCCACGCGCCTAGTGTTGCCAGCTTCGCGCGCAGCGGTTCGACTTTTCGCATGTAGCAGCAGCGATCGGGAGTGCGCAGCCAGAGCGTGGCGCCGTGTTTCTGTTCCTGCTCGTCCACGCTGAGAACCGGTTGCAGCCGCTCGATCTCGATCCCGTAGCGCCGCTCGATCTTGTCCATCAATTCGTAGGTTTCGGGAAAGAGCAGACCGGTATCGAGTGTGAAGATCTTGATATCGGGCCGCAGTTTCACCGCCATGTCGATCAGCACAATGCCTTCCACGCCGAAACCGGAAGCCATCTCAATCTGCCCGTCAAAGCGATGCAGGGACCAATCCAGTACCTCATCGGCCGCCCACGATTCGGCGAAGCCTTGCAAAGTCTGCAACCACCTGCGCTCGCTCATAGTGCCGCCTCGCGACGGTTGCCTGCCCTCGCTTGGGATGTCAATGTTTCTTCCGGCAGCGGCAGCGGAAACAGTGTGTCGAAATCCAGCAGGTCGAGTTTCGCGTGCCCGACCACGTCGCCAAGAATCAGAATGACCGGTCTCGTCCGATTGGCATTAAAGGGAAGCCGGTTCAGAGTTGTGACGACAACTTTTTGTCGTGCCGTGCTGGCGCGCGAAACCAGTGCGCAAGGCATCGAATGCGCGACGCCCGCTGCCGCCAGCTTCTCCACGGTGTCATTCGAATCCGTGCCCGGCATGTACAACGCGATTGTCGTTCCCAAACGCAGCAACGATCGCAAATCCGGCAACGGACGGTCTTCGGCGAAGTGCCCGGTTATGATCAGCAACGACGACGCCGTTTGCCGAAGCGTGAGTGGGATTTCCGCTGAGGCCGCGGCCGCCAATGCCGCCGTCACCCCCGGCACGATCTCAAACTCGATGCCCGCCTTCCGCAGAGCCTCGATCTCTTCGCCGGCGCGCCCGAAGATCAGCGGATCGCCACCCTTCAGGCGCACCACCTCGAGCCCCTGCTGCGCCAGTTCAATCATTAGGAAATGGATCTCTTCCTGGCGCGTGCCCCTCATGCCGCAGCGTTTGCCGACGTCGTAGAGCAGCGCTTTCTTTGAGACCAGGCTCAAGATATCTTTCGAGACCAGGTCGTCGTGCAGCACTGCATCCGTCTGCTCGAGCAGCCGCATCGCTTTCAATGTCAGCAGTTCCGGATCCCCCGGCCCCGCGCCTACGAGATAAACTCGACCGTTCACAGAAGTTCCTTTCCTGACGCCTGTTCCCTCCGCCCGCGCTCAAATTCCGCAAATGCCTCGGGCGTGACGTACTCATGAAGTAATGAGTTGCGCAGCGAAGCCTCTACGCCCTCGCGGAATAGCGATTCGCGTTTCCGGCCCAGTTCCTCGAGCCAGCTTGTATATGCGGGCGTGAATTCTGCTTCGAGTTGCTTGCGAATCCGCTGCGCTAGCGCCGGACTCAGCCCGGCCGTTGAAATCGCGATCTGCAACTGCCCGCGCCGCACCACAGCGGGATAGTAAAAATCGCAGTGTGGCGGATCATCTACCACGTTGCACAAAATGCCGCCCTCTTGCGCGTCGCGGTAAATGGCGTGATTCACTTCCGGCGACGAGGTTGCAGCTACCACCAGAAAGACCCCGCGCAACTCCGACCGGGCATAAGGCCGCTCGGCCCATGAGATCTCGCCGCGCTCCGCCCACTCACGCACCGCCGCCGAGGCCGTGGGCGCCACCACGCGTACCACCGCGCCGCAATCCACCAGGCTGCGAATCTTCGGTTCCCCGACGCTGCCCGCTCCCAGGACCAGGCAACTGCGTCCCTCCAACTTCAGGAACATCGGGAACAGGGGGGCGTTGCTCATCTGCTATCCCTCCACCGCATGCGGTACGGGGGCCGTCGGCTGATCGCGTTCGACTGCCGCAATCGGTTCTCCGGCCAGAAATTGCCGAAGCTCATCATTCGAGTGACGCGCAAAAAAACGCCGCAGATTTTCGCCCTGCTCGCGAGTTGCGCGATAGCGGCGCAGCAGACGCTCGATCGCGTCGGGCACCTCTTGCGCCGCGCAGCGATATCCCACCGGGCGCGCGATTGTCTGGAAGGCGCCGACCGCGCCACCCACGCAGAAGTAGTAAGCGTCGACCATCGTGCCGTTGATCTTCAGCTTCTTGCCTTCTAGGCCGAGGTCGGCGATCCAGTGCTGGCCGCAGCTGTTGGGGCATCCGGTCACGTGGATTTTCAATTCCTGGTCGAATCCTGGCAGCCGTTCGTCAAGTTCCTCCGTCAGCCATCGCGAGAAGCTCTTGGTCTCGGTGATCGCGAGCTTGCAGAATTCGGTGCCGCTGCAGGCAATGGTTCCCCGGGCGAAGGGCGAGGCCTGGACCGGAAATCCGATTTCGCCCAACTCTTTCGCAAGCAGAGAAGTGTTGCGGTGCGGAACATTCACGATCACCAGGTTCTGCATGGCGGTCGTGCGCACGTCGCCCGCCGCGAATCTCTCTGACAATTCCGCGGTTGCCTGAAGTTGCTCCCAGCTCACGCGCCCGCGGAGAACCGCTGCGCCCACAAAGCACAGCCCTTCCTGCTTCTGCGGGTGAATTCCAATGTGATCGCGATAGACGTCCGGTGGCGCCTGCTCGTGCTCGGCGGGATCGAGTTGGAATCCCAGAATCCGTTCCAGTTCGTTCTGGAAAACTTCCGCCGTCCAGCCTTCGCGCAAAAAAAGAAACTTCAGTCGCGCGCGCTCACGGTGTTCCCGAAGCGAATCAGTCCGCCGGAACAATTCAGCCACGCCGCGAATCACCTCGACTGCCTGGTTCCAGCGCACGAACGCGTTTAACCGCACGCCAAGGTGCGGGTCTGTCGAGAGTCCCCCCGCCACCCGCAGGGAAAATCCAGCCTCTGTCCCGCCGCGGCGAGAGCGCGTGATGGCCGTCAATCCGACATCATTAATCTCCGGATACGAGCACCATGCCCGGCATCCCGTCAGCGAGACCTTGAACTTGCGCGGCAGGTTGTAAAACTCCGCGTTGCCCGCCAGCACCTGCGAAGCTTCCAGCGCCAGGGTAGATGGATCGCAGATCTCATCCGCGTCAAAGCCCGCTACCGGGCAGCCCGTGATGTTGCGCACCACATCGCCGCAGGCGCCGAGCGAGGTCAGTTCGTGGTGTTCGAGCGTTTCGAGAACTTCCGGCAGCGCCTCCGGCGTCACCCAGTGCAACTGGATGTTCTGCCGCACCGTGATGTCGGCCACGCCGCGACCGACGCGCCGCGACAGATCGGCAATCGCGCGCAGTTGTGTCGAACGCAGGATTCCATTCGGAATTCGGATCCGCACCATGAAATAGGGAAGCGCTTTGCCTTCGCCGTTCTGGCCACCCACTACTCCCGTCCCATCGCCTTGCGTGTACACACCCCACCAGCGGAGATACGCCCCAAGCCACTCCGGCGGAATCGCCGGGAAACCCTTCCGCGCGAATCCACGGATCTCTTCGAATGCCTCCCAGGGATTCTTCTCCCGCTTCAGCCGCTCTACGCGTTGTGCTTTCGTCTCTGTCTTTGTTGGTGTCATTGCCTTCCGTCCTGAGCGCTCTCCGTCCAAAAAGAAAAACCCATCGCCAGCTTTTGCCTCGCTGGCGATGGGTTGATGTGTGCCGAAATGAAACTTAGAAAATTAGATCAGCAGCCCCCTTGCGCCAGAAGACACGTAGGCGCAACAACAACAGATGCAGAAATTGGGCTGATTCCCCGACATCGTGCCGCCGATTCTATGAGGCCCGTATTCCATGTCTCAAATCAGATTCTCGCAGGTCTCAATCGGACGTAATTTTTCTTTCTATACCTTCGGATTAGGCCGTCCCGCGCCGCCTCCGACTACGCATTAAAGGATTTCCACAGGGCAATCCGCCTAACTCGCCGGCGCAAAAGCAAATAGCGGAACGCGAACCAAAGCCATAAACGCTATCCCTTGTGGTCATCCGATTCGTTAACCGCAAAATCTTGCGTTTTGGGGAGGCGCGTCCTTCCGAGTGTCTCAACCTGAAACTTTGCTGTTGACAATAAACCAGTTAGGCGTAGGATGTGGTCGAAAGTGGTACAAAGTGGATTAACAGATAGAGGCCGTGGGCAATCGAGTTTTGAAATGAGGCGCCAGTGGTTTTAGAGACTGACACCCCGAAAAACAGGCCCAACGAACCCGAATCCACCGATATTGTGACCGCTTTTACCTCCCTCGCTGTGGCAGTGGTTGCAGCCGGACTTAAACGGAGCCCTGGAACGCCCAGGCCACATGTTTCGCGGAAATCACCCAACTCGCGTGGACGAAAAAGGACGGCTCAAGGTCCCCGCGGAATTCAAACGGGTGATCGACGAGAAATACGGCCAACGCTTCTATATCACGAGTCTGGACGGAAACGTTGCTCAAATTTACCCCTTCGAGGAATGGGAGCGAATCGAACAGAAGCTGGCATCGCTGTCGACCTTCAATCCCACCAAGAAGAAGTTCTTGAATCGCGTGAATTATTACGGGCAGGTCGTAGAGATCGACGGGCAGGGGCGCCTGCTGGTCCCGCAGATCTTGCGCGAGTCGGCGCAGATTCGCGGTGAAGTGGCAGTGCTCGGCAATCTGACCTACCTGGAAGTCAGGAACATGGAAGCGTTCCGCAAGGAGATCCAAGAGCAGCCGTTTACGGATGAAGACACCAAGACGCTCGACGAATTGGGCATCTAGTGGGCACGGATTCTGGACAAGACATCCCCGAGCGGGGTGGACGTGGGGCGGTTGGACACGTTCCGGTTCTTTTAAAAGAAGCGATCGATTTTCTCAACGTACAGCGTGGCGGCACTTATCTGGATGCCACGGTGGGCCTGGGCGGGCACAGTCTGGCAATCGCAAAACGCCTCGGCGCACCGGGACATTTGATTGGCTTCGATAAGGATCCCGCGGCGCTGGCGGTCGCCCAAAGAAATCTCGCGCCACTGGTCGCCGGGGATTTACCTCCCGAAGGACGAACGACGGGCGACCAAACACCCGATTGGCCGCTGATCACTCTGCTGCACGGATCGTTTGCTGATCTTGCGAGCGAGCAGGGATCGGCGACGGTTGACGGAATTCTGGCCGACCTTGGCGTCAGCAGCCTGCAACTGGAAGACGCCGCGCGGGGATTCAGTTTTCAGGCGGAAGGACCGCTCGACATGCGGATGAATCCGATGTCGGGCGAGACCGCCGAACAAGTGGTAAACCGCATCGACGAGCGTGAGCTGGCCGATGTGATTTACGAATTCGGTGAGGAAAGGAGGTCGCGGAGAATCGCCAGAGCCATTGTCCGGTCGCGGCCGATCCACACGACGAGGCAACTCGTTGACGTGATATCAGCCGCGGCCCGGCCAATGAAACATGAGCGTATCCATCCTGCGACCAGAACCTTTCAGGCTCTCCGAATCTTCGTAAACCGCGAGCTGGATGATCTGAAAGCACTGCTCGAGGCGGCGCCTCGCGTGCTGAAGCCGGGCGGGAGGCTGGTGGTCATCAGCTTTCACTCGCTCGAAGACAGGATCGTCAAAGACGCGCTTCGCGAGGGCGCACGGCAGGGACTGTACCGGCTGCTGACGAAAAAGCCGGTTACGGCGACAGAAGAAGAGATCGATCGCAATCCTCGGTCGCGCAGCGCCAAGATGCGCGCCGCCGAGAGGATGTAGAACGAGTTTGAGTTTGTCCGGAAAAACTGCCGGACTCCCCCGGTGCGGTGATAGCAAGGCGTGCCGGGTCAAAGTTTCGTATCAGGGCATCGCCTTAGCGATGCCGAACGGCCCGAAATTTCGAGCCCCTTCGGGGGCAGGAAAGTTGTCCCAGTTTCTGTGGTGGAGTACTTCGGCACGGCGAAGTCAAAACAACAAAACAGCCGCCGCCGAAATTAGACGAGTAAACGGAAAATGTTCACCGGCACTCTGATCGAAGACTTGATCGCCACTGTCGAGCGCGCCGACGCCAACGTGCCCGGCGCTGCTCTTAACGAAATCGAGCCCAACATCGAACTCCTGCTCGCATCCGTCAACGAAAACGCGAATTACGATCCCAAGCTTCTCGGAGTGGCATAAGTCATGAGCGCGGCCCCGGCAATGTACAGCGCAAGTCCCTCTCAACGGCGCCAGTCCTGTTGGCTCGGCACCCCGGAAATCTATTTCCGGAAGGCGATAGACAACTCGCGCCTGGTGAAAGTCGAAGATCCGCGCCGCGAGCGCGAGATGAAGCAGTTCGCCATCGCTCTCTGCTTCCTCTTTCTGCTGGTCATGGGATACGCTTGGCAACATTTCCGCGCCATCGAATACGGTTACAAGATTGAAGCCTTGCGCGTGCAGCGCGACGGTCTTGCCGACATGAACCGCGCCCTGCGCCTGGAAGAAGCGTCGCTGCGCGATCCGGAGCGCATTGACTTGATGGCGCGCAAGCTTGGTCTGCAATCTCCCGAGCCCGGGCAGGTTCAGCACATGGATGTCGACAGTTCTGACCTCGCGAGCCCGGTCATGGCGAGCGTCACGCCAGTGTCGGTGGTTTCTGCTCGATAGAGCGGCGACCGGATGGTGCTAGTCTCAGGAATGTTTTTTTGGCACGACTGGACCCGTGCCGCCGCCAGCAACCGATTTTGGAATCGGAAACGGTTTGGGTAGGGCACGGCTTTAGCCGTGCCACCGCAGCGCGATCAAAGGGGCTTTAGCCCCCGAGGGTCGCGTTTTGTGTCTGAACGATTTCTTGAAGCTAGTTCTCGGCTCTCAGTTCCCAGTTCTCTGCCAGAACGCCTGAGCCTTTACTGAGAACCGAGAACTGAGAACTGGGAAACTGAATAGTGGCAGCGGAAAAGTCTTCGATCCGTCCAAAATTCCGTCTCTACGCACTCTCCGCCTTTCTGTGTCTGTGGCTTGTCGCGATCTGTCTGCGCCTCATCTATCTCCAGATCTTCAGCTACGGCGATTTTGAGCGCCGCGCCAACCACCAGCAGCAGCGCAGCTTCGATCTATCGCCTAAGCGCGGCATCATCTTCGACCGCTCCGGACGCGAACTTGCGATGTCGATCCAGGTCGACTCCGCCTTCGCTGTCCCCACGGAGATCCCCGACCTTCCGAATACCATCAACCTGATCACCCGCATCACGAAAGACGACCCGCGCGTCGTGCTCGCGGATTGCCGCGCCCGCAGGACCTTCTGCTGGGTGGCGCGCAAGGCCGACGCCGAAGTCGTCGAGCGTATCAAGGCCCTGAATCTCACCGGCATTCACTTCCAGAAGGAACCCAAGCGCTTCTACCCGAAGCGCGATCTCGCCGCGCAGGTGCTCGGTTACGTCGGCACCGATGATCAGGGACTCAGCGGACTCGAGCGCCAGTTTAATACCGAACTGCAGGGTAAGCCCGGCAAGCTGATGATCTCGGTTGACGCCCGCAAGCGCTGGTTTGCCAGCGTCGAAAAGCAACCTGAGCCGGGAGACAACGTCGTCCTGACCATCGACCAGAACATTCAGTACATTGCGGAACGCGAACTCGAAACCGCGATGGAGCAGACCAAGGCCGTCTCCGGCACCGTGATTGTCGAAAATCCGCGGACTGGCGAAATCCTTGCGCTCGCGAATCGCCCGACCTTCAATCCGAACCTGAAGAAAGAGATCACCGTCGAAGCGCTCAAGAACCGCGCGGTCAGCGATATCTACGAGCCCGGATCGACCTTCAAGATCGTCACCGTCGCCGCCGCGCTCGAGGAAAAGCTCACCCGCCCCGACGAGATCTTCGACTGCCAGATGGGCTCGATCGTGATCAACGGCATGCGGATCCGTGATCACAAGCCCTACGGGCTCTTGCCCGTGTCGGACGTCATCGCAAATTCGAGCGACGTTGGCGCTATCAAAATCGCATTGCGCCTCGGAGAAGACCGCTTCTACAAATACATTCGGGACTTCGGATTCGGACAGCAGACCGGCATCGAACTTCCCGGCGAAACACGCGGCATGACCAAGCCGGTGAGCCGCTGGTCGAAAGTCTCAATCGGCGCGATCTCGATGGGACAGGAAATCGGCATCTCGCCGCTGCAACTGATAGCGCTGATCTCGACTATCGCCAACGACGGCATCTGGGTGGCGCCACGCATCGTTGCCGGTACGATCGAGCCGCAGAACACGCCCCAGACGATCTCGTTCCAGCCGGCGCTGACCCGGCGCGTGATCTCGCCGCTCACCGCCGCCCAGATGCGCGAGATGTTGCAGGGCGTGGTACTGCACGGCACTGGACGCAAAGCGATTCTGGAAGGCTACAGTTCGGCGGGCAAAACCGGCACCGCGCAGAAAGTCGATCCTGCGACCCACGCTTATTCGAAGACGAAGTACGTGGCATCGTTCGCTGGATTCGCGCCCATCAATAATCCACAGATTGCGGTCGCGGTGATTCTCGATTCCGCTGTCGGATTGCACCAGGGCGGTCAGATATCGGCGCCGGTCTTCCAGCGCGTCACCCAGCAGGTGCTCGAGTACATGCACGTTCCCCACGATGTCGAGCTGCCACCTAGCCGCCAGGTATTGCTCGCCCGCCGCAACGCCGGCGACAAGGATCTCGACGAAATCTCTCCCGACCACCTGGGGGCTGCGCTCGACGTGACCGAAGCCTTTGCCGAGCCTGCCGCTTCGCCGCAACCGAAACCGGTAACAGTCGCGTCGCAAGTCGTCCCGGCATCGCTGGCAGAGAAAGAGCCAATGCAGAAGCAGCCGGCGGCCGCTCCTCCCGCCGTTTCCGACTCGAAGCCACCCGACTCCCCTTCCGCAAAACTGCCCGGCAGCGGCACCGTGGTCCTTGACGTCGAAGAAGGAGGCATTGTCGTTCCTTCGTTCGTCGGCAAGGGCATGCGCGCAGCTGTCGAAACCGCCCAGGACGCGGGCCTCGACCTTGACGCCATCGGCAGTGGCGTTGCCCGCGACCAATCCCCCGCCCCCGGAACGAAAGTAGCGGCAGGATCGAGAGTAGTGGTGCGATTTGGAAGATAACTCGCAACATTCATCCGGCATTCTGAGTGCAATCGCCTGTTAACATCAATCATCCTTGATATGAAGTTTCTTATTGTAGACGACTATCATTGCGAACCTCAGGGCGAGCCGTACCCGAGACGGGAGGATGCGATAGCGGAATTGGAGCGAAGGGCAAAGATTCCGTGGAACGAACAGCCGAATCGCGCACCATGCAGGAGTTG
>Ga0335070_10006842_pt1 | contig 13399 bp, 10 predicted proteins | sample Lox_Sample_13_FD_206722 | JGI IMG/M metagenome (GOLD analysis project Ga0335070, IMG submission 206722) | Soil microbial communities from Loxahatchee National Wildlife Refuge, Florida, United States - Lox_Sample_1.3 | ecosystem: Environmental > Terrestrial > Soil > Wetlands | place: USA...
CTGGCGCGCGAGACCTTGGCGCGCACGACCGGGCTCGCCGATTTCGCCTTCGCCATGCAGGGCCTGGGCAGCGCCTCGATCAGCCTCTACGGCTCCGACGAGCTCAAAGCCGCCTATCTGCCGAAGGTCGCGGCCGGCCGGCAGATCGCGGCCTTCGCGTTGTCCGAGCCCGAGGGCGGCTCGGACGTCGCGGCGATGACGACCGCGGCCACGCGCGACGGCAACCACTTCGTGCTCAACGGCCGCAAGACCTGGATCTCCAACGCCGGCATCGCCGACCACTACGTCGTGTTCGCGCGCACCGGCGAGGCGCCGGGCGCCAAGGGCCTGTCGGCCTTCGTCGTCGACGCCGACGCCAAGGGCCTGTCGATCCCCGAGCGCATCCCGGTGATCGCGCCGCATCCGCTCGGCACCGTCGCCTTCGACGGCTGCCGCATTCCGGCCGGCCAGATGCTCGGCCAGCCGGGCGAGGGCTTCAAGATCGCCATGGCGACGCTCGACATCTTCCGCTCGACCGTGGGCGCGGCGGCGCTCGGCTTCGCGCGCCGCGCGCTCGACGAGGCGGTGGCGCGCGCCCGCTCGCGCCGCGTCTTCGGCCAGACGCTCGGCGAGTTCCAGCTCATCCAGCAGAAGATCGCCGACATGGCGGTCAAGGTCGACGCGGCGGCGCTGCTCATCTATCGCGCGGCCTGGGTCAAGGACACGCTGCAGGCGCGCGTGACGCGCGAGGCGTCGATGGCCAAGCTCTACGCCACCGATTCGGCGCAGGAGGTCATCGACGACGCGGTGCAGATTTTCGGCGGCATGGGCGTGGTGTCGGGCGTGCCGGTCGAGCGGCTCTACCGCGAGATCCGCGCGCTGCGCATCTACGAGGGCACCAGCGAGATCCAGAAGCTGGTCATCGCCGGCCAGGCGCTCAAGGCCGCGGGAGCCGAGGCGTGACGCACGACCGCGGCGCCGGCCGGCGCGCCGGTGCGACGCCATGCCCAGATGCGGTGCCGGCCAAATCTCCTATACTGGGCGGGCGCGGCGCCGCGGGCGGGTCGCCGGCCGCGTTTGAGAGGGTCTGATGGACCGGGAGGGTAAGATGCATCTGCCGGGAGGCGTTCCGACAGCCCATGTCGACACGTTCGCGCGCGACAACCTGCCGCCGCGCGAGCTGTGGGCCAAGATCGACTATTCGACCCTGCCGGAGCTGCGCGCCTACAAGGACCGCATGAACGCCGCCGTCGAGTTGCTCGACCGCAATGTCGAGATCGGCAACGGCCCGCGCATGGCCATCCGCTTCGGCGACATCGCCTGGACCTACAACGACCTCAAGGACAAGGTCGACCGTATCGCCCGCGTGCTGGTCGAGGACTACGGCCTCGTGCCCGGCAACCGCGTCATGCTGCGCGGCCCGAACAACCCGATGATGGCGGCGTGCTGGTTCGCCGTGCTGAAGGCGGGCGGCATCTGCGTCGCGACCATGCCGCTGCTGCGTGGCCGCGAGCTCGCCTTCATGATCGAGAAGGCGCAGATCAAGCTCGCCCTCTGCGACATCAAGCTCGCCGAGGAGATGAAGAACGCGCAGCAGCGCGCGCCGCTCCTGAAGCAGATCGCCTATTTCACCGTCGGCGGCGATGGTTCGGACAAGGCCGCGACGCTCGACGCGGCGCTGGCCAAGAAGTCGGGCGCCTTCAAGGCGGTCGACACCGCGGCCGATGACGTCGCGATTATCGCCTTCACCTCGGGCACGACCGGCACGCCCAAGGGCGCCATGCATTTCCATCGCGACATCCTGGCGATGTGCGACTGCTTCCCGCGCTACGTCTCCAAGGACCACAAGGACGACGTCTTCACCGGCACGCCGCCCATCGCTTTCACCTTCGGCCTCGGCGCCATCCTGTGCTTCCCGATGCGCTTCGGTGCCTCGGTCGTGTTCCTCCAGCAGGGCACGCCCGACGGCATTCTCGAGACGATCCAGAAGTACAAGTGCACGACGCTCTACACCGCGCCCACCATGTTCCGCCTGCTCGTCGACAAGGCGAAGGGCTACGACATCTCGAGCCTCAAGAAATGCGTCTCGGCCGGCGAGACCCTGCCGCTGCCGACCTGGGAGGCGTTCCACAAGGCAACCGGCATCAAGATCATCGACGGCCTGGGCTCGACCGAGATGCTGCACATCTTCGTCTCGGCCTCGGGCGACGACATCAAGCCGGGCGCGACCGGCAAGCCGATCCCGGGCTACGAGGCGCGCATCGTCGACGAGAAGGGCAACGAGCTGCCGGCCGGCAAGCCCGGCCTGCTCGCCGTGCGCGGGCCGACCGCCTGCCGCTATCTCGACAATCTCGAGCGCCAGCGGGCCTATGCGAAGGACGGCTGGAACCTGCCGGGCGACGTCTACATGCGCGACGAGGACGGCTACTACCACTATCAGGCACGCGCCGACGACATGATCATCTCGGCCGGCTACAACATCGCCGGCCCCGAGGTCGAGGCGGTGCTGCTCGATCATCCCAAGGTCAAGGAATGCGCGGTGATCGCCTGGCCCGACGCCGAGCGCGGCCACATCGTCAAGGCGTTCGTCGTCCTGCGCAACCCGAACGAGGCCGGCGCGGCGCTGGTCAAGGAGCTGCAGGACTACGTCAAGGCCGAGATCGCGCCCTACAAATATCCGCGCGCCGTCGAGTTCATCGCCGAGCTGCCGCGCACCGAGACCGGCAAGGTCCAGCGCTTCAAGCTGCGCGAGGGCGCGGCCGCGACCACGGCGAAGGCCAGCTAGGCATCGCCCAACCAGGGATAGCAAGATGAGAATCGCGTCGATCGGCGGCGGCCCCGCGGGCCTTTATTTCTCGATCCTGGCCAAGAAGATGTTCCCCAGGGCCGAGATCACGGTCTACGAGCGCAACAAGCCCGACGACACCTTCGGTTTCGGCGTGGTGTTCTCCGACGCCACCATGGGCAACTTCGCCCAGGCCGACCGCGAGAGCCACCAGGCGATCACCGGCTCCTTCGCCCATTGGGACGACATCGACATCCAGTTCAAGGGCCGGACGCTCAACTCGACCGGCCACGGCTTCTCGGGCATGTCGCGCCAGGGGATGCTCACCATCCTGCAGGACCGCTGCGCGCAGCTCGGCGTCGATCTGCGCTTCCAGACCGAGGTCAAGGACCTCGAGCAGTTCGACGACTACGACCTCGTGCTCGCCGCCGACGGCGTCAACAGCGTGGTGCGCGAGAAATACGCCGCGCAGTTCGGCCCGCATCTCGACTTCCGGCCGAACCGCTTCGTCTGGCTCGGCACCGACTACGAGTTCCCGGCCTTCACCTTCATCTTCAAGGAGAACGAGCACGGCCTGTGGCGCGTCCACGGCTATCGCTACATGGCCGGCTACTCGACCTTCATTCTCGAGTGCACGGCCGAGACCTTCAAGCGCAGCGGCCTCAAGGTCGAGGACGAGAACGCGACCGTCGCCTACGTCCAGGAGCTGTTCAACGACGACATCAAGGGCCACAAGATCCTCAAGAACCGCTCGCTGTGGCGCCAGTTCCCGATCATCACCTGCGACAAGTGGCACTATAAGAACGCCGTGCTGATGGGCGACGCGGTGCACACCGCGCATTTCTCGATCGGCTCGGGCACCAAGCTCGCCATGGAGGATTCGATCGCGCTCGCCGAAGCGGTCAAGCGCAGCCCGGACGACATTCCGGCGGCGCTCGCCGCGTATGAGGCGGCGCGTCGGCCGATGGTCGAAAGCATCCAGCGCGCGGCCCGCACCAGCCTCGAATGGTTCGAGCAGACCGAGCGCTACTACGACCATCTCGAGCCGATCCAGTTCGGCTTCAGCCTCCTGACGCGCAGCCTGCGCATCAGCCATTCGAACCTGAAGCTGCGCGACCCGAAATACGTCGCGTCGATCGACCGCTGGTTCGCCGGCCAGGCGGCCAACCAGTCGGGCGTCAACGTCCAGGCCGATCCGCCGCCGCCGCCCATGTTCACGCCGTTCCGGCTGCGCGACATGGTGCTCGCCAACCGCGTCGTGATGTCGCCGATGTGCCAGTATTCGGCCAAGGACGGCACCATCAACGACTGGCATCTGGTGCACATCGGCAGCCGTGCCGTGGGCGGAGCGGGCCTGGTGATGACCGAGATGACGGACATCAGCGAGGAGGCGCGCATCACCCCCGGCTGCGCCGGCATTTACAAGAAGGAGCATGTCGCGGCCTGGCAGCGCGTCGTCCGTTTCGTCCACGAGAACAGCTACGCCAAGATCGGCATGCAGCTCGCCCATGCCGGGCGCAAGGGCTCGACCAAGCTGGCCTGGCAGGGCGTCGACCGGCCGCTCGACAGCGGCAACTGGCCGATCATGGCCGCCTCGCCCTTGCCCTATCTCGAGGGCGTCAGCCAGATCCCGCGCGAGATGACGCGGAAGGACATGGACAAGGTGCGCGACGATTTCGTGCGCTCGGCGACCATGGCGGAGGAGGCCGGTTTCGACGTCATCGAGCTGCATTTGGCCCACGGCTATCTCTTGGCGAGCTTCATCTCGCCGCTGACCAACCAGCGCAAGGACGACTATGGCGGCAGCCTCGAAAACCGCATGCGCTTCCCGCTCGAGGTGCTCGATGCGGTGCGCAAGGTGTGGCCGAAGGGGAAGCCGATCTCGGCGCGCATCTCGGCGACCGACTGGGCCGAGGGCGGCGTCGACGCGGAGGAGTCGGTCAGGATCGCGGCCATGCTCAAGGCCCACGACCTCGACATCGTCGACGTCTCGACCGGCCAGACCGTGGCCTATGAGAAGCCGGTGTTCGGCCGCCTGTTCCAGACGCCCTACGCCGACCGCATCAGGCTCGAGGTCGGCATGCCGACCATGACCGTCGGCGCCGTCTCGTCCTACGAGGACGTCAACAGCATCCTGGCCGCCGGCCGCGCCGATCTCTGCGTGCTGGCGCGCGCGCACCTCTACGATCCCTATTGGACGCGCCACGCCGCCTACGAGCAGGGCTACGCGCTGCCCTGGCCCGATCCCTACGCGTCGCTGGTGCGCTACACGCCGCGCCACAAATAGCCGCGCCGCCGGGCCCGGGCCGCGCCTGGCGGGACGGCGAAAGGAGGCCGACCATGGATCTCGCCTCGCTCAAGAAGGAGAAGAGCGCGCTCGCCCATCGCCTGGAGGAGCTGCACGGCCGGCGCCAGATCAACCTCGAGCAGCGCGCGGTGCTGGAGGAGATCGACGTCGATGTCGAGGACGTCCAGCGCCAGCCCGTCGACCCGGCCGAGCAGCTGCGCCGCATCGCCCAGCGCAATTTCGAGCTGCGCCGGCGCCTCGAGCAGGAGGACGCCAAGCTGACCCGCGACATCGAAGCGCTCCAGAAGTCGATCCGCGCCCTCGAAGAGCAGATTAGCGCGGCCAAGCGATAGGGGTTTTCAACCCCGTCTTGTGAAAATATTAACCAGTTCGCGCTTAGGGTTCGCTTAAGAAACCAGCGGGCCTCCTCGACAAGCGCCATGGTTGAAGCAAGCGCCTCGGTCGCACAGCACAGCCGGGTCATCCTTTCTGTTGTCGTGCCACTCTATAACGAGGCGGACAACGTGGATGTGCTCTTGGAGCGCCTGGAGCGCACCGTCGCTGGCCTCGTCGCGCCGCTCCAGCAAAGCTACGAGATCGTCTTCGTCGACGACGGCAGCACCGACGCCACGGTAGACAAGCTGCGCGCTCATCAGGCGCGCAATCCATCGATCAAGATCATCAGCCTGTCCCGGAACTTCGGCAAGGAAATCGCGCTGAGCGCGGGCATCGATCACGCCTGCGGTGCGGCGGTCATTCCGATCGACGCGGATCTGCAGGATCCGCCCGAGCTCATCCCGGTGCTCTTCGCCAAATGGCTCGAAGGCTATGACGTCGTCTACGCCAAGCGGGCCATCCGCGACGCCGACACGCGGACGAAGCGGTTGACCGCATCCTGGTTCTATCGGGTCCATAACTGGCTCGCCGACGTGGCCATTCCGGAGGACACGGGCGATTTCCGGCTCATGGACCGGCGCGTCGTCGACGCGCTGAAGCGTCTGCCTGAGCGCGGCCGATTCATGAAGGGCCTCTTCGCCTGGGTCGGGTTCCGCCAGACCGGCGTCGAATATCGGCGGGAGGAGCGCGCCGCGGGCAAGTCGAAGTGGCGTTATCTCAAGCTCTGGAATCTGGCGCTCGACGGAATCACGTCGTCGAGCACGGTGCCGCTGCGCGTCTGGACCTATGTCGGGCTCGTCATCTCCGCGATGGCGTTCGTCTACGCGGCGTTCCTCCTGGTGCGCACCCTCGCCTTCGGCATTGACGTGCCGGGTTATGCGTCGATCATGGTCGCCGTCCTGTTCATGGGCGGCATCAATCTCCTGACGCTCGGCATCATCGGCGAGTATCTCGGCCGCACATATCTCGAGGTGAAGAACCGGCCGCTCTATCTCGTGAGGGACTACTACGGGTTCGAGTCCGCCCAACGACAGGAACCGCAATGGAGCGAGACGTCTACAGACGCATGGGGGAACACGAGGACCGCCATTGGTGGTTCGTCGCGCGTCGGCGGATTCTCAGCGCGGTCCTGAACCGGTTCGTTCGCCTCCCGGCCGACGCACGCATCCTCGAGGTAGGCTGCGGCACCGGCGGGAATCTGCCCATGCTCGCCCGCTTCGGCACGGTCGCCGCGCTCGAGCCCGACGACGAGGCGCGCCGCCTCGCCGCCGGCAAGGGCCAGTTCGACATCCGACCCGGCCATCTGCCGGGCGACGTTCCCTTCGCCAAGGACAGCTTCGATCTCGTGGCAGCGCTCGACGTGCTCGAGCATGTCGACGATGACAAGGGGACGGTGCGCGCGCTCTCGGACCGGTTGAAGCCGGGCGGATGGCTGCTGGCGACCGTGCCGGCGTTCGGCTTCCTGTGGAGCCGCCACGACGAGCGGCATCACCATAAGCGCCGCTACGTCAAGGCCGCGCTGATGCGCACCGTCGTCGAGGCCGGCTTGAAGCCGGTGCGCGTCACCTACTTCAACACCCTGCTGTTCCCGATCGTCGTGGCCTTGCGGCTCGTGCGCAACCTGCTCGGCCTGCCCAGCGATGACGACGCCCTTCCGCCGCCGGCGCTCAACGGCGCGCTCGCGCGCGTGTTCTCGGCGGAGCGCCATCTGGTGGGACATCTGCCGCTCCCCGCCGGGCTGTCGCTTCTGATCCTGGCCCGGAAGCCCGGCCGATGACGGCCGTGGTCCGACAGTTCGGCCGTTTCGTGGCGGTCGGCGCGGCCGCGACCGCGACCCATGTCGGCGTCGCGATGGCGCTGGTCGAGAGCGGCACCGTCGGATTCTCGGTCGCGAACATCGTCGCTTTCTGCGTCGCTCTCGTCGTGTCGTACCTGGGGAATCACGGCTGGACCTTCGCCGCGGTCGGCGCGCATGCGCGCCGTTTTCCGCGTTTCGCCGTCGTCGCCGTCATGGGACTGGCCCTGAACCAGCTGATCGTCTTCCTGACGGTCGGCCTGGCCGGCTGGAACTACCGGATCGCGCTGGCCGTGGTCGTCCTGGTCGTGCCCGGCTTGAGCTTTGCGGTCAATCGGCGCTGGGTGTTCGACGAGCGGCCTTTCGTTGCCTCGGAGCGCTCGTCGTGACGGTCGCGCAACGCCCCCCCGTGCATGGTGGGCACGGCGCCTGCGCTTTCCTCGCGCGTGCGAGGCTGTCGCTGTCGGGCAATCTCTTCGACGCCTTCCTGGCGCTGGCTGCTGTTGTCCTCTTTCTGCTGCTGAAGGACATTCCGCTCGGGCACGACCAGAGCTGGTACCTGATCTCGGTCCAGAAGATCCTCGCGGGCGCTCGACCCTATATCGACGTGATCGAGCTCAATCCGCCGCTCAATTTCTATCTGGTCATGCCCGCGATCTACCTTGCCGACCTTCTGGGCGTGCGGTCCGATCCGGTCTTTATCGGCTACGTGATCCTGCTGTCCTTTGTCTCGACGGTCTGGGCGCGGCGGGTGCTGCTCAAGATACCGAGCATCCCGCCGGCGCATGCCAATATCGCGGCTGGCGTCGCGCTCCTGTCGACCACCGCCCTGGTCGTATTCGACTTCGGCCAGCGCGATGTGATGATGGTCGTCTTCACGCTGCCCTACCTGGCACTGGCGATGCGCCGGATCGAAGGCGATGCGGTGCCGCCGCTCGGCGCGGCCGCGGTCGGTCTCTGGGCCGCGCTCGGCATTTGCCTCAAGCATTACTTCCTGGTCTTCCCGATCGCGACGGAAATCGCGCTCTATCTCAAGCGGCGGCGCGTCTTGGGCTTGTTCCGGCCCGAGGTCATCACCGTTGGCGTCGCCTGCGTGGCCTATGCGCTCGCGGTCGTGGTGCTGTTCCCCGCCTATCTCGAGACGATCGTGCCTCTGGCACAGCTCACCTATTTTGCTTATGGCATCCATTTCCCGTTGACGCTGCTGTGCGCGGAGACCGTGGCCTTTCCGCTGGTGTTCGGCGGCTACCTCGTGATGCGCCGGCATGACGGCGTGGGACCGTGGCTCGACATGCTCGGCGCCTGGACGGTGGCGGCGTTCATCTCTTATGCGATCCAGAACCGCGGCTTCACCTATCACGCCGACCCGCTGCGCATCATGCTCGTCTTCACGGCGGTGAGCCTGGTCGCGCGCAAATTCGAGGTGCCGTTCCGCCTGTCGAGGATTTGCATGGTGGCCGCACTCGCTCTGGTCGCGTTCAGGGTCGCGGTGCTCGGCTTCTATGAGGACCAGTGGGCGTCGGTGACCGCCAAGAAGCTCGAGCGCTATGACGTGCGGGGCGGCCTCTATACCTTCACCGCGCACGTGTTCATCGGCTTCCCGCTCGCCAACCGGATCGACGGCCCTTGGGATTCGCGCTTTCCCTGTCTCTGGCCGGTGCCGGGCGTGCAGCGCATTCTCGCCACGCCGCAGAATTTCACGGCCGAGCAGGTCGCGGCGGCGGAAAAGGCCGATCGCTACATGACCGACGCGGTGATCGAAGACTTCGAGCGCCGGCGGCCGAGCATCGTCATCGTCGACGCGCGCAAGGACAAGAGCTACTTCGACGGCGTCGCCTTCGACTACGTCGCGCATTTCAAGCGCGACCCGCGCTTCGCACGCTTGTGGTCGGAGTACCGGCTCGTCGAGAATTACCGCGGCTTCGAGATCTGGCGACGGGGGGCCGGCGGCGGCGCCGCGGCTGCGCCGGTCGGCGACGATCCTCAGCGAAGCTCGCGCGACTAGCGGCTCGCGGTCACGCGATCCGATGGCGCCGCACCGCCCAGCCGGTCGCGCGCCACAAGGCGACGCTGAAGATCGCCGCGGCGTAACCGTCGATGGCGTAGTGCCAGCCCAGATGAACGGAGCCGACCAGGATGATCGCCGCATATAGCGTGTAGCAGATGCCGGCCCATCGGTTGACGCCCCATCCGAGGCAGGCCAGCAGGACGGAGATCGCGACGTGCATGCTCGGCATGGCGGAAATACCGCCGCCGAGCATGGTCCAATGATTCACATAACTGTTCCAGAGCAGGTCCTGAACCGCCACCGACCAGACGGGGTAGCTCTCCGCCGCGTCGCGCAGATAGGCCAGGAGCGGGGCATAGGGATCGTCGAGACCGGTTACCCGGCCGTAGTAGCAGGGGCCGACCGACGAGAGATAGAGCGCGGCGGCCGTGCCGACGATGATCCAGCAGAACACGAAGCTCGCGAGAAACTGCTCGCGCAGCTGCGGCCGGCGCAATGAGGCCGCCTGCCAGAAGAACGTGCCGAACATGACGAACGGCCAGAGATTGTAGAGCACGCTGATCGCGCTCGTGACCAGCGGCGTGCCGAGGATGGGTTGGAGCCACTGCCAGGGTTGCACGCCGCCATGCAGCGCGCGATCCCACTGCATGAGCGTCGGATCCCACTGATAGGCGTTGACATAGGGCAGCAGCCGCTTGAACGACGAGAACGTCGTGAAGAACAGCTGGCTGAACAGCGCCGGCGTGAGAATCTTGGCGGCACGCTCGGCGGATAGGAAGCGGTCGCCGGTTTCGCACCACAGCGGCGCGTCGAGTTGCCGTGGCGAACGACGTCGAGCCAGCGTCGACGCGGCGTCGGTCACGCCTCGCGACGCGACCAGGAGCAAGACCCATACGGCAACGCCGCCGGCAAACGGCACCGTGCTCACGACCGGCATGCCGCCCGAAAGCCAGCCCGTCACTTGGCAGGCGGCCCAGTAGGCGACGACCAGGATGACGAGGACGCGATGCTGACGAAGGCTTTCGATCAGCACCTGGCGGCATGCTTCCTGCAGACGACCGATCGCCGACGTGGTCAATCGCGCGGCGGCCGCGGGCGGATTGGTCATCATGTCCTCGTGCCGTTGGCGGCGCTCCGCCGTCGAGGCCCGATCGAAATGCGGGCAGAAATCCTGAATGCCGATACGGTCGGCGCCAGTGTGCGGAGAAGTGCTTAAGTCGGCCTTAATGAAGGATCGCCCGCGTCGCCGCCGATGCCGTGACCGAGGCTCCGGTTTCGCCCCGCCGCCGACGGAGGTCATAGAGGACTGGGCATCCGCGGGCAGCCCGCCGGTCGCCGAGGGCGGTGGAACGGGCGCGGCGCTCCCTCGGTCGCACAGCATTCATGGGAATTTTACCGTCGCGGCCCGATAAGACTGCTGAAGTCCCGCCTCAATCGAGAGTCGCAGCATGCGTCTATCTTGGCTCAGGGATGCATCGTGGCTCGACGGCCGGCGCGCGGTCGCGTATTCCGTGATCTGTGTCTGCGTCTTCGCGGTCGTGACCGTCGTCTGGGTGCTTGGCGGGGACGGCTTGGCGGATCCGCGCGGCGTGCCGCTCGGCGGCGACTTCGTCAGCTTCTGGGCGGCCTCAAAATTGGCCGGGTCCGGCGCGCCCGCAGCGGTCTACGATCCGACGCGGCATTTCGACGTCGAGCTGTCGATCGTGGGCACGGACCATTTCGGGTGGTACAGCTTCTTCTATCCGCCGACGTTCCTCGCGGTCGTCTTGCCGCTGGCGCTGCTGCCCTATGTCTGGTCGCTCTTGTGCTGGGTCGCCGTTACCCTCGCGGGCTATGCGCTGCTGATGCGCCGCATCGTGACCAAAAAGGCATTGTGGCCGGTCCTCGCGTTCCCGGCGGCGTATATCAACATGGCGCACGGGCAGAACGGCTTTCTGACCGTCATCTTGATGGGCAGCGGCCTCATGCTGCTCGAACGCTATCCGCTGCTCGCCGGCATCCCGATCGGGCTGCTGAGCTACAAGCCGCATTTCGGCCTGCTCATTCCGCTCTGCCTGCTGGTCACCGGGCGGTGGAAGACGATCGCGACGGCGGCCCTCACCGTTGCGGCGTTCGCCCTCTTGTCGCGGTTCTTGTTCGGCGTCGAGACATGGCAGGCCTATATCGACGCGCTGCCCCTGGCGCGCTCCCTGTTCGAGGAGGGCTATACGGGTTGGGAGAAGGTGCCGAGCATCTTTGCGCTTGTGACCACCTTCGGCGGCTCGGCCGGCGCGGCCTACGGGGCGCAGCTTGTCGTCGCGACGATGGCGGCCTGCACGGTCCTTTGGGTCTGGCGCGCGACCGAGTCGTTCGAGCTCAAAGCGTCGGCGCTGGTCGTCGGCACCTTTCTGGTCACGCCCTATGCCTATGACTACGACCTGGTCCTGCTCGCCTTGCCGCTCGCCTGGCTCGCCGCAATCGGCATCCGCGACGGCTTCCTGCCGTGGGAAAAGATGCTGCTGATGGCGGTCTGGCTCATGCCCTTGTTGATGGGGGCCATGGCCACCTATCTCGATGTGCCTCTGGCCCAGCCGCTCATTGTTTTGCTGCTGGTCGCCATCGCGCGCCGCGCCGCCGCACGGCGCGCCCCGCTGACTCGGGATGTCGGATTGAGCCGAGTTGAAGTGCCGAACGCCGGGTGACGCTGCGTCAATCGGTTCCCAGCCGTCCCCAGCGGCGCATCGCCCAGCCGGTTGCGTGCCACACGGCGATCGCGGCGACGATCGAGACATAGCCGTCGATGGCGTAGTGCCAGCCGAGATGGACCGAGCCGACGAGAATGACGGCGGCGAAGGCCGTGTAGCCGATGCCGACCCAGCGGTTGATGCGCCAGCCGAGCAGGGCCATCAGCGTCGCGATCGCCAGGTGCATGCTCGGCATCGCCGAGATGCCGCTGCCCAGCATGGTGCCGTGGCCGACATAATTATCCCACAGCATCTCCTGCACCTTGAGCGACCACACCGGGACGTGCTCCGCGGCCTGGTGTAGATAGGCCATGAGCGGCGCATAGGGATCGGGCAAGCCGGTCACCCGGCCGAAATAGCATGGGCCCGCCGACGACAGCAGCATGGCCAGCCCGGTGCCGATGACGATCCAGTAAAGCACGAAGCAAGTCAGGAATTGCATGCGCAGCGCCGGCCGCTTCACGCCCATCGTCTGCCAGATGAACGTGAAGAACATGACGAAGAACCAGATGTTGTAGACCGCATTGACGGCGCCGGTGACCGCCGGCGTCCCGAGCACGGGTTGCAGCAATGTCCAGGGATCGTGGCCGCCATGCAGCCAGCGGTCCCAGTTGGCGAAGGTGGGGTCCCAAGTGAATGGCGCGACATAGGGAATCAGCCGCTTGAACGACCCGAAGCTGGAAAAGAACAGCGGACCAAGCAGGGCGGGCACCAGAAAATTGGCGAGACGATCGGGGGCAACGGAACGGCTCGCGAGGTCGCGCCAGATCGCCTCGTAGAGCGAGCCTTCGGGCCGGACCAGGATCATGGTCCGGACGATGCTGCCGAGCACGATCACGGTGGCGAAGGCCGCGATCATCAAGGCGAACCCGTCGGCATAGAGCTGGATGTCGATGACCGCGCTGCCACCCGACAGCCAGCCGGCGCCGTAGCAGGCAAGAGCATAGGCCAAGATCAGGGCGGTCAGTGCCCGATGCCGCCGCAGGCTTTCGATGCACAAGGCGCCGCTCGACTGGACCAGGCGCGCCAGCATCCGCGGCGCGCGGTCAATATAAAGTGCCGGCTCGGTTTCCATGCGCTTTTCCCGGACGGTCGGCCGGTCGCGGACCGGCGACCCGACCAGAGTGTGCGGAGAAGCGCTTAATTCGTCATTAACGACGGGCCTCGACACCAGGCCGGCGGCGCATCGCCCAGCCGGTTGCGTGCCACACGGCGATCGCCGCGACGATCGAGACATAGCCGTCGATGGCGTAGTGCCAGGCCAGATGCACCGAGCCGACCAGAATGATCGCTGCGAAGGCGGTGTAGCCGATGCCAAGCCAGCGGTTGATGCGCCAGCCGAGCAGCGCCATCAACGTGGCGATCGCCAGATGCATGCTCGGCATCGCCGAGATGCCGCTGCCCAGCATGGTGCCGCGGTTGACGT
>Ga0335070_10006843_pt1 | contig 13399 bp, 12 predicted proteins | sample Lox_Sample_13_FD_206722 | JGI IMG/M metagenome (GOLD analysis project Ga0335070, IMG submission 206722) | Soil microbial communities from Loxahatchee National Wildlife Refuge, Florida, United States - Lox_Sample_1.3 | ecosystem: Environmental > Terrestrial > Soil > Wetlands | place: USA...
TGGCGCAGCGCCACCTGGACCGGTTTTCCGCGAGGGGGCACCGCTGCGAAGACCTCCTCCTCGATCGTGCCGGCAAGGAAGGGGATCAGCGGCCGTCCGCGCGTCGCGTCGAGGACGGCCGCCGCGATCTGGCCCCCCGGTAGGGGTGCCGCGCCGCTCCCCGGCTCGACGAAGCTCTCGCGCGCCGACGCCAGGGCCCACGTCCCATCCTCGACGTGGTGGACCAGGGTAGCCGCTGCGGCGCGCAGCGCCCCGTCCTGGGTGTCCCAGTGGACCTCTGTGCACTCTCGGCCTCGGGTGCGGCTGACGCGGAGCCCGGTGGCGTCGAGCGCGTCGAGGACCCCAATCGCGGACACCGTGCGGGGCCAGCGCAGGACGAATTCCGACTTCACCGCCGCCATTCTCGGTCGCGCCCGGACCATCGGCCAGGCTACCCGGGCAGTTGGCTGAACAGCTCCTCGATGAGGTTTGCCAGCCGCACCACGTCCTTGATGCGTCCCTTGCGGGGTTTGACCTTCAGGGCGCGCACCTCGCGGAGCATCGCCGCCCGCACCTTGGCTCGCGGGCGGACGGCACGCGCCGCGGCCACACCGCTACCGGCGACCGCACGCTGGACCGCGGCCAGCTGACCGCCGACGCGGACGTGGAACTGCCTGACCACCTCGTCCAGGGTCGCGCGCAGCGCGCGCAGCTCGACCGCGAGGGGGTCGGCCGCCCCACCCCGGGCGCGTGGGGCGGCGGCTGCAGACCGCGTGGCAGCCGGGCCGCTTGCCTTGCCGCCGTCGCGTGACTTGCCTTGCGACTGCCGGGTACCCTCAACCATCGGTCGTCCTCTCTCTGTGCGGCGCGGCGCCAAGGACGCTGTCCAGGACCGCGCCGACGCGCGTCCGCAGTTCGTGTTGCACCGTCCTGACCGAGCCGCTTGCCTTGATGATCTCGAACCCGAACCGTTGCTGGAGGCGGCGGTACTCCGCCCGCATCCTGCGCTGGTAGGTGAGGAAACTGTCGAACCAGTCGTGGGACACCCCGAGGTCCATGCCGGATTCCCAGTAGTCGAGCACGGCGCGGGAGGCGAACGTGCGCTCGACCAGCTCCGGCGCGGCAACGGACAGGAAATAGGTCGCATCCGGTACCAGCGCCTTGGAGTAGAGCGCCTCGAGCCACTCGTGATCGACGCCGCGGATCGCCGCCCTCGCGATCAGCGTGAAGATGTAGCGGTCGGCGAGCACCACCGTGCCAGCGTGCAGCGCCGGCACGATCCGGTTCTCGAGCTGGTCGTAGAAATCCGTGGCGTAGAACAGCGCCGTCGTCCGCGGGCTGAGAACGTTCCCTCGCTTGGCGGCCTCGATCTCCGGGCCGACGAGCTGAGAGCGCCGTAGCCCGACCTGCGCGACCGAGTACCCCTGCTGCTCCAGCCACTGACCAAGCAAGCCGATCTGGGTCGATCGCCCCGAGGAGTCCGGGCCCTCGATCACAATCAGGGCGCCGTCGAGGCGAGCGAGGTCGATCCCAGGGAGCGGGGTGCCGAAGACCTTCTTGCCGCTCATCGCTGACTCCTCGTCCGGAACTGCATGAGATCGATGCGCTCGCCCACGATCCCGCGCACCAGTTCCTGCTGCTCGTGGATCGGGCGCGTCGCGTCCACGGTGACGAAGCCGAACTCGTCGGCAAGGCCGTCATACTGTTCCATCACGCGACTCTGGAACAGCCGGAAGCTCTGCGTGATATCGCTCGCCAGGCCGAGATCCATGCCGGCCTCGAAGTACTTGAGGCGGGGCCGCCCGTCCAGGATCCGGCCGAGGGCCACCTCGAGTGGGAGAGCGAAGTAGAACGTGATGTCCGGTCGGCGGGAAAACCCGTAGAGGCTGCGTAACCACTGCGGGTCGCAACCGCGGACACCGTCACGCGCCAATGCCGTGTAGCTGAAGCGGTCGCACAGCACGATGTACCCCGCCTTGAGCATGGGCAGGATCTGGCGCTCGTACCGGTCCGCAAAGTCGGTGGCGTGAATCAGGGAGAACGTGGTAGGCGTGAGGAGCTGACGCTTCTTTCCTCTCTTGGTGGCCTCTTTGACCAGCACGCTGGAGTTCCACTCGGAGAAGAAAACCTTGCATCCGAGACCCCGGAGCCACTGGTGGAGGAGGTGGATCTGTGTCGACTTGCCGGAGCCGTCGAGCCCCTCGACCGCGATCAGCCGCCCGGCGACATCGGCCTCGGAGCGCCGGGCGCGTGTCTCTGCCGATCCTGCACTCATGCAACCCTCACTTTCAGATCAAACACGTTGGTGAAGAACTCAGTCTTCTTCTTCAGTGCCCACTGTTCAAGAAGCATCGCGCCGGTGCCCCGCAGGCGCAGCACAAGCTCGCGGCCGTCGAGCCGGGCCTCGACCTCGCGGACGAGCTGCTGGTGCTCGCGGTCGAGGGCGTCGGCGAGGCGCAGGATGCTGGCCAGCTTGCCCACAAGCGCGCGCTCGTCCGCGTCGAGGTCGACGAGCCCCTCGTGCGATGCGCTTGGTTCGCCCTTGCGGTGGTAGCGCGCCACGTTGGCGACGAGCAGCATCTCGCGCTCGCTCAGACCCGGCAGCTCCGAGTTGGCGACGAGGTAGAAGGAGTGCTTGTGGTGGCGCTTGAAGCTGACGAACTGACCGATGTCGTGCAAGACAGCGGCGCTGAGCAGGATGCGCCTCTCCGTCTCGCCGAGCCCGTGGAGGGATTCCAACTGGTCGAACAGCGAGACCGCCAGCCGCGCCACGTGCACGGAGTGCGCCTCGTCGAACGCATAGTGGCGGCCGAGCGCAACGGCAGCGGTCAGAGTCTCCTGCTCACGGCGCGCGCGGCGCGCGCCGTACGCCAGCGCTTCCTCCACGAGATCAAGCATCACGCCCTCGCGCAGGCCGACGAACGGAACGGTGATCTCCCCGCACCCGGAGAGGTGACACAGCCGGCGGTACACGAGAGCCGCCGGGAGGATCACATCCGCGCGGTCTTCGCGCAGCCCGAGATTCTCCATGCGCTCGCGAAAGGACATTCGGGAGAGCGTCTTGACCAACCCGTCGAGGCGCTCCAACGGCAGTCTCACGGGGCTGGTGCCGTCGGCGTCCGGCTCGGCAAGACGCGCCAAGGTCTCGATGTTGCCGCCGGTGGCGATGAAGCCGGCAACGTTGCGCTGCGCCCCCGCGAGAGGGAGCCGGAGGGCGGCGACGTATTCCGCCAGCAGCTCGGCGAAGCGTCCGGGTTCCTCGCCCGCCTGGGTGAGCTCCTCGAGCAGGCGAACGGATCCGATCGTGTGCGATTCGCTCCACAGCACGCCACTGCCGTCCACCAGCGAGACCTCGACGCTCCCGCCGCCGAGGTCCGCCATCAGCCAGCGATCCGCGCCCAGCCGGAGGCGGTTGCGCACGGCGAAGTGGACGAGGCGCGCCTCCTCGATGCCGGCAATGATCTCGAGACGGATCCCGGTCTCACGCTCCACGCGGGTCACGAACTCGTCGCCGTTGGTGCTCTCGCGGACGGCACTCGTCGCCACCGCGCGCCAGGCCCCGACGCGTAGGGCCTTCAGCGTCTCGGCGAACGTCGCGATCGCAGCGACCGCCGCGTCCATGGCTGGCCCCGTCAGGCGTCCTGAGAGGAAGACGTCGTGGCCGAGGCGCACCGCGACGCGCTCGGAGCGCAGGGTCTCCGCTTCCGAGGGTGTGCGGAACTCGTTGACTGCGAAGCGGATGGCGTTCGAGCCGACGTCGAGCGCTGCGACTCGCAGCGGCAACTTGGCGGCCTCGCGCCCCTTCTTTGTGCGTGTCTCGCTCATTGCTCTGCACATCCCAGACGGGACGGCCCCAGATTCTAGCGCGCCGCTGGCGGCTCATTTCGCCGCTGCGCTCCAAGATGTCAGGGGACCCCGTGAAGGCCCAATTAAGAACCGGTCTCAGCCGCGCGCGCGCAACGCCCCGAGGAGGCTCGCGATGTCGGCCGGGATAGGGGCCTCGAACGTCATCGGCTCGCCGGTCGCGGGGTGGGTGATCGTGAGCTTCCAGGCGTGGAGGGCCTGGCGCGGGAAGTCGCGGCAGTGCGCGGCGAGGGCGGGGTCCTCGAGCGCGCGCCACTGCCGGCCCGCGTACACCGGGTCACCCACCAGCGCGTGCCCGACGTGGGCCATGTGCACCCGGACCTGGTGCGTCCGGCCGGTGACCAGCCGGCACTCGACCAGCGCGCAGCCGGGGAAGCGCTCGCGCACCCAGTACAGAGTGCGGGCCGAGCGCCCGCTCGGGACGACCGCCATGCGCTTGCGCTCGGAGGGGTGCCTGGCGATCGGGGCGTCCACCACGCCCTCATCGGCCCTGGGGGTCCCGTACACGACCGCCAGGTAGCGCTTGTCGGTTGTGCGCCAGCGGAAGGAGAGCGAGAGCCCGCGGTGGGCGGCATCGCTCTTGGCGGCGATCAGCACGCCGGAGGTGTCCTTGTCGAGGCGGTGCACGATCCCCGGACGCTCCACCCCGCCCACGCCCGAGAGGTCGCGGCAGTGGGCCAGGAGCGCATTCACCAGGGTGCCGTCCGGGTTGCCGGCAGCTGGGTGGATGACCAGGCCGGGGGGCTTGTTGATCACGATCAGGTGCTGGTCCTCGAACAGGATGTCGAGCGGCATCGCCTGGGGCACGAGCTCGGACGGGGTCGGGGGCGGGACGGCAACCTCGATCACGTCGCCGGACTGCAGAAAGTGCGCGGGCTTGGTCGGGGCGCCGTTGCGGGTGACGTGGCCCTCGGAGATCCAGCGGGCGACCTGCGAGCGCGACCACCCGTGCCCGGAGCCGGCGAGATAGCGGTCCAGGCGCAACCCCACTGCCTCTCCCGGCACCACCATCCTGATCGGTTCCCGCTCCTGGTTCATTTCGACGTGCCGCGTCCGGGCCGGGCCACGGTTCAACTCCGGGCCGTGGTCGTTCCGGTCCCCTGACCCCTGATCCCTGACCCCTGTCTCTTGTACGCCCACACCAGGATCGCGATTCCCACCGGCACCATGACGGCTGCGATCGCCTGGCTCGTCGAGAGCATCCCCCCGAGCACGAAGCCGCGGTCAGGGTCGCCCCTAAAAAACTCGATCACGAAGCGGGCGACGCCGTACCCGACCAGGTAGGCACCGAGCACCGAGCCAGCCGGGAGGCGGCGGCGGAAGAGCCACGCCAGGAACGCGTAGTTGGCCAGGTTGAACGCGGCCTCGTAGAGCTGCGTCGGGTACAGCGGAACGCCGAGCGGCGTGCCGGAGACCTCGTTCGCGAGTGGGTTCGTGAACACGACCCCGAGCGACGCGCTGCACGATCGACCGTAGCAACACCCCGCCGAGAAGCATCCGAGTCGGCCGAAGAAGTGGCCGAGGGCCACGGAGGGGGCCAGCACGTCGGCCACCTGGAAGAAGGGGAGTTGGTAGCGGCGCATCAGCACCACCGCCGCGGCGAGAGCGCCGACAAGGCCGCCGTAAAACACCCCACCGGCTCGCAGCAGCCCCCACAGCCCGGCGAGTGACGTCAGGTAGGAGGGGTCGGTGATCGCCAGCAGGATCTTGGCCCCCAGCAGGCCCCACAGCACCACCCATGCTCCGAGGTCCATGACGTGCGTGGCCGACAGCCCCACTAGGCGCGCGCGGCGGCTGGCGAGGAAGATGGCGAGGATGATGCCCGAGTAGAGCAGCACGCCGTAGGTCGGGACCTGAAAGAAGCCGAGGTCAATGAGGACGGGGTGCACGCTTCTCCTTCAGCTGCGCGAGGATCTCGGCGAGAACGACGCAGCAGGCGCCCACGGAGATCGCCGAGTCCGCCACATTGAAAGCCGGCCAGTGGTGCTCGACGCGGCCGGCGCCGACATAGAAGTCGAGGAAGTCCACGACCTCGCCGCGGAGTACTCGGTCGATGATGTTCCCGATCGCGCCCCCCAGAACGAGCGCGAGGCCCACACCGGCCAGCCCATCGCCCCCGGCGCGGCCGAGCTGCCATGCGACGAAGGCGGCGATCGCCACGACAACCAGAAGCAGGACCAGCTGCACCGTCGGCCCGGAGGCGCCGAACATCCCGAAAGCGATGCCACGGTTGCGGGCGTGCACGAGCCGGAACAGCCCGGGGATGATCTCCAGTTCGGTGCCCTGCGGGTAGGCCGAGACGATCCACGCCTTGGTGAGCTGGTCCAGCGCCACGACACCCGCGGCCACCCAAAGCGTTCCCCGCAGCCTCATCCCTGATCCTTCCCCAGACCAAGCACCGCGTCCAGGCAGCGGGCACAGAGTTCGGGGTGCTGCGGGTGGCCCGCGGGCTTCGGCCACACCTGCCAGCAGCGCGGGCACGTCGTGCCCTCGGCGCGCCGCACGCCGATGGTCAGGCCGGGGTAGACCTGCGACGCTGTCGAGCCCTCGCCTCTCTCCACCTGCGACACGATGCACAGCTCCTCGAGCGTCGTGCGACACGACGCGAGGTCCGCGTCCAGCCCGCTGCGGTCGCCGCCCAGCACCAGCACGGCCTCGAGCGACTTGCCGAACTCGCCCGCCTGTCGGTGGACCTCGAGCTCCTTGTTCGCCTCGTCCCGCAGCGAGAGCAAGCGAGCGAAGCGCTCGTCGGCCCCGGGATCGTCGGGGACGTCGGCCAGGAGGTCGAAGAGCTCCAGACCGACGCTGGCGCTCTTCTCCCCCGGGAGGAACCCCCACACCTCGTCGGCGGTGAACGGCAGGATCGGCGCGAACAGCGTTGCCAGCGTCCGCGCGACCCTGCGGAGGACCGTCTGCGCCGAGCGCCGCAGCGGCGAGCCCGGGCTCGAGCAGTAGAGGCGGTCCTTGAGGATGTCGAGATAGATGGCGGAGAGGTCCACCGCGCAGAAGTTGTTGAGGGCGTGGTAGACGGCGTGGAACTCGTAGGCCCGGTACGCCTGCTCGATCCGCCGGGCCAGCGCCTTGGCCCTGCGCAGGACGTAGGCATCCATCGGCTGGAGCGCGTCGAGGCCAACGGCGTCGCGGCCCGGGTCGAAGTCGGGGAGGTTCGAGAGCAGGAAGCGCAGCGTGTTGCGCAGCTTTCGGTACGCCTCTGCGATGCGGGTCAGCGTTTCCTTGGAGACCGGGATGTCCTCGCGGAAGTCCACCGAGGCCGCCCAGAGCCGGATCACGTCCGCGCCGTACTCCTTCAGCAGGTTCTGGGGCGCGATGACGTTGCCGAGCGACTTGGACATCTTCCTGCCGGTCGCGTCGAGCACGTGGCCGTGGACCACGACCGCCTTGTACGGCGCCTCGCCGTGAGTGACGACGCCCACCAGGAGCGAGGACTGGAACCAACCGCGGTACTGGTCGTGGGCCTCGAGGTACACGTCGGCGGGCCAACTGAGCCCTTGGAAGCGGCCGTTGTCGCACACCGCGAGGTGTGACGCGCCGGAGTCGAACCACACGTCCAGGATGTCGCGCTCCTTTTCCCAGGACGAGCCGCCGCACTTCGGGCAGGCGAGGCCCGCGGGGGCGAAGTCCGAGAGGGGCCGGGCGTACCAGGCGTCCGCTCCCTCGGTCGCGAAACGCTCCTCGACGCGGGAGAAGAAGACCCTGGCGACCTCGGGCTCGGAGCCGTCCGGCCACACCGCCCGGCAGGACGGGTTGGCGCACACCAGAACGGTGATCGGCGAGCCCCAGCGGCGCTGCCGGGAGACGCACCACTCGAAGCGGTTCTCGACCATCCCCGCGATGCGCGCCTCGCCCCACGGCGGGATCCAGGTCGCGCGCGCGATCTCCTGCAGGGAACGGGACCGCAGGTCCAGGCGGGCATGCGGCGCGGCGTCCTGGGTGAGCGCGATGAAGTACTGCTCGGTCGCCCGGAAGATGACCGGGTTCTTGCAGCGCCAGCAGTGGGGATACTCGTGCTCGCTCTCGCCTCTGGCGAGCAGTGCCCCGAGCCGCGTGAGCTCCTCGGTCACTCTCGGGTTCGCCTCGAAGACGTGCACGCCGGCCAGGTCCGCGACCTCCTCCGTGTAGCGGCCGCCTTCGTCCACGGGCGAGACGATCGGGATCCCTTCCACCTTGCCGGTGCGGAAGTCCTCCTCGCCGTGGCCGGGGGCGGTGTGGACCAGACCCGTGCCGGTGTCGAGGGTGACGTAGTCGGCCGGAACGATGACAAACGCCTTTGACCCCTCGGGCAGACGGGCGACCCACCCCCCGGGCAGCGGGTGGTGGTAGCGCAACCCGAGCAGTGCGGCGCCTTTCGTGCGGCCCGCTTCCTTGCCGTCGAGCTTCGCCGCGGCGAGAACGGCCGGGGCGAGCGCCGCCGCGGCCACGAGTCCGCCGCGCTCGGTCTCGAGCAACACGTACTCGGCGTCCGGGTGCACGGCAATCGCGAGGTTGGACGGGATCGTCCACGGGGTGGTGGTCCAGATCGCGAACGAGGCCGGCCCCTTGCCCTTGGCTCCGAACGCCCGTCGCACCGCTGCGGGGTCCTCAGCCGGGAAGGCGACCCAGATCTCGGGATCCTTGCGCGGCTGGTACTCGAGCTCCGCCTCCGCCAGCGCCGTGCGGCAGCTCCAGCACCAGCGGATGGACTTGCGCTCGCGGTACAGGAGCCCCTGCTCCACGACCTTGCCGAGGGCCGCCGCGATGTCGGCTTCGTAGCGCGGCGCCATCGTGAGGTACGGCGCATCCCAGGTGCCGACCCCGCCGAGCCTGCGGAACTCCTCGCGCTGGATGCCAACGTAGGTCTCGGCGTAGGCCCGGCACGCCGCCCGGATCTCCAGGTCGGACATGGCGAGCTTCTTGGGGCCCAGCTCACGGTCCACCTTTTGCTCGATGGGGAGGCCGTGGCAGTCCCAGCCGGGCACGAACGGCGCGTCGAAGCCCATCATGGTGCGCGTGCGCACCACGAAGTCTTTGAGGATCTTGTTGAACGCGGTTCCCAGGTGGATGTGCTCGTTGGCGTACGGGGGGCCGTCGTGCAGCACGAAGCGCGGGGCGTCCGCCCTCGCAGCACGGATCTGTCCGTACAGGTCCTGCTCCTCCCAGCGGGCGAGCCGCTCGGGCTCCCGGCGCGCGGCGTCCGCGCGCATCGGGAACTCGGTCCTCGGAAGGTTCAGCGTGTCCTTGTACATGCCCGTCCCCTCGCGCCGCCGACGGTCACGGCGACGCGAAACAGTCTAAATTACGCAGACTCGGAAGCCCCGTCAAGCTCTTCCGTCTTCCGTTTCCCGGGTTTCAGGTCTCGAGGATGACGATGGCGACCGCCACGCCGCCCGTGTGAGTGATCGAGAGGTGGACCGAGCGAACGCCGAGGGCCGAGCCCAGCATGGCGGCGTTGCCGGCGAGGACGAGCCGGGGCCTTCCGGTGTCGCTGCGCTCCACGACCGGGTCGCGCCAGCCGACGCCCCCGCCCCACCCGGAGCCGAGCGCCTTGAACGCAGCCTCCTTGGCGGCGAGCAGCCCCGCGACGTGCTGCGGATCCTGGGGACGCGTGACCTCTCCGGGAGCGAAGCAGCGCTCGAGGAGCCGGCGGCCGTGGCGTGACAGCATGCGGGTCACCCGCGACACCTCCACCAGGTCGAGCCCCACCCCGACGATCACTGCCGGCCCATCGTGGCCTCGAGCCACGACCATGCTGCCGCGAAGTGCACGAGTCCGAACCCCGAAAGTGCGCCGCGGAGTGTCGGGTTGTCGAGCCAGAGCGAGAGCCAGAGTGGGGTGGCCGACACGATCTTGGTCGCCCAGAACCTGCTCCATGGGGCGAGCACGAAGAACCAGCCCGCCGCCGTGAGGTAGACCACGACGGCCAGGATGAAAGCGGCGCGTAGCGCACGTCGGCCGGACACGGGCGGATTGTATGCCATGGGAGTGCGGGCGCTTCGCTCCCGTCCCGGCCACGGTACGGGCGCGCTAGCTGGCGTCCCGGGCCTGATCGGAGCCGGTGAGCAGCTGCATCACGACCTCCTTGCGCACCTTGCCCCGCTCGGAGACCGGCAGTTCGTCCACGATCACGATTCGCCGCGGTACCTTGTGCGGCGCAAGTCGTTCCCGGCACGCCGCCAGCACCGCGTGGACGGTGATGTTCGTGGCGGGCTCGACAGCCACCAGCGCCGCAACGAGCTGGCCGCGGTGCGGGTCCGGGAGGCCCGCCACCGCTGCGCTGCGGACACCGGGCAGCGCTTCCAGCACGCGCCGGACCTCCTCGGGGTGGACCTTCTTCCCGGCCACGTTGAGGAACTCGGCCACCCGCCCGGTGAGCCTCAGCCGGCCCCCACCGTCCAGGATGCCCAGGTCTCCGGAGAGGAAGCGACCCGGAGCGAGCTCTCCCGGTTCGTCGGGGGGAGGCACGGCGCCAAGCGCCACAGCGCGGGAGGCGACCAGGACGCGACCCTCGACCTCGTTCGGCAGCGCCCTGCCCTCCTCGTCCACGACCGTGACGGTGACCCGCTCCATCGCGGTGCCCACCGCGCCCGCCTCGTGGACGGGCTCCGCGGATCGGTCATAGGTGATGCCGCCGCACTCGGAGCAGCCGTAGAAGATGTGAACCTTGTGGCCGGTCGCCGCGCGGAACGCCTCGCCGTCCTCGGGCGCGAGTGGTGCCCCGGCCGCGAGGCAGACCCGCAGGTCGGGAAGCTCAGGCAGATCCGGCAGTGTCGCCAGCGTCCTGATCATCGCGGGCACGGCCGGGAAGTGCGCCACCCGTGCCCTGGCCAGGGTGTGAGCCAGCGCGGCGGGGAGCCCCCACGTCGGGAACGCGAGGGGCGCGCCCGCCAGAAGCAGCGGCACCAGGCAGGACCCGATTCCGTACGAATGGGTGAGCGGGATCGCCGCCATCGTCACGTCGTCCGTCCGCACCCCCATCGTGCGCAGGATCTGGACCGTGTCTGCGGCGAGCTGTCGCTCCGAGATCGCAACCGCCCGCGGCAGACCGGTGGAGCCCGAGGTCAGCTTGAGGATCGCGGTGCCGGGCGGCAGCCCGACCGGCTCAGGTTTCCTGCGGGCGGCGAGGGCCAGCGAGCCGTCGGCGAGGACCAGCTGGCTGCGGGCGAGCCTTTCCGGTGTTGCCACGAGAAAGTCGGCGCCCACGGCGGCCGCCGCGCGCTGCAGCTCATCGATAGGCGCAGATGCATCGGCAAGGGCGACGCGTGCCCCCAGGAGGCGAAGTGCAGAGAAGGCGCGTACGAAGTCGGGACCGTTGGGCAGCGACAGCACGACGGTGGAGCCGGGTCCCAGAAGCGGCGCGAGCCGCTCGCGCTGAGCCTGGATGCCGGCGGCGAGGGCGCCGCGCGTCGCCAGGATCTCTCCCTCGGGCCCAAGCAACGCCGGCAGGCCCGGGCGTGTGCGCGCCAGGGTCAGAAAGTGCCGGATGATCGGGCTGGGAGCCTCAGGCATCGGCGCCCCGGATGCGGGCCAGCATCGCCTCCACCGTGGCCTGTGCCCTACGCTCGTAGAAACGCTGCAGCACCGTGCGCACCTCAGGGAACTGCTGTGCGATACGGTCGAGGTCCTTCTTCGAGATCTCGATGACGGTCACCGGGGTCCTGGCCGCGATCGTTGCAGTGCGGGGCTTCCCGGTGAGCACCGAGACCTCGCCGAAGAACTCGCCGGCGGTGAGCTGCGCCAGAACCAGCGGCTTGCCCGACGGGTCCTTGGTCCGGACCTCCACCACACCGTCCTCGATGAGGAAGAACGAGGTGCCGGGTTGGCCTTCCCGCACGATGACCTCGGGCGGGTCGAACGAGCGCACGGCGGCGGCATAGAGGAGCTGCTCGAGGCCACCAGGCGGGAACTCCACGAAGAAGCGCGACGCGGCGCGCTCCTTCTCCGCCTGCTGCTCGCTGCTGTCCGGGTGGGGCGGAGGAGGCGGTGGGGGTTGGGCTGGGGGTGACATCGGGGTAGTCGCGGGCGAGGCGGCGGCCGGCGCGAGACGCCTGAGCGTCTCGTGACCGTCCTTCTCCGCGCTCTTGAGCTTGGCCTGGGTCATCTTCTCGGCTTCCTGCTGGGCAGCGATGAAGGCCGCGAGCTCCCTGGTGACATCCTGGCGGGTGGCGTCGAGTCGGAGGATCTTGTTGGTGACCGCGATGGCGCGGGCGTAGAAGCCCTGCTGTGCGTAGTGCCGGGCGAGCTTGCGGTAGACGCCGATGGCCTTCTCACGGTCGCCCGCCATCCCGAGGATCTCCGCCTGACGCAGCAGCAGGTTGAAGTTCTCCGGGCGTTTCTTGATCTCGTCGGCCATCGCCTCCAGCGCCATGTCGTATTCGCGCCGGAGCAGGTACTCGTCGAGCTGCTCGAAACGCGGCTTGCCCCTGAACATCACGACCACCCCAGGCGCTGCGTCACTGCCTGCGCGGCCGCCTGCGCCTCGCGCCGGATCACGGCGGCATCGGCGGTGGCCAGCTCGCCGTTCCGAACCACGACCGAACCGTCAACTACCACGTGCCGCACGCTTTCGATGCCCCCTCCGTACACTACCATGACCGCCGGGTCGGCGGCCGGCACCATCGCGAGGGCGTCGCAGCGCAGCACGACCAGGTCCGCCTTCCAACCGGGCACCAGCCTTCCGACCTCTTCGCCGAGGCCGAGCACCTGGGCGCCCCGCCAGGTCGCCATCTCGAGAACTGTCCACGCATCCACCGCGCCCGCCCCGTGCGCGAGGTTGTGAAGCGTCCCGGCCAGCGCCATCTCGTGGAAGATCGAAAGCCGATTGTTGCCTGGCGGGCCATCCGCCCCGAGGCCCACGCGGACGCCGTGCGCGAGCAGCCGCGGAACGTCGGCGATCCCCGATCCCAGCTTGAGGTTGGCCCCCGGGCAGTGCGCGACCCCGGTCTGCCTCTCGGCCAACTGGCGGACTTCCCCGTCCTCCAGGTGCACGCAGTGGGCGAGCACCGTGTCAGGCCCAGCGATGCCCAGATCCGCCAAGAAGGCTGCGTTGCCCCTGCCGGTCAACTCGCGCACCGCCTGGGTTTCCTTGAGGCTTTCGCTCGCATGCGTGTGGAGCAGGTAGTCATGGGCGCGGGCGAGCGCGACCGCCCCGGCGAGCAGTTCCGCCGAACAGGACAGGACGAAGCGGGGCGCCACTGCGTAGCGCAGCCGGCCCGAGGCTGCGCCGTGCCAGCGCGACCCGAGAGCCTCGGCCTCGACCAGGGAAGCCTCGCGGTCCTCGAGCAGGGTGGCGGGGACCCCTTGCCCCGTATCCATGTGGCACTTGCCGGAGGTGAATCGGATGCCTAACTCGGCAGCCGCGGAGAACACCGCATCCTGGTCGTGCGTCGTCCCCATGTCGAGGGCCGAGGTCGTCCCCCCGAGGAGCAGCTCCGCGATCCCGAGGCGGGACGCAGCGGCGACCTCTTCGGGCCAGAGCGCCGCCTCGTACGGCCAGATGCGCTCGGCGAGCCAGCGCAGCAGTGGAAGGCCCTCCGCGTGGTGCCTGGCCAGAGTCTGCACG
>Ga0335070_10006844_pt1 | contig 13399 bp, 9 predicted proteins | sample Lox_Sample_13_FD_206722 | JGI IMG/M metagenome (GOLD analysis project Ga0335070, IMG submission 206722) | Soil microbial communities from Loxahatchee National Wildlife Refuge, Florida, United States - Lox_Sample_1.3 | ecosystem: Environmental > Terrestrial > Soil > Wetlands | place: USA: Florida...
CGACGGCACGAGGCGCGCGTCGAAGCGCAGCGCCGGCTGCTGCGCGCCGACGCGCGGCGCGGCCGCCGCCGCGACGAGCGCGCAGGCCAGCGCGCGCCGCAGCTTGCCTCCCGTCATCCGCATCGGTACAATCCGGCTTGCTTCAAAGTGAGGTCACCGTGTCGACGCTCCAGGCCATCCAGCACGTCCCGTTGTTCGACAAGTGCCGCGGGTTCACCGCGGCCCGCGAGGCGCAGGCGGCGGGCCTGTACCCGTACTTCACGCCCATCACCGAGGCGGAAGATACCGTCGTCACGATCCACGGGAAGACGAAGGTGATGATGGGGTCGAACAACTACCTCGGCCTCACCCACCACCCGAAGGTCCTCGAGGCGGCGCAGGCCGCCCTGCGGAAGTACGGCTCCGGCTGCACCGGGAGCCGGTTCCTGAACGGCACGCTGGACCTGCACGAGCAGCTCGAGGCGCGGCTCGCCGAGTTCGTGCACAAGGAGGCGTGCCTCGTCTTCTCCACCGGCTACCAGGCGAACCTCGGCCTGGTCTCCGGGCTGATGGGGCGGAACGAGGTCGTCTACCTCGACAAGCTCGACCACGCGTCCATCGTGGACGGCGCGTCGATGTCGAAGGCCCAGGTGGTGCGGTTCAACCACGGCGACCTCGCGGGGCTCGAGCGCAAGCTGCGCGACGAGGGCCGTCCGCAGGGGGCCATGGTCATCGTGGACGGCGTGTTCTCCATGGAGGGGGACATCGCCGACCTGCCGCACCTGGTCCCGCTGGCGAAGAAGCACGGGGCGGCGCTCGCGGTGGACGACGCGCACTCCATCGGCGTGCTCGGGCCCACCGGCGCCGGGACCGCGGAGCACTTCGGCCTCACCGACGAGGTGGACCTCATCGTCGGCACGTTCTCCAAGTCGCTGGCGTCCATCGGCGGCTTCGTGGCCGGCGCCGAGTACGTCATCCACTTCCTGAAGCACCACGCCCGCCCGCTGATCTTCACCGCCGCGCTCCCCGCGTCGAACACCGCGGGCGTCCTGGCCGCGCTGGACATCCTCCAGTCGGAGCCCGAGCGGCGCGCCGCGCTGTGGGAGAACACCCGGCGCCTGGCGAGCGGCCTCAAGTCCCTCGGCTTCGACATCGGCCCCAGCGAGACGCCGATCGTCCCGGTGCTCATCGGCCCGCTCGACAAGACGCTGGTCGTGTGGCGGAAGCTGTTCGACGCCGGCGTGTTCACCAACCCCGTGGTCCCGCCCGCCGTGCCGCCGTCGCAGTGCCGGCTGCGCGCCAGCGTGATGGCGACGCACACCGCGGAGCAGGTGGACTTCGCGCTCGACGCCTTCGCGGGCATCGCGCGGGCCGTTGGGGTCCTCTAGGCCCGCCACTCCCCTGCTGACGCCGCCGGGACGATGAGGGCGCTCGTCACCGGCGCCACCGGTTTCGTGGGCGGCCACGTCGTGGAGGCCCTCGCGGCGCGCGGCGACCGGGTGACGGTGCTGGCCCGCAGCGCGGAGCGCGCGGCGCCCCTCGCGAAGCTCGGCGTCACCGTGGCGCCCGGCACGCTGGAGGACCCGGCCGCCCTGGCCGCGGCGGTGCGCGGCCAGGACGTCGTGTACCACCTCGCGGGCCTCACCGCGGCCGCGAGCCCCGCCGACTACCTGCGCGCCAACGCCGACGGCACCCGGCGCCTCCTCGAAGCCGCGGCGGCCACCACGCCCGCCCCGAGCCGGTTCGTGCACGTCTCGACCCAGGCCGTCCTCGGACCTTCGGCGCCGGGCATGCGGCTGGCGGAGGACGCGCCCTGCCGGCCCCTGACGGCGTACGGGCGGAGCAAGCTCGCCGGCGAGGAGGCCGTGCGCACGGCCACGGGCGTGAGCTGGACCATCGTCCGGCCGTCGGCGGTGTACGGCCCCCGCGACCGCGAGTTCCTCCCGATGTTCCGGCTGGCGCGCCTCGGCGTGGCGCCGGTGTTCGGCCGCGGCACGCAGCAGCTCTCGCTGGTGTGCGCGCCCGACCTCGCGGACCTCATCGTGCGCGCCGGCACCGCGCCGGCCGCGGCGGGACGCACCTACCACGCCGCGCACCCCGAGGTCGTGACGACGCGGGCGTTCGCCCTGGCCGTCGGACGGGCGGTGGGCCGCCGGCCGCTGGTGGTCCCCGTCCCCGGCGCCGTGGCCACGCCCATCGTGGCCGCCATCGGCGCGCTCGCCGCCGCGCGCGGCCGGCCCTCGGTCCTCAACCGCGACAAGATGGCGGAGTTCCTCGCCCCCGCCTGGCTCCTCGACGTGGGCGCCGCCGAGCGCGAGTTGGGCTGGCGCGCCGCGCTCGACGCCGCGGAGGGGACGCGCCGCACGGCCGAGTGGTACCGGCGGGCGGGGTGGCTGCGGTGAACCGGCGCGGCGTCCTGCCGCTCGACCGGCTCACCCTCGGCTTCATCGTCCTGTTCGCGGCGATCCTGCTCGTTCAGGCCCGGGAGGTCGCGGCGTGGCCGTGGCTCCTCCTCGGCGACGCGCTCGTGGTGGCGCTGGTCGCGCTGCTGCCGCGCCTCCCGGCCGAGGGCTCGTTCACCGCCTTCGTCGGCGGCGCGTACCCGCTCGTCCTGGCGACGGCGTTCTACTGGCAGCTGGGCGTCATCCAGGTCGACGTGGGCCGGCTCCACGACATCATGGTGCAACGGTGGGAGGCGGCGGTGTTCGGCGCGCAGTTGAGCACCGCGTGGCACGCGCGGGCCCCCTATCCGTTCCTCTCCGCGGTGCTGCACCTCTGCTACGGGTCGTACTACTGGATCCTCGCGGGCGTGCCGCTGTTCCTGTTCCTCCGCGGGAAGGAGGAGGCGTTCCGCCGGGCGGTCTTCGTGATCGCGGCGGCGCTGTACGCGAGCTACCTGGTGTTCGGCGTGTTCCCGGTGGCGGGGCCCTACTTCACGTTCCCGCCGGTCCCGGCCGCGCTGACCGCGAGCTGGCCCGCGCGCTACGTGTACTTCATGCTGGGGAACGGCTCGTCGATGGGGACCGCGTTCCCCTCATCGCACGTGGCGGCGTCGTGGGTGGCGGTGTACGCGGCGTGGCGCGGCGAGCGGTGGCTCGGCGTGGCGTTGGCGCCGGTGGCGCTCGGGCTGGCCCTCGGGACGGTGTACGGGCAGTTCCACTACGCGGTGGACGCGGTGGTGGGCGCGCTGCTGGCGGTGGCGCTGATGGCGCTCGCCGACCCCCTCACGTCCGCGCTGAGGCCTCGCCCCGCGGCGTGACGCCCCCGGCGGCCGGCCGCGCGCCGAGCCGCTGCCGCAGCTGGGCCGCCGCCTCCGGCGAGCCCATCACCACCAGCGTCGAGCCCGCCTCCACCCGCGCACCGGCGTCCGGCTTGTACTCGTAGCGCTGGCCGTCGGGCGCGACCAGCGCCAGCAGCAGCAGCCCCGGCTGGTCGTTCACCCGCAGGTCCCCCACCCGCTGCCCCACGGCGGGCGAGTCCGCGCCGATCCGCACCTCGTCCACGCGCACGCTCTTGTCGCGGTCGCGCAGCATCTGGTCGAGGAAGGTCACCGCCACCGGGCGGATCAGCTCGGAGGCCATCCGCAGCCCGCCGATGCGGGACGGCGAGACCACGGCGTCGGCGCCGGCGCGCCGGAGCTTCGCCTCGTTGCGCTGGTCGGCCAGCATCGCGACGATGCGCAGGTCGGGCTTCACCTGCCGCGCGGTGAGCGTGACGAGGACGTTGTCACGGTCGCTCTCGAGGGCCGGGACCAGCCCGCGCGCCTGCTCGATGCCCGCCTCCCGCAGCACCTCCTCGTCGGCGGGGTCGCCCTGGAGGTAGAGGAGCTCGCCCCCAACCTCCAGCGCCGGCGCGTTCTGCCCCGTCGGGACGATCGCCATCACCGGGCGCCGCACCCGGACCAGCTCCTCCAGCACGTGGCCGGCCACGGTGCCCGCGCCGCATACGATGTAATGATCCCTGAGCGCTGCGATGGCCTGGCGCATGCGTTTCCTCCAGAAGACCTGGCCGAGCTGCCCCTCCACCAGGAACGCCGTCACCGCCGACGCGAAGTAGACCAGGACGCCCATCCCCGAGAGCAGCAGCGCCATGGTGAAGACGCGCCCCCACGGGTGCGCCTCGAGGGGGATGATCTCGCTGTAGCCGACGGTCGTGAGGGTGATGACCGTCATGTAGAGGCTGTCGAGGAAACGGTGGGTGCCGTGGCCGATGATGGTGTAGCCGATCACGCCCACGGCGAACACCGCCAGCACCGCGAGACCCGCCGTGAGGAGGCGGTGGCGGATGTCGGCGAGCACCTGGTCGTCCTGCTGGTCGGCGCGCATGGGTCCCGGGAAGGTCCGCCGACAAGGTATACCGTTGACGCCGGGGCCGCCAAACGACATTGTCCCGCCCGTGACGATCGCCGGCATGCCCGCGCTGAACCCCTCGACTCCGGGCCGGGAGGCGGGGCGGGCCGCGGCCGTCGCCCTCGCGGCGTTCCTGGGCGCGGCGCTGTGGGTGCTGGCCGGCGCGGCGGGCGGCGCGGCGGCGGGGCCCCTCGCCGCGTTCGCCCTGCCGCGGGCCGCCATCGCCCCGCGGGCGTGGGCCCTCGATCCCGCGGTGTGGCACGGCTGGGCGCGGCTGCCGTTCGCGATCCGCGCCGCCGGGACCGCGTGGGTGCTCCAGCTCGCCGCGTTCCTGTGCGGCGCCGCCGCCGTCCTCGGCGTGATCCATCCCGGCGCCTTCCGCCGGCCCGCGCCCTACTACCTCACGCCGGCGCGCCGGCTCACGGCGTACGCCACCGCCGCCGTCATCGCGCTGGCGCTGCCGCGCGCGCTCGCGGCGCTGTGGACCGCGCTGGTCCCCGATCTCACGACCACCGCGGTGGTGGACGTCGGCGGCGCGCTGCGTCTCGCCGCGACGATGGCGCTGGCCGGTGCGGTGCTGTGGACGCTCGCGGGGCCCGGCCTCCTGAGTCTGCGCGCCCTGGTGCGGTTCTCCCACGGCGCGCTGGGAGGCCTCGCCGTGTGGACCGCGTGCGCGGTGGCCGCCCTCCTCGCCGCGCCGCTCCGGGACGTGGGCGACCTCACCACGGTGGGCATCGTGACGGTGGCGGTGGATGCCGGGCGGGGCGTGCCGGGCGCCACCTTCGGGTCGGTGCTGGCGGGGACGCTGCTGGCGTACGGCTTCGGCCTCGCCCTCGCCGGCGCGCTCCTGGTGGTGGGGGCGCCGCAATCGATGGGCGCTCGGCCGCGCCTCGGCTCCGCGGCGACGGCCGCGCTGGTCCTCCTGCTGCTCCTCGCGGGCGGCCGGGCGGCGTCCAACATCGCGGCCGGTCGGGTCGCCGCCGCCGCGCCCGACGTGGTGGCGGCGCTGCGCCTCTCGACCGACGGGCCCCCGCGGCCGGTCGTCCTGCTGCTCGGCGACGCCCAGGCGGCGCGCCGCGTGCCGCCCTGGCAGGCCCTCGCCCCGCTGCGCCTCGCGCCCGACTGCGCGCCCGCGCCCGCGTACGGCTCGCCGCGGCTGCCCGCCGCGAGCGAGGCGAACCTCGCGGCCCTCGACGCCTGGCAGGCCGCGCACTCGGCGGAGGTCTCCGGGCTCGCGGCCCGCGTGGCCGGCTGCCGGGCGGCGATCCTGGCGCGACTGTTCCGGCCGGAAGCGGCGCGCGCGCAGGTGTTCGACGACCCGCGCCCCGCGCGCATGGGGAGCTTCGCCCTCTCATACGCGCTGCGCTCGCTCGAGGAGGGGCCCCCCACCGCGGCAGGCGCCCGCTGGCTCCGCGCGCTGACCGACACCACGCGCTGGGCGCTCACCGCCGACGGGCGCGAGCGGGTGGTTCGGTGGCTCGCGCGGGCCGTGAGCGAGCCCGCGGGCGCGGTCGTCGGGCGGCTCGACGTGCCCGGCGCCCCGGCGTGGAGCGTGGGGCTGGCGGCGGGAGCCGACCCGGCCTCGGGCGCCGACCCGTGGCTGCTGGCGCCACGTAACGACGGGCAGGCCATCCTCGACCTCGCCCAGGCCACCGCGCCGGCGCCCGACGGCGTCTTCACCTTCCGCGGCGTGGCCCCCGGCTGGTACCAGCTGGCCCTGCTCGCCCCGGCTGGCACGCCGCCCGCGCGGCTGCGCGCCCTTTCGGTTCGCGGCGATCCAGCGCAATTTTGGGTCGGCCCGGGCCAGGTCCGCCGCGACCTGGGCACCATTCACCTGAGATTCTAGCGATCCTTCACACCCGTCCCCGCTCGGAGACGCCATGACGCTTGCCGATCTGCCGGTCCTCAATCCCTCGACGCCGGGCAAGGAAGCGCGCCGGGCCGTGCTCGTCGCGGTGCTGTTCGCGCTGTTCGGCGTGCTCTACGCGCTGGCGCGCGCCGCCGCCTCCGCGCCGCCCGACCTCGCCACTTCCACCGACGTGGTGTTCGGGTTCGCGTACCCGAGCCTGTGGGGCATCTCCCCCGCCCTGTGGAGCGGCGCGGCCACCTGGCCCACGCGCCTGGCGGCGGGGAACCTGGCGACGCCGCTGGCCGTGGCGGCGAACCTCGTCATGGTGATCGCGCTGATCATCGTGATGTACCCCGACATCCTGGCCCGCCAGGGCCCGCAGTACGTCTCCCCCGCCCGGCGCATCCTCACCGTGGTGGTGGCGTTCGTCCTGGCGTTCCTGATGTACCGGGGCGTCAACCGGATCGATGACATCTTCGGCTCCGACATCGGGCAGGACCCGGGCGCCGCCCGGCGGGCGCTGTTCGGCCTCGCCGCGCTCTCGGCCATCCTGTTCGGCGCGGTGTGGTCGTTCATCGGACCGAAGGACTTCGGCCGCCGCATCCCGCTGCGCATCTCGCACGGGGCGCTGGGCGGCATCGCCCTGTGGGCCGCGGTCTCCCTCGCCACCATCCTCTCGAGCCAGCCGCGGGCCTTCATCAGCAGCTCGCTCGACACCTTCTACTCGCTGCTCACCATCGACGCCGCGGGCGGGCACCCCGGCGCGACCGTCGCGTGGGCGGTGGGCACCGACGTGCTGACCGCCGCGGCCGCGATGGCCTTGTGCGGCGCGCTGCTCGTGACCACCTCGCCGCAGACCCTCGGCCCCGCCAACCGGCGCGGCGCGGCAATCGTCTCCGTGGTGCTCGCCGCGTTCCTGCTGGTCACCGCCGGCACCACCTGGTCGCAGACCAAGGAGCGCGCCGACGCCGTGAACGCGTCCGCCGTGACGGCGCTCGGCCTCGACGTGACGGCGCCGATCCGCACCCCGGTGCTCCTCACCGGTCCGAAGACCACCACCGCCGACCGCCTCATCACCCGCAACGTGACCAGGCCGGACGCCACCGCCGACGACTGCGCCCACGCCTCCGGCCTCGAGGACCGCGTCCTCCCCTCCGCGACGGCCGCGAACGTGCAGAAGCTCGACGCCTGGCTCGACGCCCACGGCAGCGAGGTCAGCGGCCTCGCCATCCGCGTCGCGAGCTGCCGCGCCGCCCTGCAGGCGCTGCGCTGGCAGCCCGACGCCGCCCGCGAGGGGATCTTCCTCTCGCCGCACCCCGAGCGCATCGGCGCGCTCACCTACCTCTACGCGATGACCGGCCTCTCCACGCCGCGCCCCGCGCTCCAGCGCCGCCTCCTCCAGGCGCTGCAGGACACCACCAAGTTCCGCGAGGGCGCCGAGGCGGCGACCCGGTTCGCCGGCCTCGCCCGCCTCGCCGGCGACACCGCGACCGAGGCGGCGTGGCGCCAGCGCGTGGCCCAGCCGACCCAGGCCTCGCTGCTCCGCTCACGCCCCGCGTACGTGGACGGCACCGTGAGCGGCCGCGTCACCGCGCCGCAGAAGGGGTGGAAGGTCGCCCTGCTCGTCGCCGACGAGCCCGGCTCCGGCTCCGATCCGGCGCAGTCGGCCCCGCGCACCGAGGGCACCATCCTCTCGTCGATGGTCACCGCCACCGACGTCGGGCCCGACGGCAGCTTCCGGTTCGACGGCCTGCGTGACGGCTACTACCAGCTCGCCCTCCTCTCCCCCGAGGGGATCGGCGTGCCGCAGCTGGCCCGCCTCGTGGTCCGCGGCGACCCCGGCGTGTTCCAGCTCTCGCCGACGATCAAGAACAAGAACGTGGGGACGGTCGCGCTGGCGTTCTGAGCCGGCCGACATCCCGCAGCCCGCGACCCCCTGCGCACCGAGCGGTGTGCAGGGGGTCGGTGTTTCGGCTGTGCGCAGACGGGCGGACGGGCGGTGGTGTGGTGCCCCGGTGGTCGCTCGCCACGAGCCGGGGGCGGACGAGTCCTCAGTGTGGCACTGGTCGCCGGCTCACCCGTCCTCGTGGCGGCCTGAGCTCCGAACCGCCGCCAACCACTGCCCGTCTGCCCGTCTGAACACTACTTCGAACTGCAATCCCGAATAGGGTAGTAGTGATTCCAGGCCGCCGGTGTGCAGGAAAGCCTCCCTCGCACGTCTCCCGGTCAGACCCTCAACGGGAGGCACCCGTGTTCCGACACCTCTGCATCACCGCCGCGCTGACCGCCGCTCTGGCCGCCCCCCTGGCCGCGCAGGGCTGGATCGACGTCGGCCCGATCGTCCGCCCCGGCCCGCTGCCGGGGAACGTGGTCCGCACCAGCAGCACCGTGCGCACGCTCATCGAAGGGCGCGTGGCGCGCGTGGAGGTGGAGGAGCAGTTCCGCAACGCCGGCCCCGTCGTGGCGGAGGGGACGTACCTCTATCCGATGCCGGAGGAGGCGGTCTTCAGCGACTTCTCGCTGTGGATGGGCGAGCGCGAGATGCGCGGCGAGATGATGACGGCCGACCAGGCGCGCGGGATCTACGAGGCCATCGTGCGGCGGCTTCGGGACCCGGCGCTCCTCACCCTAGAGGGGCACGGCCTGATCCGCGCGCGGGTGTTCCCCATCCAGCCGGGCGAGACGCGGCGCGTGGTGCTGCGGTACACGCAGGTCCTGCAGCGCGCGGGGGACGCGTACCGGATCCGCTACGCCATCGGCAGGCGCGAGCCCGCCTCGGGGCGCGGCCTGTACGACGCCGCCCCGCCCTCGGGCGGCTTCAGCTACACCCTCACGGTCCCCTCGGCCGGTGACTTCGGCACGCCGTACTCGCCGACGCACCAGGTGCACGTACGCCGCGACGGGGACCGGCTCGAGGTCACGCTCGACCCCGACGCGCAGGGGGACGTGGAGCTGTTCCTCCCGCTGCGGCGCGGCCTGGTGGGAACGAGCGTGGTGTCGTACGCGCCCGGTGGCGAGGACGGCTACTTCATGCTGCTCCTCTCGCCCCCCGCGGCGCCGGAGGGCGCGCAGGTCCCGCGCGACCTGTCGCTGGTGATCGACGTCTCGGGCTCGATGGCGGGACCCAAGATCGAGCAGGCGAAGGCCGCGATCCTGCAGGCGCTGGGGACGCTGCGGCCGGTCGACCGGTTTCGGCTCGTCGCCTTCTCGACGATGGTGACCAACTTCCGCGACGGCTTCACCCCCGCCACGGCGGAGAACCTCCGCGCGGCACGCGCCTTCGTGGAGCAGCTGGCCGCCAACGGCGGCACCAACATCCGCGGCGCGCTCGAGGCGGTGCTCGGCGCCGCGGTCGCGGAGGAGCGGCTCGCCCTGGTGCTCTTCCTCACCGACGGCCTGCCGACGGTGGGCGAGCAGGCCCCCGACCGCATCGCGGACTTCGCCGCGGGCCACGTGGGCCGCGCGCGGCTGTTCGCGGTGGGCGTGGGCACCGACGTGAACACGTACCTGCTCGACCGCCTGGCGCGCGAGGGGCGCGGCAGCGCGGAGTACGTGGCGCCCGACGCGAGCGTCGAGGTGGCGCTCGGCCAGGTGCTGGGGAAGATCGAGCACCCGGCGCTGATGAACCTGCGGCTGGCGTCGACGCCGGTGGGCGTCACGCAGGTCTACCCCGGCGACATCCCCGACCTCTTCTACGGGGAGGAGCTGGTGCTGGTGGGGCGCTACCACGGCGCCGGCGCGGGCGACGTGGTCGTGACCGGGGAGCGGAACGGCCGCCGCGAGACGTTCACGGCGCGGGCCGAGTTCCCCGCCAACGAGGCCGCGAACGACTTCGTGGCGAAGCTGTGGGCGTCGCGGCGCATCGGCGAGCTGACGCGCCAGATCCGCATCGAGGGAGCCACGCCCAGCCTGGTGGACCAGGTGCGGGAGCTGGGACTGCGCTACGGCATCCTGACGGAGTACACGGCGTACCTGGTGCAGGAGCCGACGACGACGGCGTGGAACGGGCCGGTGCCGCGGCCGCTGGCGCTCGACCGCGCGGCGGTGGGCGGCGTGGCGGCGGCGCCGTCGCAGACGGGGCAGCAGGCATTCGAGCGGGCGCGGGCCAGCGCGCAGCTCGCCGGGGCGACGAACCTCGCTGCGGCGGACAAGGCGGTCGCAGCGCGGGCGGCGGAGATCGCCGCCGCGGCGCCGGGTTCGAGCGACGCGCTGCGCCGCGTCGGGGGCCGGTTGTTCGTGTTGCGGGGCGGAGTCTGGACGGATGCCGCGCTGCGGGACACTATCAATGTCGCGCGGGTCCAGGCCTACAGCGACGCGTACTTCGCGCTCGTCCGGGCGCTGCCGGAGCTGGCGCCGTGGCTCGGCGCCGGCGACGAGGTCGTGATCGCCGGGCGTCGGGCCAGCGTGCGGATCGGCGCGGAGGGGCGGACGGCCTGGGCGCCGGGGGAGCTGGAGGCGCTGGTGAGGAACTTCCGGGGGGCGTGAACGAGCGGGATCGCCGAGCTCTATGAGCAGTATCACGCGTCGCTCGTCCGGCTGCTGTACCGCCGGACGGGCGACCGTGACCGCGCCGAGGACCTGGTGCAGGAGGTGTTCGTCCGGGCCCTGGAGGCGCCGCCCGCGAACCCGCGGCCCTGGCTGTTCGCGGTGGCGCTCAACCTGGCGCGGGACGACGGCCGGCGCGCGGTGAGGCAGGAGCGGCGGCTCGAGCTGCTGCGAGCCGAGGCGGGTGGGGCCTCCGCGCCCGCACCGGACGCGGCGCTGGAGCGGGACGAGAAGGCGGCCGCGGTGCGCGCGGCGCTGGAGGATCTGTCGGTGAAGGACCGCGAGGCGCTGCTCCTCAAGGCGGAGGGCTTCAGCTACGCGGAGATCGCCGCCGCGCTCGGCCTCGCGCCCGGCGCGGTGGGCACCACGCTGGCGCGGGCGCGGCGCCGGCTGGTCGAGTCGTTCCGCGCCGGGGAGAGGCAGGGCGATGGCGCACGTTGACGACGGCACCCTGAACACGCTGCTCGACGGCGAGCTGGAGGCCGCGCGCGCCGCCGAGGTCCGCGCGCACCTGGCCTCGTGCGGGGAGTGCAGCGCGCGGTTCGAGGAGGCCCGGCGCTTCCTCGCGCAGTCGGCCGAGCTGCTGGACGCGCTGGTGCCGCCCCCCGTCGAGGCGCCCGCGCGGTCCGTCGCAGCGACGCGGGTGGAGACGCCGGCCCCCGTCCCGCCCCCGGCCGCCGCGGAGCCGTCCGGCCGGCCCGTCGGTGCCGAGCGAATCGAGATCCCCGCCCCCGGCTTCCCGCCGACGGGCGAGGTGTCGCCCGCGCGGCGGCTCCCCAAGACGGCGCGCGAAGTGGCGATCGATATCGACGGCTCGACGAGCAAGAGCCCCGCCATCCCGCCGAACTTCCTGCGCCCTGGAGAGTCGGCGCCGCCGCCCTTCGCCGGCGCGCGGGACCGCTGGGGCCAGCCGGTCGTCGTGGAGTCGCCCGCGCGCCGGGTGCGGCGGCGCCTCGACTGGCCGACCTTGGCGTGGGCCGCGAGCGTTATCCTCGCCCTGGGCGTCGGGTACCTCGCCAACGAGGTGCGCCAAGATCGCCGGCGCCAGGCGGCGATCGGCGAGCAGGACCTGGCGCAGGCGGCGCCGGCCGCCGAGACCCGGGGCGCCGGCGCGGCGAAGCCCGCGTCGCCGGCGACGCCGGCCCCCGCCGCGAGCCGGCGGGTGGCCCCGCAGCCGCGCACGCCGCCCAAGGGCAAGGAGGTGCGCAGCACCACCGCGAACGCGCCGTCGGGGAAGTCGGCGGCGGAGGCGCTCCGGCTGGCGCAGGCCCCCGCCGCGGGCGCCGCGGCGCCGGGCGCGGCTCGCCAGGCGGCAGGCGGGGTCCCGACGAACGCCGTGGCGGCCGCGCCGAGCCCGGTCATCCCGCAGGCCCCCGCGCCGGCCGCTCCGAGGCCGTCCGTGGCGGCCGCACCGACGGCGGCGGCGGCCGAGGGGCGTCTCGCCGACGCGGCGCAGCGCGCGGGTGCCGCAGCGCCACGGGCCCCGAGCAAGGCGGACCGCGCGGCCGCGGCGCGCCAAGCCCCGGCGGCGGCGCCGGCGGCCGTTGCGGGAGTGGTGGCGGCCGCGCCGAGCCCGGTGTTCCGCGCCATCGACTTCGACCAGGCGGCGTCGGCGCTCGGGGGAACGGCGCGGTGGATCGAGGGGCTGTCGTTGCAGGGGGTGAAGATCGGGCCCGGCACGCTGGTCCCCGGCGCCGACCCCGCGCGCGAGGTGGTGCGCGTGGTCTACACCGACCAGCAGGGCCGGCTCATCCAGCTCGACCAGCAGCGGCTCCCCTCGCGGCGCACCGCGCCCGCGGGGCTCGGCCTGGCGTGGGGGGACACGCTGACCGCCCCCGCGGCCGGCGCGACACGCATCCGCTGGCTCGACCGGGCGGGGCTGTGGCTGTCGCTGACGGGCGGCGTGCCCGCGGACACGCTGCGTCAGGTCCTGACGAGGATCCGCTAGAGGTCGGGGGTCGTCCTCTCGGCCAGGTGCTTCTGCAGCGTCTCGAACTCCGCCGTGCGGTCGGCGGTGGAGAGGTTGACCAGCACGGCGCCGGTCAGCCTGTTGCCGCGGAGATAGTGCGCGGTGAACAGGGGCGTCTTGAGGTCGGTGCTCCCCTTCATCACCACGCCCTCCGGCCGGTCGGTCTCGCCCAGCACGTTGAGCGACACGTCGAAGAGGTCGGAGAAGAACAGCGACTGGTGAGCGTAGATCTCCCCCGCGCCGGCCAGGTTCCGCCCCGCCTGCTTCCCCTGCCACAGCGCGTTGTCCCAGTGCTCGAGCCGGCGCGGCTGCCGCGTGGCGGCATCGGGGTAGCGGGCGATGTCGCCCGCGGCCCACACGCTCTCGCCGTTGGTCTCGAGCCGGCCGTTCACCACCACCCCACCGCGGTCGATCTGGAAGCCCGAGGCGGCGAGCCACTCCGTGTTGGGCTCGGCACCGACACCCACCACGGCCACGTCGGCCGGCACGTCGCCGCCGGGCTCCACGGCCACCGCCGCGAGCCGGCCCTCCGAGGCGCGGAACCGCGTGATGCGCACGCCGGTCCGGAACGCCACGCCGCGCGCTTCGAGGAAACGCTGGAAGAAGGAGGCGAGCTCCGGGTTCGCGAAGGCGCGGTACGGCCCCGGCCCCGCCTCGAGCACCGTCACCTCGGCCCCGAGGTCCCGCGCGGTCGCCGCCACCTCCATC
>Ga0335070_10006845_pt1 | contig 13399 bp, 10 predicted proteins | sample Lox_Sample_13_FD_206722 | JGI IMG/M metagenome (GOLD analysis project Ga0335070, IMG submission 206722) | Soil microbial communities from Loxahatchee National Wildlife Refuge, Florida, United States - Lox_Sample_1.3 | ecosystem: Environmental > Terrestrial > Soil > Wetlands | place: USA...
GGCCGGCGCGCGACGCCGCCCACTTCGAGGTGCCGGGGCTGCCGAAGGGGCGCGAGCTCGCGAGTGCCGGCGCGGCGGACGCGGCCGGCAACGTGCTCGGCAACCTCGAGCTCGACGAGGTGCGGCACGCCGCGCCCGAAGCCGGTCGCGGCCGGCCAGAGCGCGCGGTGGTGCGCTGCTTCGACGGCCTCGTGATCACGCTCGAGGGCCGCGCCGAAGGCGAGGCGCGCTGGGTCACGCTGGCCGCGGACTTCGACGCCGCGCTCGCGGCGCGCTTCCCGGCCCCCGCCGGGCAGCCGGCGCCGGCCGCCGACGCGGTCCGGGCCGAGGCCGAGCGGCTCACGGCGACGGCACGCGGCTGGGAGTACAAGGTCCCGGCCTACCGCTTCGACGCGATCTTCCGCAAGCGCGACGAACTGCTGAGGCGCTGACTTGCCCCGGCCGCACGCCCCGGTCCTCCGCGGCCTCGCCGCGGCGGTCTATGACGGCCTGCTGCTCGGCGCGGTGCTGTTTCTGGTGACGGCGCTGCTGCTGGTCGCGACACATGGTGAGGCCATCACCGCCGAGCGCGTCGGCGCCTGGGTGTACGGCTATCAGGTGCTCTTGGCAGCGGTGACGGCCGGCTACTTCGGCGTCTCGTGGACACGGCGCGGCCAGACGCTCGGCATGAAGGCGTGGGGCCTGCGGCTCGAGACGGCCGCCGGCGGCCTGCCCGGCTGGCGCGCGGTGCTGCTGCGACTCGCCTGCGCGACACCGCTCTACCTCGCGCTGGTCGGCGCCGCGCTGCTCTTCGTTGCGCATCGCACCGGCTGGCCGGGACTGCTGCTCGGCGCGCTGCCGCTGGCCGCGAGCCTCGGCCTGCAGCTGCTGACCGGCGGCGGCACGCTGCCGGACCGGCTGTCCGGGACCCGGATCGTGCGCGACGCGGCCGGCTAGCGCACGCGAGCGAGCGCGACTCCGGTCACGACCGCGAGCAGCGCGGCCGGGGCCCACGCGACCAACAGCGGGTTCAGGCCGTAGACGTCACCGCTGTTCTCGAGCGTGCGGTTGATCAGGAAATACACCACCCCGACGATGATGCCGATCACGGCGCGCGACCCGGTGCCGGCCGAGCGCAGCGGGCCGAACACGAACGCCACCGCGAGCATGCACAGCAGCACGGTCGACAGGCTGCGCGAGATCCGCGACCACAGTGCGACCTCCCAGCTGCGCGCCTCGAGGCCGTTGGCGCGCAGGTGCTGCACGTAGCGCCACAGGCCGCGTATCGGCAGCGACACGGGTTCGACGACCGCGATGCCGAGGAACTCCGGGCTGATGCCGCCGGCCACCTGCAGCGTCGGCGCGTGGCGCACCGCGACCGCGTCGGCGCCGAGCGTCGAGTCGGCGAAGTTCCACAGCAGCCAGCCGTGGCCCGCGACCACCTCGGCGCGGTCGGCGCGCGCCAGCGCCGCGAGATGCTGGCGGCCGTCGGCGCCGGCCTCGACGGTGTAGACGTACAGCCCGCCGTAGACGGTGTCGGCCGACTGCTGCTGGATGCTGATGATCCGGTTGCCGTCCTTGACCCAGATGCCGGCGCGGGCCGCGAAGCTGAAGTCGCTGTACTTGCCGAAGGTCTTGATCTGCTGGGCGTAGGCCTCGAGCGGCGGCGCCAGCACCTCGCCGAGCACGCCGCCGACGGCGAGCAGCACGACGCCGGCGCCCGCCGCCGCCAGCGCCACCCGCAGCACCGACACGCCGGCGGCACGCACCACGATCAGCTCGCTGCCGCGCGCGAGGTTGCCGAGGCCGAACAGCGCGCCGATCAGCGCCGCGACCGGCAGCAGCTGGAAGGCCTGCTGTGGCACCATCAGCGCGGTCACGAACAGCGCATCGAGCATGCCGTAGCTGCCGACGCCGACGTCGCTCTGCTGGTCGATGAACACGAACAGCGCCGCGAGCGTCACCAGCACGGCCATCACCAGCAGCGTGTACCAGAGCACCTGGCGCGCGAGGTAGCGGTCGAGCAGGTTCATCGCGTCGCCCACGCCGGCGGCGAGTGGCGCCACCACAGCCAAAGCGCCACGAGCAGCACCAGCGCGTGCGTCCACCAGACGCCGACCGCCGGCACGATCCAGCCCTTCTCGATCCACGTCTGCGCCGCGGTCAGCAGGTTGGCGTAGACGAAGTAGACGAGGATCACGATGCCGATGCGCGCGTAGCGCCCCTGGCGCGGCCGCAGCTCCGCGAGCGGCACCGCGAGCAGCGTCAGGATCAGCGCCATCAGCGGCAGCGACACCCGCCGCTGGAACTCGGCCTGCGCGCGCGGCGCGGGGTCCGCCAGCAGGTCGAGGGTCCCGCGGCTCTCGACCCGGGCCGGACCGCTGTCGGGCAGGCCGATGCGCACCGGGATGCCGTGCTCGGCGAAGCGCACGCGACGCATCTCGGCCTGCCCGGGCGTGCCCTCGTAGCGCTCGCCGTCGTAGAGCACGAGCACGTGCAGCGTGCCGCCCTCCTGCACCAGGTGCCGCGCGCGCTCGGCGAGCATGATCTCGACGCGGTCGACGATGCGCCGCTGCAGGAACACCCGCCGGAACGTGCCGTCGGCGTCCACCGACTCGGCGTAGAAGACCGCGCTGCCGCGGGCGAAGGTGTGGAAGCGGCCGGGGTCGAGCACGCCGAACTCGGCCGCCTTGATGACCTCGCGCTGGATCTCCTGCACCCGGCCGAAGGAGCGCGGCGCGGCGTCGAGCGCGAGCCAGGCCAGCAGCGCGGTGACCGCGAGCGCGACGACGCTGACCGGCCGCAGCAGGCGCCCGGGGCCGACGCCGCAGGCCCGCAGGGCCGCCATCTCGCTCTCGTGGTAGAGGCGCCCGAGCGCCAGCACGACGCCGATCAGCAGCGCGATCGGAATCACGTTGGTGCCGTTCTGGACCGACATCAGGCCGATCAGACCGAGGATGACGCCGCGCGGATAGCCGCGCTCGGCCGCCTGGCCGAGCACCTGCGCGAGCTGGTAGCTGAAGAAGATCGCGACCAGCACGCCGGTCACCGCGAGCCACGACAGGCCGACCTCGCGCAGGATGTAGCGATCGATGGTCCCCAACCTGCCTCCTGCGAGAGCCGCCCGGGCCGCGCGGCCCACCCGCGCCGGGGGGCCCTTGAAGTACACTCTGCGCCAAGGACGAGAGCGCCGGCCCGGTACAGCCGCGCCCCGTAACTTAAACCGAAAGCAGCGCGCGCAGAAGGGCGGGTCCGCCGCCCCGACCGGGCCGGTCGCAGGCGACGCGCGACGGAGGGATGCCATGGAGTTCGAAGCAGAGACCCGCGGGGCGCGCCGCGCCCGCACCGAGTGCGCCGTGGTCGGCGTGCACGACGGTGGCACGCTGCCGCCGGTCGCCGCCGACCTGGACCGCGCGCTCGGCGGGCGCCTCGCCCGGGTCATCGGCCAGGGCGACTTCGCCGGCCGGCTCGGCGAGACGCTGCTGCTGCCGGACCTCGGGCGCGGTCCGGCGGCGCGCGTGCTGCTGGTCGGTCTCGGCGCCGCCAAGGCCTGGAGCCGCCGCGCCTACCGGCGCGCGCTCGTGGCCGCGACCCAGGCGCTGCTGCGCTCCGGCGCCCGCGACGCGCTGATGCTGCTGGCCGCCGAACGCGTCCCGGAGGTCGACCCCTACTACCGGGCGCGCTTCGTGGCCGAGGCGGTCGGCGGCGGGCGCTATCAGGTCCCCGACCTCAAGACCGCGCGCCGTCCGCCGCCGCCACGCCTGAAGCGGGTGCGCGTCGCCTGCGCCGACCGGGCGGAACTCGCCGCGGCCCGCCGCGGGCTCGCGCACGGCGCCGCCGTGGCCGCCGGCAGCGCGCTCACCCGCGACCTCGCCAACCTGCCGGCCAACGTCTGTACGCCGAGCTATCTCGGCACCGTTGCCAGGCGGCTCGCCCGCGAGCACCGCACGATCCGCGCGCGGGTGCTCGGCGAGCGCGAACTCAAGCGCCTCGGCATGGGCGCGTTCCTGTCGGTGACGCACGGCACCGACGAGCCGGCGCGACTGCTGGTGGTCGAGTACCGCGGCGGCAGGCGCGGCGCGGCGCCGGTGGCGCTGGTCGGCAAGGGCGTGACCTTCGACTCCGGCGGCATCTCGCTGAAGGACCCGCCGGGCATGGACGAGATGAAGTTCGACATGACGGGCGCCGCCTCGGTGCTCGGCACGCTGAAGGCCGTGGCGCTGCTCGGCGCGCCGCTGAACGTGGTCGGCATCGTGCCGGCCTGCGAGAACATGCCGAGCGGCCGCGCCACGAAGCCGGGCGACATCGTGCGCTCGATGTCCGGCCAGACGGTCGAGATCCTGAACACCGACGCCGAGGGGCGGCTGATCCTGTGCGACGCGCTGACCTACAGCCGCCGCTTCCGGCCGGAGGCGGTGATCGACATCGCGACGCTGACCGGCGCCTGCGTGGTCGCGCTCGGCCAGCACATGAGCGCCGTCATGAGCAACGACGAGGAGCTCGCCGACGCGCTGCTCGCGGCCGGCCGGCGCGCGGCGGACCCCTGCTGGCGGATGCCGCTCGCCGACGAGTATCAGGAGCAGCTGAAGAGCAACTTCGCCGACTTCGCCAACGTCGGCGGCCGCGAGGGCGGCGCGGTCACGGCGGCGTGCTTCCTGTGGAAGTTCGTCGACGGCCTGAAGTGGGCGCACCTCGACATCGCGGGCACCGCCTACCTCTCCGGCGCCAACAAGGGCAGCACCGGCCGGCCCGTGCCGCTGCTGGTCGACTACCTGCTGTCGCGGAACTGATGGCGCCACGCATCGACTTCTACGTGCTGGAGGGTGCCGACGACCGCGCCCGGCTGGTGTACGCCTGCCGGCTGATCGAGAAGGCGTACCTGCAGAAGCTCACCGTCTGCGTCAGCCTCGATACGCCGGCCGAGGCCGAGGCCTTCGACGCGCTGCTGTGGACCTTCGGCGACCGCAGCTTCGTGCCGCACGAGCCCGCCGCGCACGGCGTCGCCGCCGGGCCGCCGCCGGCGGCGCCGGTCGCGGTCGGCTGCCGCACCGCGGTCGCGGCGGACCTGCTGGTGAACCTCGGCAGCGAGGCGCCCGACTTCTACGCCGGCTACGCGCGCGTCGCCGAGTTCGTCGACGCCGACCCCGCCCGCCGCGACGCCGGCCGCAGGCGCTTCGCCGCCTACCGCGACGCGGGCCACACGCCCGAGACGCACCGGGTCGGCGGCTGAGGCGGCATGGACAAGACCTACTCGCCGCGCGACATCGAGCAGCGCCTGTACGCGCGCTGGGAGGCCGAGGGCTTCTTCCGGCCGAGCGGCCACGGCGCGCCTTACTCGATCGTGATCCCGCCGCCGAACGTGACCGGCACGCTGCACATGGGGCACGCGTTCCAGGACACGATCATGGACGCGCTGACGCGCTACCACCGCATGCTCGGCGAGGACGCGCTCTGGCAGCCGGGCACCGACCATGCCGGCATCGCCACGCAGATGGTCGTCGAGCGCCAGCTGAACGCCGAGGGCAAGACCCGCCACGACCTCGGCCGCGAGGCCTTCGTGGCGCGCGTCTGGCGCTGGAAGGAGGAGTCCGGCGGCACGATCGCGCGCCAGCTGCGCCGTCTCGGCGCCAGCGTCGACTGGTCGCGCGACCGCTTCACGATGGACGAGGGCCTGTCGGCCGCGGTGACCGAGACCTTCGTGCGGCTGCACGAGCAGGGGCTGATCTACCGCGGCAAGCGCCTCGTCAACTGGGACCCGGTGCTGCACACGGCGCTGTCGGACCTCGAGGTGCTGTCGCAGGAGGAGGCCGGCCAGCTCTGGCACCTGCGCTACCCGCTCGCCGACGGCAGCGGCTCGCTGACCGTCGCGACCACCCGCCCGGAGACCATGCTCGGCGACACCGCGGTCGCGGTGCACCCGGAGGACGAGCGCTACCGCCACCTGGTCGGCCGCATGCTGCGGCTGCCGCTCGCCGGCCGCGACATCCCGATCGTTGCCGACCCGTTCGTCGACCCTGCCTTCGGCAGCGGCTGCGTCAAGATCACGCCGGCGCACGACTTCAACGACTACGAGCTCGGCCAGCGCCACGGCCTGCCGCTGCTGAACATCCTCGATGCGAACGCCACGCTCAACGACGCGGTGCCGGCTGCCTACCGCGGCCTCGACCGCTTCGAGGCGCGGCGCCGCGTGGTCGCCGACCTCCAGGCGCTGGGCCTCGTCGACAGGATCGAGCCGCACACGCTGATGGTGCCGCGCGGCGACCGCAGCAACGCGGTTCTGGAGCCCTGGCTCACCGACCAGTGGTACGTGCGCATCGAGCCGCTCGCGGGCCCCGCGATCGCCGCGGTCGAGAGCGGCCGGATCCGCTTCGTGCCCGAGAACTGGGACCGCACCTACTTCGAGTGGATGCGCAACATCAAGGACTGGTGCATCAGCCGCCAGCTGTGGTGGGGGCACCGGATCCCGGCGTGGTACGCGCCGGACGGCAGCATCTACGTCGGCCGCAGCGAGGCCGAGGTGCGCACGCGCCATGCGCTGCCCGCCGGCCTCGCGCTGCGCCAGGACGAGGACGTGCTCGACACCTGGTTCTCCTCGGCGCTGTGGCCGTTCTCGACGCTCGGCTGGCCGGCGGCGACGCCGGAGCTCGCCAGGTTCTACCCGACCTCGGTCCTCGTCACCGGCTTCGACATCATCTTCTTCTGGGTCGCGCGGATGATCATGTTCGGCCTCAAGTTCATGGGCGAGGTGCCGTTTCGCGAGGTGTACGTGCACGGCCTGATCCGCGACGCCGAAGGCCAGAAGATGTCGAAGTCGAAGGGCAACGTGCTGGATCCCCTCGACCTGATCGACGGCATCGGACTCGAGGCGCTGGTCGCGAAGCGGACCGGCGGACTGATGCAGCCGCACCTTGCCAAGGGCATCGAGAAGGCGACGCGCAAGCAGTTCCCGGAGGGCATCGCACCCTACGGCACCGACGCGCTCAGGTTCACCTTCGCCTCGCTGGCGACGCTGTCGCGCGACATCCGCTTCGACGTCGGCCGCATCGAGGGCTACCGCAACTTCTGCAACAAGCTCTGGAACGCGGCGCGCTTCGTGCTGCTGAGCGTCGAGGGCCAGGAACTCGGTCCCGGCGAGGAGTCGCCGTCGCTCGCCGACCGCTGGATCCGCTCGCGCCTCGAGGCGGCGCTGGAGGCGGCTCGCGCCGGCTTCGCGGCGTACCGCTTCGACCTCGCCAGCCAGGCGCTGTACGAGTTCACCTGGTACGAGTTCTGCGACTGGTACCTCGAGCTCAGCAAGGCGGTGCTGCAGTCCGAGACCGCGACCGGCGCCGAGCGGCGCGCGACCCGCCGCACGCTGGTCGGCACGCTCGAGGCGCTGCTGCGCGCGCTGCATCCGCTGATGCCGTTCATCACCGAGGAGATCTGGCAGCGCGTCGGCCCGCTGGCGGGCCGCGACGGCCCGTCGGTCATGTTGCAGCCGTGGCCGGCGAGCGAGGCCGCGCGCCGGCAGCCGGCGGTCGAGTCCGAGATGCGCTGGCTCATGGACTTCATCCTCGCCGTGCGCCAGATCCGCGGCGAGATGGACATCGCGCCGTCGCGGCGCTTCGACGTGCTGCTGGCCGGCGCCTCGGCCGAGGACCTCGCGCGGCTGGCGCGCGGCCGGCACTTCCTCGAGCGGCTCGCCAACCTCGGCAGCCTGCGGCCGCTGGCCGCCGCCGAGCCGGAGCCCGAGTCGGCGGTCGCGCTGCTCGGCGCGCTCAGGATCCTGGTGCCGATGGCCGGGCTGATCGACGTCGCCGCCGAGGCCGCACGCCTCGACAAGCGCATCGGCAAGCTGCGCCAGGACCTCGGCAAGACCGAGGCCAAGCTCGGCAACCCGAGCTTCGTCGCCAATGCACCGGCGGCGGTGGTCGAGCAGGAACGCGCACGGGTCGCCGAGTTCCGCCGCGAACTCGACGGCCTCGAGGCGCAGCTGGCGCGCGTGCGCCGGCTCGCAGGGCCGCCGGCGTGAGCCACGCCGCCGACACGCGCCGCGCGCTCGAGCCGGTGATCGCGGCGCTGAACGGCATCGTGCTCGGCAAGGACCGCCAGATCCGCCTCGCGCTCGCCTGCCTGCTGGCGCGCGGCCACCTGCTGATCGAGGACCTGCCCGGCGTCGGCAAGACCACGCTCGCGCAGGCGCTGGCGCGCACGCTCGGGCTCAGCTACCAGCGCGTGCAGTTCACCAGCGACCTGCTGCCGGCGGACGTCATCGGCGTCTCGGTCTACGACCGCGACAGCGGCCGCTTCGAGTTCCACCGGGGCCCGGTGTTCGCGCAGCTGCTGCTCGCAGACGAGGTCAACCGCGCCACGCCCAAGGCGCAGAGCGCGCTGCTCGAGGCGATGGAGGAGCGCCAGGTCACCGTCGACGGCCGCACCCACCCGCTGCCGGAGCCGTTCTTCGTGGTCGCGACCCAGAACCCGAGCTACCAGCTCGGCACCTACCCGCTGCCGGAGTCGCAGCTCGACCGCTTCCTGATGCGCATCGAGCTCGGCTACCCCGCGGCCGCGCTCGAGCGCGAGCTGCTGCGCGGCCGCGACCGGCGTCAGCTGCTCGCCGGCCTCGCGCCGCTGCTGGACGCCGCCACGCTGCAGGCGCTGCAGACGCACGTGCCCGGCGTGCACGTCGCCGAGCCGCTGCTCGACTACGTGCAGGCGCTCGTGCTGCACACGCGCGAGTCCGGACACTTCGAGGCCGGGCTGTCGCCGCGTGCCGCGATCGCGCTGCTGCGCGCGAGCCAGGCGTGGGCGCTGCTGCACGGCCGCCCCGGCGTCGTGCCGGAGGACGTCCAGGCCGTGCTGCGCGCGGTCGCCGGCCATCGCCTCGAGCTGCGCACCGCCGTCGACGGGTCGCACGCCGCCGATCTCGACCGGCTGCTGCTCGGGGCGGTCGCGGTACCCTGAGCAGGCCCGTGACCGCGGCCGAGCGCGCCATCGGCGGACGCCTGCGCAGACTGCGCCGCGCCGGCGCCGAGCGGCTGGTCGCCTGGTCGCGCCGCCGCCACGGGCCCGACCAGGGCACCGTGACGATCACCCGCCGGCGCGTCTACATCCTGCCGACCGGCCTCGGGCTCGCCTATGCGGCGATGCTGTTCGCGATGCTGCTTGCCGGCCTCAACTACGGCAACAACCTGGCGCTGGCGCTGACCTTCCTGCTCGCCGCCGGCGGCTGGGTCGCGATGCACCAGTGCCACCACAACCTCGCCGGCCTGACCATCCGCCCGGCCGGGACGCGCGCGCCCTTCGCCGGCGACGACGCGGAGTTCTCGTTCACGCTGGCGGCGCCCTCGGTGCGCGAGGACCTGGTGCTGCGCGCCGGCGAGCGCGCCGCGCCCGCGGTCAGCCTCGGCGCCGGCCTGAGCGCCAGCGCCGCGGTCGCGGTGCCGACCGTGCAGCGCGGCCGGGTGCGGCTCGCCCGGCTGCGGATCGAGTCGAGCTTCCCGCTCGGCCTGTTCACCGCCTGGACGTGGACCCATCCGGAGCTCGAGTGCCTCGTCTATCCGCGCCCGGCGGCGCGCGATCGCGAGGGCCCGCCGCCGGAGGCGGAGCCGGGCGCCGCACACGACGGCCGGGCCAGCGGCGAGGAGGACTTCGCGGGGCTGCGGGCCTTTCGCAGCGGCGACCCGCCGCGGCGCATCGCCTGGAAGGCCTGGGCGCGCGGCGGCGAGCTGGTGGTCAAGGAGTACACCGGCGCGGCCCGCGCGCCGATGCTGTTCGACTTCGCGACGGCGCCCGGCCGCGACCTCGAGGCGCGGCTCGCGCGGCTCGCGCGCTGGGTGGTCGACGCCGAGGAGCGCGGCGACCGCTACGGCCTGCGCCTGCCGGACGGCGAGGTCGGCGCCGGCGCCGGGCTCACGCACCGCAACCGCTGCCTGGCGCGGCTCGCGACCTTCGCGCTGCCGGCGGCGCCGCCGTGAAGCGCTCGCCCGGCGTCGAGCGGCTGACGGTCACCTGCGGCGCCGTCGCGCTCGCGCTCGCGCCGCACGTCGTGGAACTGCCGGTGTGGATCAGCGCCGCCTTCGCCGGCACGGTGCTGTGGCGGCTGCTGGCCGAGCAGCGCGGCTGGGCCATGCCGCCGCGCAGCGTGCGCACCGGCGCCGCCCTCGGCGCGACGCTCGCGGTGTTCGCCGGCTACCGCACGCTCAACGGCCTCGACGCCGGCACCGCGCTCCTGTCGGTGATGGCGTGCCTGAAGCTGCTCGAGACGCGCGCGCCACGCGACCACGCGGTGCTGGTGTTCGTAGGCTACCTGCTGTGCCTCGCGACGCTGCTGCGCGAGCAGAGCTTCAGCCGGCTCGTCTACGTGCTCGCCGCGGCCTGGCTGCTGACCGCGGCGCTGGCGCGCGTGCACCGGCCGGTCGAGGCCAACACCGCGGTGCGCCCGTTCCGGCTCGCGGCGCGGCTGCTGGCGCTCGGGCTGCCGCTCGCGGTCGTGCTGTTCCTGTTCGTGCCGCGCATCGAGGGCCGCTTCTGGGCGCTGCCGAGCAGCGCGCCGCGGCACCTGAGCGGCATCGACGAGGAGATGAGCCCCGGCGACGTGGCGCAGCTCGGCCTGTCCGACGAACCCGCGTTCCGCGCCTGGTTCGCCGGCCCGCCGCCGCCGGCGGAGCGCCGCTACTGGCGGGTGCTGGCGCTCGAGGATTTCGACGGTCGCAAGTGGCGCCGCTACGCGACCGTCGCCGACTTCGCCGCACCGGAGATCGTCGCGGGCGGCACGCTCTACGACTACCGCATCGTGCTCGAGCCGACCAGCCGCGAGTGGCTCGCCGGCCTCGACACCGTGGTGCAGTGGCCCGCCGACAGCGTGCTGCGTGGCCGCGCGACGACGCTGGTGCGGTTCGACCCGCGGCTCGGCGAGCGCGTGCCGGTGACGACGGCGTTCAGCTACTCGCTGCGCTCGGCCACCGAGGCGGCGGTGATGCCGGGCGCGCTGCCACGCGACCTCGAGCGGCGGGACCTGCGGCTGCCGGAGGGACGCGCGCCGCGCGCGCGCGCGCTCGCGCTCGCGCTGCGCGCCGACAGCCGCGACGAGCGCGACTACATCGGGCGCGTGCTGGAGCGCTTTCGCACCGAGGCCTTCGAGTACACGCTCGAGCCGCCGCCGCTCGGCGCCGAGCCGGTCGACGAGTTCCTGTTCGGCACGCGGCAGGGCTTCTGCGAGCACTACGCCTCGGCCTTCGCGGTGCTGATGCGCGCCGCCGGGATCCCGGCGCGGGTGGTCGCCGGCTACCAGGGCGGCGAGTTCAACGCCTATGGCGGCTACCTGCTGGTGCGCCAGTCGAGCGCCCACGCCTGGAACGAGGTCTGGCTCGCGGGTGCCGGCTGGGTGCGCGTCGACCCGACCGCGGCGGTCGCGCCCGACCGGGTGCGCAGCGGCAGCCTGCCGCGGGCGCTGGCCGGCACCGCCGGCGAGCGGCTGTTCGGCGACCTCGCGTGGCTGGCGCGCGCGCGCGTGCTGTGGGACGCGGCGCGCACCGCCTGGACCGAGGCCGTGATCCACTTCGACCCGGCCCGGCAGCAGCGCCTCCTGGAGCGCGTCGGCCTCGGCGAGCGCAGCTGGCAGGGGCTCGCGATCGCGCTCGCGACCGGCTTCGCGCTCGCGGCGCTCGGGCTCGCGGCGTGGCTCGCCTGGGAGCTCAGGCCGCGCGCCCGCGACCCGCTCGCGGCGCGCTGGGGCGCGGTCTGCGCGCGGCTCGCCGCGGCGGGCGTGCCGCGCGCGCCCGCGGAGGGCCCGCTCGACTACGCGCGGCGGGTGGCGGCGGCGATGCCGGCGCTCGGCACGGCGGTCACCGCGCTCGGCGACGCCTATGTGACGGCCCGCTACCTGCCGGCGGCGACGGCCGCGGACGCGGCGCGCTTCCACGCGCTGGCCCGCGACTTCGGCGAACGGCTGCGCGCGCTGCGCCGGTGAGCGCGCTCGCCGCGGCGCTCGCGATCGCGGCGCTGGTGCTCGGCTGGATCGTCGGCGCGCCGCTGCTGCGGCGGCGACGCCGCGGCCGCCTGCTCGCGAGCCCGCCGACCGGCCCCGAGCGCGCGGCGCTCGCGCGCACGCGGGCCTGGCGGCGCCTGCCGCCGGCGCTGCGCCCGCGGCTCGAGGCGCGCGTGCGCGTGTTCCTCGCCGAGCGGGAGTTCGTCGGCTGCGGCGGACTCGTGCTCAGCGACGCGATGCGCGTCGCGATCGCCGCCGAGGCGTGCCTCTTGATCCTCAACCGCAGCGAGCACGTGTTCGACGAGCTGCGCGCGATCCTCGTCTATCCCGACGAGTTCGTGGTGCGCGACGACGTCGAGGAACACGGCGTCGTCACCGAGCGCGAGCGCACGCTCAGCGGCCAGTCGCTCGACACGACGCGGATCCTGCTGTCGTGGCGCGACGTGCGCGAGGCGGGCGACGGCTACAACGTCGTGATCCACGAGTTCGCGCACTACCTGGACCAGGAGGAAGGCGCGGCCAACGGCGCGCCGCTGCTCGACGGGCCGCGCGACTACGCCCGCTGGGCCGCGGTCATGCAGCGCGCCTTCGACGAGCTCGAGGCGCGCGCCGGCGCCGGCGAGGAGACGCTGCTCGACCCCTACGGCATCGAGGACGAGGCGGAGTTCTTCGCCTGCGCGACCGAGGCGTTCTTCGACCTGCCGCGCGAGCTGCGGGCCGAGCACCCGGAACTGTACGCCGAGCTCGCCGGCTTCTATCGGCTCGACCCGGCGCGGTGGTGACCCGCCTCAGCCCATGTGCAGGCCGCCGTTCAGCGAGAAGTCCGCGCCGGTCGCGAACGCGGACGCCTCGGACGCGAGCCAGGTGACGATCGAGCCGATCTCCTCGGGTTTGCCGAGGCGCTTGACCGGGATCGTGGCGACGATCGCCTCCAGCACCGCGGGCTTCATCGCGGTGACCATGTCGGTGGCGATGTAGCCGGGCGAGACCGTGTTGACGGTGACGCCCTTGCTGGCCACTTCCTGGGCGAGCGCCATCGTGAAGCCGTGGATGCCGGCCTTGGCGGTCGAGTAGTTGGTCTGCCCGAACTGGCCCTTCTGGCCGTTGACCGACGAGATGTTGATGATCCGCCCCCAGCCGCGGTCGAGCATGCCGTCGATGACCTGCTTGGTGACGTTGAACAGGCTGTTGAGGTTGGTGTCGATCACCGCGCGCCAGTCGTCGAGCGACATGCGGCGCAGCGTGCCGTCGCGGGTGATGCCGGCGTTGTTCACCAGGATATCGACCGGTCCGATCTCGTTGCGGACCTTCTCGAAGGCGGCGCGCGTCGACTCCCAGTCGGCGACGTTGCCCTCCGAGGCATGCACGTCGTAGCCCTTGGCGCGCATCTCGCCGAGCCAGCGCTCGCGGCGCGTCGAGCCGGGGCCGCAGCCGGCCACCACCGTGTGTCCG
>Ga0335070_10006846_pt1 | contig 13397 bp, 8 predicted proteins | sample Lox_Sample_13_FD_206722 | JGI IMG/M metagenome (GOLD analysis project Ga0335070, IMG submission 206722) | Soil microbial communities from Loxahatchee National Wildlife Refuge, Florida, United States - Lox_Sample_1.3 | ecosystem: Environmental > Terrestrial > Soil > Wetlands | place: USA: Florida...
GACGTTCACGCAACCAATCGCCAACAGAGTCAGGACGGCGAAGATCAGTACCTTGAGAGGCTTCTGGCTATCGCCGATCGACCTCAACTTGAGTTCAATCAGCTCACACCAGCGTCCCTGTTCGTCGGGATGCGCGCGGCTGATCGCCGCAATCACTTGATTCATGTTGGCCTGCGCCTGGGCCCGCGAGACTCCGGGCTTCAATCGCGCCAATGCGGGGAGCCAGTGCGTGCCTCGCGACTCCGCCAGTTCCTTCGGAATGTGCAAAGGTGTGTAGATTGCTCCGCGCATGCGTAGCGGATAGCGGAAGCTAGCGGGCATCACTCCGATGACCGTGTATGCGCCGCCATTCAACTTGATGGTTTGACCAAGCGCGGACGCCTGCCCGCCGAAAGCCTGTTGCCACAGTTCGTAACTCAGAACGGCTACGTCATTCTTGCCAGCTTGATCCTCCCCCGGCGCGAATGTGCGTCCGAGGATCGGCTGGACACCGAATACGTCGAAGTAATTGTCGGTGGTTGAAACACTCTGCAAAGCCACCGGGCCTGCCGGACCCTCGAAGTTGGCGCTGCCGGAGGAATATCCCGCAAGGGCGGAAAAGACTTCATTCTCTCTTCGCCACTCGAGGTATTCGGGATAAGAAGACGGCTGCAAGTAGCCTTGCGGGGAGTTCGTCTGGAGATAAAAAATCTCTTCCGGATGATCGAACGGCAGCGGACGGATCATCACGGCATCGATCACCGTAAACACAGCCGTGGTCACGCCGATGGCCAACGCCAGAGTGACGATCGCGGTCGCGGCAAAGCCGGGAGCCTTGTGCAGCTGGCGAAAGGCGTAGCGAAAGTCCTGCAGTAATCCGTTCATGCCATCTCCTTATTCATAGCGCAGCGCCACTATAGGATCGACTTTGGCAGCATGCAGCGCGGGAATAAGCGCTGCTGCGAATGCAACGAGCGCCAGCACGCTGACGGCAACCACCATTGTCAGAACATCGGCCGGTTCGACGCCAAACAGCAAACTGCGTAGCGCCTGCGCAGCAGCCAACGCGCCAGCAATCCCAATAACTGCGCCGATCGTCATGAGCCGGAGCGTATGCCCAACAATCAGACGAAAAACAACTCCCCGCCGGGCTCCCAACGCCATCCGAATACCGATTTCTGGAGTGCGCCTGCCCACGAGAAATGCCATCAGTCCATAGATCCCAACCGCGGCTAGTAGCAGCCCCAGCGCGGCCATCGCTCCCATCAGTTCCGCCATGACGCGGTCTTCATAAAGCGCTTCGCGCATGTAATCGCGCAAGGTAAGCATGGAAATTTCCGGCACCTGCGGATTGAGCTCACGCAACACTCTTCGCACGGAGGGAGCTATGGTTTCCGGGGCGACGTTGGTTCCGATCGCCATCGCGAGCTCTCCGTAATCGCCGCTTCGCATCGGCAGGAAAAGATAGGGCATCGGCGCCTCGTGGACATCGTTGTATTTGCCGTCCTCCGCAACCCCAACGACCTCGTATTGATCCCCGTCTGCGCGCTCAAGGTGAACCCGCTGTCCAATCGGATCTGCGCTCGGCCAAAAGCGCTTTGCCATCGCCTGATTGACGACGATGACCTTCGCATTCGTTTCGAGATCGTGTTGCTCAATAGCGCGGCCGCGCAGGATGCGAGTTCCAATGACCGCGAAATAACCATCGCCCACAGGATCGAAGTTGATGGTTGCGCCTTCGCGATCTCCGGCGATTGAACTGCCGGTTGGAAACACTTTGCGCGTAGCGCCACTGCCGCTCATTCCGAACGGAAAACGCATTGCGATAGCTGTTGCAGTCACCCCGGGCAGAGCCTGTATTCTTTGCCGCGCGTCGCGTACAAAAGCCACACTAGCTTCGTCGGTCTTGGCGCCGAATGCCGGCACCAATTCCATGACGAGCATTTTCTGATGGGCATTGAAACCGGGATCGAGCGCCATGGCCTTAGTTACGGATCGCACCAGCAGGCCACTGCATACGACCATGACCAATGAAAGCGATACCTGCGCAATCACCAGCGCGTTCCTGAGTGTGCGGCGAGCCCTGCCAACCTGAATGCCCGACTGTTTCAGAACACCAGAGGGCTCAATCCTCGTGGCCTGCCAAACTGGAACAAGCGCGAAGACAAACAAGGATGCCGCGGCAGTCAGCACCGCAAACAACAGCGCGCGCAGGTTCAAATGCGGATCGACGCCGAGAGAGAAACCTGTCTGCGGCATCAATTTCGGCAATTGATTGAGAACGAATTTACCCAATACCAAAGCCGCCCCCGTTGCTGCCACAGCAAGAAGCGCGGCCTCCGTGAGATATTGACGGAGCAGCTTTGCCCGGGAAGCGCCGAGGGCGAGGCGCGTGGCAATTTCTTTCCGCCTGAACTCGCCGCGAGCAATGAAGAGTCCCGCAACGTTGGCGCAGGCAACCAATACCACCAGAGTGGCCACACCGAGGAGGAGCAGGCCTACCTTTGCCATTTCGCCCTGAGTGTCGCGAGCGGCAAGTACGGTCATGCGAAATCCAGTGTTGGTGCCCGGGTAGGAACTCGCAAGTGCGTCCGCGAATGTTCCCGTTTCCGCCTTCGCCTGGACCATGGTCGTGCCGTGAGTCAACCGGCCGAAGAGATAAAATTGGCGCGACTTCCGATTGGCGCGCACCTCGCGATCTCCGGTAAGTTGCTGCCAGGTTTGCATTGGCATCCATAGATCGGGCACCCCGACGGGCTCAGAGCCACGGAAACCGCGCGGGAGGATGCCGAGTACTGTCACCGGCTGGCTATCGACAACGATGGTTCGTCCCGCAAGGGTCGGATCGCTGTTGAACCGTTCTCGCCAGAAGGGGTAGCTGAGTACAACCGACAGCTGGGGCGAGCTTCGAATTTCCGATTCCGTAAATGTGCGTCCGATTACCGCATTCGGCTGGAGTACGTCAAAGAAGTTCTCGGAAACGGCTGCAACTCGTACCAGCCGGGACTGCACGCCGTCATCAACCTGCGCGCCGCGGTTGTCCAGTGCAGCAACTCCGCTCAGCGTTTTGGCGCTCGAACGCAGGTCCAGAAAATCCGGATAGGAACTGTAACCGCGTTCAACATCGCCGTGACTGCTTGGGTTGCTGGTAAAGATGCGAACAATCTCATTCGGTTCTTTGACCGGCAATGGATGGAGCCAAAGCTCGTCTACAAAACTGAAGCTGGCCACATTGGCTCCGATCCCGAGGGCCAAGGTAATGACCGTCAGCGCGGTAAAACCGGGACTCTTCCTCAGCTGGCGAAGTGCGTATCGAACGTCTTGAATGAGTGCGGTCATGAGACTCTCCTACTCATAGCGCAGCGCCACCATGGGATCGACGGAGGCGGCACGGCGGGCCGGCAGATAGTTCGCGACGAAGGCGACTAAAGCCAGGAGCAATGCGACTCCTACAATAGTCAAAGGATCTGTCGCAGTGACTCCGAACAGCAATCCGGAGATCAACCGCGCGGAGGCAACTGACAACACAACTCCACCGGCGATTCCGATGCCGACGAGCGTCATCCCCCTCTTAACTACGAGGGCGAGCACCTCGGGACGATTCGCGCCGAGGGCCATGCGCACGCCAATCTCTTTGGTCTGCTGCGCCACCGAGTACGACATCACGCCGTACAGTCCAATCGCCGCCAGCAGCATGGCCGCCGCCGCGAAAATCGTGAGCAGCAACATGCTGAACTTTCTTCGCTGAACGGAATTGGCAATGACCTCCTGCATGGTGCGCGTGTAGGCCAGCGGGACATCCTTATTAGTGCGCCACACGGCCTGCTGCACCGGCGAGGTTAGACTGGTTGGATCCGAAGTCGCGCTTCGCACAACGAAGAACATGGATGGCCACTGTCCCTGCCCGAGCAATTGGTAGATTTCGGGACGGGGAGCGGCGTCGAGTCCGACATGCCGCACATTGCCCACCACGCCGATGATCTGCAACGTGATCGAGTCCGGACCGAAGTTGGTCAGTTGTCTTCCGATCGGATCTTTCCCCGGAAAAGCAGTGCGAGCCAACGCATCATTCACGACGACAAGATTCAGGGCGCTGCTACGGTCGCTATCGGTAAACATCCTCCCTTTCAGGACGGGGATGCGCATCGTGCGGAAATAGTCCGAGGTCGCGATGCGAATATCGGCATCGTGCTCTGCGGAGTCTCCCGGGACTTCAAAGCTGCGCGAGCTGTTACCACCAGCGAGCGGCAAGCGGCTGACGGCGCCCGCAGATTGCACTCCCGGCAGCGCTTGGAGATCCTGCAACACTTGTTGATAGAAAGCGGTCTGGTGAGCGGCATCCGTTGCCGGCGACAGCGCGAGATTGAACGTCAGCACATTCTCGGCGTCAAATCCGGGATTGACGTTCATTAGTCGCGAAAAGCTTTTGATCAACAATCCAGCCCCGATTAACAAAGCGAGGGAGAGTCCAACTTCCGCTACGACAAGCACGGAGCGCGTGCGGCTTCGGCTGGCCGTGCTGCCACGAGCGCCTTCTTTGAGAAACTCATTGGGATTGGAGCGCGATGCGTGGAGAGCCGGGATGAGGCCGAAGATGACTCCGCAGGCTACTGACACCAGGACGCTGAAGCCCAGCACTTCTTTGTTGATTCCGATTTCTTTAAACTGCCGAATATCCGGCGGGCTCAGAGCGAGGAGCGACGGAACGGCCACGAGAGCAAGAGCCAATCCAAGCGCGCCGCCCAGCAGTGCAAGCAGGACGCTTTCCGTCAGCAACTGACGGAGCAGACGCTTGCGGCTTGCGCCCATGGTAGTGCGAATGGACATTTCCCGCGCACGTACCGTTGCCCGCGCCAACAGGAGATTGGCCAGGTTGGCGCATGCAATCAGCAGAACGACGACAACCGCCGCCAGCAGCACCAGCAGAATCGGACGCACGTCGCCTACGACATACTCATGCAGGGGCTGAAAACTGACGCCGACGTTTTGATTGTCGCCCGGATACTGCTGCTCAAGACGATGGCCGATGGCATCGAGCTCCGCGTGAGCCTGTTGCCGAGTCACACCGGGTTTCAACCGTGCCCAGACATCCAGATAGCTGCGGTCGCGGAATTGCCTCGGATCTTTATCCGGAGCCAGCGAGTGGGTTGGCACGCCCCAAGGGGATGGCAACCAAAGCTCGCCATTTTCATCGGGTGAGAAATTCGGAGGCATCACGCCGACAACGGCGTATTTCTCGCCATTGAGCTGAATCTCGCGCCCAACAATTCCGCGGTCGGATGCAAAATCCCGCTGCCATAGCCCGTAGCCCAGAACCACAACGTGATCGTTGCCCGGAGCAGCATCGCTGGACACCAAGCCACGGCCGAGTATTGGATTCACACCGAACAACGAAAAGAAGCTGGGCGTCGCCATCGTGCCGCGAATTCTTTCGGGCCGATCTCCCGCGGTGATGCTTCCCTGCCAACCACGTGACGCCGCCATTTCCGAGAACACATGATTTTGCGCCACCCAGTCGAGGTAGTTTGCCGGAGATGCGTCGTCGCCCCATACGCCCTGAAAAGTCTGCGAGACTTTAACAATCTGATCGGAGCCTGGATACGGAAGCGGGTGCAGCAGGACCTGGTCGACGACGCTGAAGATCGAGGTTGTGCTGCCGATGCCGAGAGCGAGCGCGAGCGCTGCAACCGCCGTGAAGCCCGGATTCTTGGCGAGCTGGCGAACTGCGTATCGGAGATCCTGAAACAGACTGTTCATCTTCTATTCCTATTCGTAGCGAAGCGCTTTCATCGGATCGATTCTGGAGGCGCGATATGCGGGCAACAGTGAAGCGCCGAGCGCCAGCAGCAAAATAAGAACTCCGGTCGACGCCATCACCACCGGGTCGAACGGACTGACGCCGAAGAGGAAAGAGCGCAAAAGCCGAGAAGCGGCGACAGCACCTGCAAAGCCAATGGCGCATCCGACGAATGCCAACTTCGCTCCGGAAGCGAGGATGAGAGTGCGAATTCCCGAGCGTTGCGAACCGAGTGCGACACGCACTGCCATCTCCTGCGTGCGCAGGGCGGCTGAAAAAGCAATCACGCTGTAGATGCCGAGGACTGCCAACAGCAGCGAAGTGGCCGCAAAAATCGAGATCAGGGCGGTGTAGAAACGCCGCGAGGCTTCGCTTTCGGAGACCGCATGCTCCAGAGTTTGAATCTGCGTTAGAGCTAACTGATTGTCGATTTCGCGCACTGTCGCGCGCAGCGTGTTTGCCATCTGCACCGGATCGGCCGGAGTTCGCAAAGCGATGATCCCGTTGCTCGCGTCAAGTTCGCTCGGCGAGGCGAGAGCTCCGTAGGAAGCAGCCTCCTGCGTGGCGGGTTCGTAGATTTGCCCTCGCGTTTCCTCGTCAGGACGGCCCTGCTTGATGTCGTCGACCTCGCCGACAACGGTCATCCATGGCGTGACGGTTTCCGGCATGCCGATACGGATCTGCTTGCCGATCGGGTCCTGACCGGGCCAGTAATGCTCGGCCATCTTGTGGTTGACGATGGCAACCAACCGCGCATCGGCTTTGTCAGCATCGGTAAAGAAACGCCCGCGTCGCAGGCGAATGCCCAGCGCGTGAAAGAAGTCTCCCTGAACATAGGGATTCCAGGCCATTTCCATGCCCGCGCCAGTAGGTGCCGCATACCCCTGAACGATGAAGTTACTGAGCCGTTCCCTCTCCGAACCCGGGAGCATGGAAGTGATTCCCGCCGCCTGCACTCCCGGAAGCTGACGTGTGCGCCGAACAAGTTCGTCGTTGAATTGGTTGATCGAAGATTGCGTCGAGTATTGTTTTTGCGGCAGAGAATATGCAGCAACCAGTGTGTGATCGGGCTGGTACCCGAGAGCAACCGCGCGCATCTTGTCGAAGCTCCGCAGCAGCAGACCACAGGCGGTAAGCAGTACCAGCGCAACGGCGATTTCCACGACGACAAGGCCCGCGCGAAGACGGGCGTGACCGCCACCCACGCTTCCGCGCGCTCCTTCTTTTAGAGTATCGTTCAGATGGGTGCGAAGCGCGGCAAAGGCGGGCGCGGCCCCACTCAGAATGCCGGTCAAGACTGCAAGTGCGAGAGCGAAGGCAGCAATCTTCCAGTCGAGATAGACCTCGTCCGTCCTCGGAATGGAACTGGGAAGAAGGTCGATTCCCCAACGCAGAATGCCCGCGGCGAGCACGCAACCCAGCAATCCACCGGTCAGGCTCAAAATCAGGCTTTCAATAAGAGGACGGCGTAGCAAAACCGAGGGGCGGGCTCCAAGAGCCAGGCGTACGGCAATTTCGCGCCGCTGACGAATAGCGCGCACCAGCAATAAGCCCGCGAGATTTGCGCATGCGATGAGCAGCACAAACAGCACGGCGAGAAACAGCGTTTCGAGTAGCGGGCGCGCGGAGGCAACCGCTTGCTGCTGCAAAGGCAACACCATCGCGCTAATCCGGATGCTGCTCATGAACGAGGGATAGCGACTCGTGATGTCATTCGCGACCCGCTTGGCATCTTCCTCCGCGCGGGCGATTGAGACGCCAGGCTTTAACCGCGCCACGGTGTGATATCCCCACGCCGCATCGGCCGCGCCTGTTAACTCCTCCGGAGCGAAACTCATGGGCACCCATAGCTCGCTCTGGTTCATGTGGCCCGCGACCAGCGGGAATTCGAAGCTGGGCGGCATGACGCCGATGACGACGTAAGGTTTGCGGTCGAGAAGGATTTTGCTTCCGAGAATGTCGGGACGCGCTTGAAATCGGCTCTGCCACGCGCGATAACTGAGAACCACCACTGGTTCTTTTTCTTCGTCTTCGCGCCGCGTAAAGGTACGGCCGAGAAAAGCTGGGACAGCTAGCGTCGAAAATACTCCGGCGGTCGCGCGCGCGGCATTCACTTGCACCGGATCGCCCGCTCCGTAGAGCTCGAACCGAGTCTGAATATAGCCACCGAGGCTCTCAAACGTTTGCAAGTCGCGGCCATAATCGCGGATGTCCGGCCCGGTAACGCCAACCTCGGTCGGATCGATGTCCATTCCCTGAGGAACATCACACAGCACTACCAGCCGCCCGGGATCAGTGAAAGGCAGTGGACGAAGCAAAACGCCCTCGACTAACGAGAACATCGCGATGGTCGTGCCGATGCCCAGCGCAAGCATCAGGACGGCACTTATCGTGAAAGCCGGACTCTTGCGTAGTTGCCGAAAGGCATGCCGGATGTCCTGCAGGAAGGAACTCATGCACTCGTCTCCTGCAGGAGTTTCTTCAGTTCCTCTTCGGCGACCACTTTGCCGTCGAACAGGTGCACCTCGCGCTGGGCGTGTTTTGCAAAACGAGGATCGTGCGTCACCATGCAGATCGTCGCGCCTTCGCGGTGGAGTTCCTGCAGGAGTTCCATGACAGCTTCGCCGTTGCGCGAATCGAGGTTTCCAGTGGGCTCGTCGGCGAGGAGGATTGAGGGTTTACCGCCAAGAGCGCGGGCAACTGCTACGCGCTGTTGCTGGCCGCCCGAAAGTTGCGAAGGATAATGGCGCACGCGGTGCGCCATGCCGACGCGCTCCAGCGCCTCCATCACTCGCGCTTTGCGGTCCGCGGCAGGCATTTTCTGGCGATAAGTGAGTGGCAGTTCGACGTTCTCATAAACCGTCAGATCGCCGATCAGGTTGAAACTCTGGAAGATGAATCCAATCTCCTGGTTTCGAATGCGCGAGCGCTCGGCGAAGTCGAGGTTCTCGACGGTCTTGCCGTTGAGCGTGTACTTGCCGGAAGTCGGGGTATCCAGCAGACCGATGATCGACAGGAGCGTAGACTTGCCGCAGCCCGACGGGCCTGACATGGCAAGATACTCTCCTTTATTTACTGACAGGTGAATTCCGGAGAGCGCATGCGTCTCGATCTCGTCGGTATAGAAAACTTTGGTCAGGTCCTGGATGGTGATGAGTGGCTGTCCTGTCTCTGTCATTGATTTTTCCCTCGCTCCTCGTAATGCGGCGTTGCTCACTATTTGTTACGCGATGGCAGGTTACTAAGTTCGTTATTCGAGACGCACGCGGTCGGTATTGTCCCAGCGCGACATGTCCGACAAGATGACCGTATCGCCTTCGTGCAGGCCTTCGATCACCTGGATCGAATTCACCGAGGCGCGCCCGACTTTTACGGGCACACGCAGTGCAGTCTGGTTGTCCGCACCGAGTTTGAACAGACTGATCGTGCTGTTTTCCTGGCCGAAGGCTGGACGCCCAACGTAGAGGACGTTACCCATACGCTCGAGGTCGATGGTCCCATCGATGCTCAGGTCGGGACGCGCGCCTTTGGGCAATTCGCCTGTTAGTTTGACGTCGACGGTCACGGTTCCGTTTTGCACGGCGGGATCGACTCGCATAACAGAGCCCGTAATTACCCCATTGTGCGTATCGATGGAGGCCGGTTCGCCAATCTGGACGTCACGCGCCTGGGTCTCCGCGATCTTCACCGTAGCCATAAGGTGGTCGGGCTCAACAACCTTTGCCAGCATGGTTCCGGGCAGGACATGCTGACCAACCTGAAGCGGGAGATCCACAAGAATCCCTTCAATTCCTGACCGTACTTTCAACGCGTCGAGCTGTTTTTGTTTCAGTTGCGCCAGCGTGCGCATCTGATCGACCTTGGCCTGTTGCTGCGCCATCTGGGTGGCAATCGCCCGCTCGTTCGCGGTCAACATATCGTTCGTGAGATTGTTTCGCGTCGTCAGTTCGTCCGCTTTTTCCTGCGAGGATTTGTAAGCAAGACCGGAAATTACGCCCAGTTCATAGAGCGCCTTGTCGGTCTTGGCCTGGCGCTGGGCGGTGGCGTCGTCGGCATGCACCGTCGCGGCAGCGGCCTTCTGGCTTTTCAGATCGCTTTCCAACTTGACGCGGAGACTCTGATATTCAGCTTCGGCCGCCTTCAGTTGGAGATCGGCATCAACCGCGGCCTGCTCTGTCTGGGGATTGCTCATTTCCAGCAGAATCGTATCGGCTTTGACCTGCGAACCTGGAAGCATGCGGATTCGCACGACGGTCGCTTCCGTCTCGGCCGGGATCTGGCGGACCGCCTCCTGGCTCGGCACGAGCGAACCTGTGCCGCGCACCTGGCGGAGCATGTTGCCGCGTTTGACAGTGTCGGTCCAAACCGTACCGCGCTCAACGGTTGGGGCGGCGGGCTTCAGGCGAGAAACGGCATATGAAACTACGGCCACTCCGAGCACGACGACGATCGCGATGATCAGTTGCCGGCGGCGCTTTTGTTGCTTGAATTCTGGGCGGGCGATGTCCATTTCGAAATGAAAGGGGGCAAGTTGTGTGCCATCTCTACGCGAAAGCTAACTATAAGAAAATGTCATGGTTAACTCCGAAGAAGAGGACCAGGCGAAACATCACAGCCTGCTCAATCGGACGATGATGTCCGGAATTGGACAGCCGATCCGCGAACTGATGAAACCAGCTTCTGCAACAGGACGGCGTATCGGATTCGCAGTGCTTGTGGATTCCGCTAAGCGTTCTGAATCTCCCCTCGAATTCGAGCTCCGGCTGATGCCTACTCCTCTGCCATTGCGCTCTTTCCGAGAGTGCTTTCGTCGTCTGCCTCCGCGTTATCCTCTCCCACAAACCCGATGCCGGCGAAGCCTGATGTATGCGCGCCGGCTTCGTCGGGATGATAAGCGCAATTCTCTCTATCTGATCTCTTGTGGGAACCGTCTTATTGCTGAAAGCCGTGCAATCGGCCACCTTAAATGGGACCGGCCGAAACTTGCTGTAGCAGTAGCAGAGTGTCGCGGAAACCTTTCTGGATGTGCGCCTGGTAGCACGTGTTGCAGAGAGACCTTTCGTCGCTCAGCGCCGTCATTTCGTTAATATCTCTTCCCCATTTTTTTCCGCTGGCAGTTCAACAACTCCCGGGCTGCATCAAAATTGTTGCCCTCTTGTCGATCGGCGAAGCGTTCGTTCGACGTCAAAGTAGAAGTCCAATTGAAAGCAACCTGGAGGAAACATAACAATGCGGTACATGATGATCGTCAAACATTCGGAGAAACAAGGCCGACCACCTAAGGGACTGATGGACGCCGTGATGCAGCTGGGCGCGGAAGAGACCAAGGCGGGCAGGATGATCGGAAATGGAGGACTTGGGCCGACATCGACGGGCGCCGCGGTACGTCTGTCCGGTGGCAAGATCAAGGTGACGGACGGGCCGTTCACCGAAGCTAAGGAAGTGATCGGCGGCTACGCGCAGTTTGAATTGAAATCGAAGGAGGAAGCCGTCGAGGCGGCGGTTCGCTTCATGGAACTGCACAAAAAGCACTGGCCCGGATGGGAGGGTGAAACCGAAGTACGACAGATGTTCGACCCCCAAGATATGGGCCCGCAAGGATGCACCTAGGCGAACACAAGGCAGAGGCTCGAGACGGGGCGTTTTCCCCGTCTCGCCCGATTTGTTCCAATGCAGTTGCTAAGAGGCTCCCTTCACAAACGAGAGCGTTGTCTTCGCGGTAGAGATAGTCACCTCGGCGCCAATCAGACGGCGCGCATGAAGATTCCGAAGCTTGAGAATGAGCGGAGGAGACACCTCCTGTCCCTTCGACACAACCAAAGCTCCATCCACCGTGCGTATTTCGCTCTGAATAATCATTCCGACGGTCAGCACTTCGATTCGGCACTTGCGCACTTCACCCTCTTCCGCATTGGGATCGAGAGCGACCAGAGCTTCGAAGAATTCGGGACTGAAACTCTTATTTTGGAGTGCCAGAGCATGCACAGCTTCGGTGCGGGAAGCGCCTTTCTGGATCAACTTTTCATAAGCCAGAGTCAAGCGAAGAATTTCGGCCCCAAGGCAGATGTCCTGTCCGGCCGCTTCATCCGCGCTGACGGGGCGGTTCTGATGCTCTATCATCCACGCAATGGGCTCGAGGCGGGGAATTTTCGAAAGCAATCCGTAGGCTACGCTTGGGTGCGCATCATACTGCGCTTGCTCGTTGACTGAAAGCTCCTCGCCGGCGTAGACCGCCTGAATGGTTTCCGGGGCGAGCGTGACGCAGCCGAGCTGCGACATCATCGCTGCCACTTCGTATTGCCATGGGTTGCCCAATTTCATGGCCGTGACGATCTGGTGAATGTAACGCCGGGCGCGCTCTGCTCGCCCGAACGCGGCAGGATTAACCAAACTGAGTACTTCCGTGAGCACCTGGATGCAGCCGCTGAGCGTTTGTTCCAGAAGTTGGTCCTCGGCGGTCACCAGACGATACTGCACGAGAGCGGCGGTCAGCGTCTTTGCCATCAATTCCTTGCCGCAGGGCTTGTTCAGAAAGCGGAAGATGTTGCCCTCGTTGATGGCGTCAATTGCAGTATCCATGTCGGCATTGCCGGTAAGCATGACACGGACCGTATTGGGCGCGAGAATCTTGACCTTCCCCAAAAGCTGAACGCCATCCATGCCGGGCATGCGCATGTCGGAGACGACAACCGCGTAAGGGCCATGCTCGTTAACCATACGCAGAGCTTCCAGCCCGCCGATCGCAGTTTCGAGGAGAAACTCACGACCTAAAATGCGTCGATAGCCATCGAGAATGTTCTTGTCGTCGTCGACAAGGAGAATTTTTTCGGGCATGAGATACCTCTGGCCTCGCCTGTCAGTCTTCCCTTAAGAACATCGGCTTGGACGTGCCACAGCTTTACCGGGCATCAGGGGCCTCCGTTCCAGGGCTTTGGCGGCACCAACCGCGATATCTATTGTGAACAGCTCATGCAACGCCCACCTGTAGCTGGCGAATACCGATGGAGCGTCATCAACAAACAGAATCCGCCGGTTCACCGGATGCCCCCGCTTCCGCCGCCATTGCACTCTCTTTGGGAAGGTCGCGCCAGACTTCGACTCTCTGAGTGAGCCCGAGGGAATCCAGATATTTGCCGTCGAGTTCACCGTCGTGATTCAACGGCAAAGGATCCAGTGAGCTCGTCAACGCGTCGGCGGCATGGACTGCCGTAAGAGAAGTGAATCCGATCTCGCCGGCGTCGGCAGGGGAATGATGGAAGGCGACTGCTCGGACGAGGGGAAACGGCAACCCCCAGATGCTCATCAGGTAGGCTCCGACCTGGGCATGGGTGCAGCCCAGTTTTTCCAGTTCGTACGGGGTAATCTCGCCCCGGTTTTCAGCCAAGATCGTTCCATACTCCTGTGGCAGTTCTGCAAGCAGAATGACTTTCCCGATATCGTGAAGTAATCCCGCGGTGAAACTCTCTTCGACGACGGGCTTGGGCGCATTCTCCCCGGCCGCGATCCTTTGGGCCAGGCCCGCAGTGGTGACGCTATGCTCCCATAACGAGGGTAGATATGGAGAAACGTCCGGTGCGGTATCAAACTGCGAAAAAACGTGGGTCGAGAGCACGAGTATGCG
>Ga0335070_10006847_pt1 | contig 13397 bp, 12 predicted proteins | sample Lox_Sample_13_FD_206722 | JGI IMG/M metagenome (GOLD analysis project Ga0335070, IMG submission 206722) | Soil microbial communities from Loxahatchee National Wildlife Refuge, Florida, United States - Lox_Sample_1.3 | ecosystem: Environmental > Terrestrial > Soil > Wetlands | place: USA...
ATGCCCGATTTATCCTCCATGCAAAGGGAGCAGGAAAGAGCAGGCGCCATGGTTGTCGGTCGAAGCAGGCTCTGTTGGTCGCCATATTTTTGTGTTCAGCTCCGGCCCAAATGAGTATGATGTACCTCATCTGTCCCTGTGGGCAGATACCTCGTGCGCTCCTCACATTATGGTGAAGCGATCATCGCCACGTTCTCGGGCTATCTCGCGAAAGCAGCTTGACCGGATCCGCTTGTTTGCGACGGATGTGGATGGTGTATTGACCGATGCCGGCATGTACTATGCTGAATCAGGAGACGAGTGGAAGAAGTTCAATACGCGAGACGGGATGGGGATCAAGCTCCTGCAGAAAGCGGGGCTGGTCACCGCCATCGTGACTCAGGAGCGCACCAAGTTGGTCGCGCGCCGTGCAGAAAAGTTGGCCATACCGGAAGTCCATCAAGGCGCGATGGACAAGCTGTCGGTCGTCCGTGAGATGGCCGAACGGTACAGAGTCACGCTCGATCAGGTGGCGTACATCGGAGACGACATCAACGATCTGGACACTCTCAAGGCGGTCGGTTTTTCCGCGGCTCCTGCCGATGGGCATAGCACAGTCTTGGCCGTGGTCGATTATATCTGTCGAAAAAAAGGCGGGGAGGGAGCGGTCCGCGAGATGATCGACATCATTCTGGCCGCGTATCAACGAGCGGCGTCTTCGGCTAGGAGTACACACGGATGAAATCAGATCCGGAACTCTATCCAGTCATTATGGCTGGCGGAAGTGGGACGAGGTTCTGGCCGCTCAGCCGATATCTGTTTCCGAAGCAACTGCTGCGGATCACCGGAGAGGAGACGCTCATTCAACAGACGATGCGTCGGGTGCTCAATGCGGCGTCAGCCGACCGGGTGTTGATTTCCACCAATCCGGCGCAGGCCGACTCAATTCGCGTCCAGCTGAGTGAATGGAAGGATTCGTTGAAGGACAACTTTGTGCTTGAGCCCGAAGGCCGAAATACAGCTCCAGCCATTGGCCTCGCCGCATTGGAACTTGTCCGTCGAAATCCGGATGCCATTATGTTGGTGGTTCCGGCCGACCATGTGGTGAAGGGGCAACGAGCGTTCAATGGGGCGGTCGCCCTGGCCGCTGAGCTGGCAGCGCAGGGACACCTTGTGACGTTTGGGATCAAGCCGATTCGTCCGGAAACAGGCTACGGATACATCAGGCCCAATCGGAAGGTTGGGTTAGGAAAGAAGGGACCGCTGAGGGGGCATCCCGTCAAGCAGTTTGTGGAGAAGCCCGACGTCAAGAAGGCCGTGCAGTATCTCAAATCCGGTGAATATTATTGGAATAGCGGCATGTTTATTTGGCGTGCGGCGACCATTCTGGACGAGATTCGCCGACACCAACCTAAGCTGGCTCAAGGGCTCGATCGAATTCGTCGGTTGATTCACGCGGGAGCGGCACGGACTGCGATCGACGAAGAATATCGCAAACTCACCCCGATTTCGATCGATACGGGTGTCATGGAACGTTCATCCAAAGCCGCGGTGGTTCCCGTGGCTTTTCACTGGTCCGATGTCGGGAGTTGGGGCAGTCTCGATGAAGTGGCGCCGAAAAACAAGGCGGGTAATGTAGTTGATGGGCGCGTGGTGGATATCGATAGCACCAGATCAATCATCTACGGCGACCGTCGTGTCGTGGCGACCATCGGATTAACCGACATGGTCGTGGTCGACACACCCGATGCAACATTGGTCTGTCCAAAATCACGTGCCCAGGATGTGAAGAAGGTCGTCGAGATTTTGAAGCAACAGGGAGCCCCCGAGCATCTGGAACATCTCACGGTCCATCGACCCTGGGGGTCCTATACGGTGCTGGAGGAGGGGGTTGGGTATAAGGTCAAGCGGGTCACGGTGAAGCCAGGTGGTCGGCTCTCTTTGCAGCTGCATCACCAGCGGAGCGAACATTGGGTAGTGATCGCCGGCACGGCGCGTGTGACGCGCGGAGAAGAAGTATTTGATCTGCAGGTGGGACAGAGTACGGGCATCCCCGTCGAAACTCGCCACCGGTTGGAAAATCCCGGTCAAGAGACCCTCCATATTATTGAGGTCCAAGATGGACCCTATCTGGGGGAAGACGACATCGTCAGATTCAAAGACGACTACGGGAGGAACGTGAAGCGTGATGGGTGATGCGCGATGAGAATTCCGAGCAGACGAGAGATAGAAAGAAACCAGTACGAGCAGGACGTGGTGGCCGCTCTTCACGCATAACGCATTACGAGGGAAGAATGGGATTGTTTCGCGAATACGATTTGCGCGGCATCGTCGGTCAGGAGTTGACCGAGGAGATTGCCGAGCAAGTTGGCCGGGCGTATTGCACCTATGTGAAAGATCGTGGCGTGAAGACCATTTCAGTTGGGCGGGACGGCCGGCTCAGCTCACCGGCATTACACAAGGCATTGATCGGAGGGCTTCTCGGGGGCGGGCTCAACGTCATCGATCTTGGAATTTGCCCAACCCCGCTGCTGTATTTTTCGTTGTTTACGCTTCCGGTCGACGGCGGCATCATGATCACCGGGAGTCATAATGCGGCTGAGTACAACGGGTTTAAGGTCTGTGTAGGCAAAGAAGCCATTCATGGCGAAGAGATTCAGGTATTCCGCCGGGTCGTCGAGGCAGGACAGTTTGGCTCGGGGAGGGGACGTCTCTCTGAGCACCCGATTATTCCGGACTACCTCGGTTATCTCAAAAAGAGTTTTGCCGGCCTGAAGGCTGACGGGCTTCATCTGGTCATCGACTGTGGGAACGGCGCAGCGGCCTTGGTGGCGAAACAAGCGTTGGAACTCTTGGGCTGTCGCGTGACAGGGCTCCATTGCGACCTTGACGGCCGCTTCCCGAACCATCATCCAGATCCGACCGTGCTGGAGAATCTTGAGGACCTCATGCAGGCGGTGAAGGAACACAAGGCGGATGTCGGCATCGGATATGATGGCGATGCAGATCGCATCGGCGCGATCGATGAACAGGGTCAGGTTCTGTGGGGCGATCGACTGATGGTCGTCTATTCGCGGGATATTCTTGCCGCGAAACCGGGGAGTACGATCATTTCCGAAGTGAAAGCCTCGCAGAGCCTCTATGATGACATTGCGAAGCACGGCGGCAGGCCGGTGATGTGGAAAACGGGGCACTCCTTGATCAAGTCGAAGATGAAGAGCGAACGGGCCCTGTTAGCCGGGGAGATGTCGGGGCACATGTTCTTTGCCGATCGCTACTTCGGCTATGACGATGCGATTTACGCGTCCTGCCGGCTCGTAGAAATTCTTGCCAAGGCACAACGGCCGCTCTCCTCCCTGGTCGCAGACCTTCCACACACAGCCGTGACCCCGGAGATTCGCGTCGATACACCTGACGCGATCAAGTTTGATCTCGTGAAACGGGTTCAGCAGCGTTTCATGGATTATTCACGAACGCACCAGGCCGTTGGTCCGGCCGGGCTCATCCTGAGGGATCTCGTGACCATTGACGGGGTCCGAGCCGTCTTTGACGACGGGTGGGGTCTAATCCGGGCCTCCAATACTCAGCCGGCCTTGGTATTGCGGTTTGAAGCTGTCTCACCCGAACGACTGACAGTGATTCGCGACATTGTGGAAGCCGAGTTGGACGAAGCCAGGCAAACCCTCGAACGGTAACACCGCCCCTCTCTCGATCCCTTTCATCGACCGCTGTGCGACGAGTTCCTCTTGCAATCGTTCTTGTCCTGAGCCTGGGCCTCTTTTCCGTCGGGAAGGCAGGAAGCAGTCCTGAAATTTCAGAGCGTCCATTTCAGGCTGGGGAGCGGCTGACTTATGATATTTCCTGGCTCAGTATCAGCGCAGGCAAAGCGATTATGGAGGTGGCGAGGGAAGAGGGGACAAGCAGTCGCCCGATCGTGCATCTGGTCACAACTGCTCAGTCCAACCCGATGATTACCAAGTTCTATCCGGTCGACAATCGAGTCGAATCGCAGATTGATCTCGCAACGTTCCTGCCCGAGCATATGACATTCCGGCGGCGCGAGGGGAAGCGGAAGAACGACTTCGACTACACATTCCATCATAAGGAGGGGACCGTCACTGCGGTGAAGGATGGCACGTCGGATATTCTGCCGATCCCGCCGGACACCCAGGATGCAATTTCCTGTCTCTATTTTGTCAGGAGGTCGTTGCCATTGAAACCCGGCGAGTCTCTGACGATGAACGTGCACCACGATAAGAAGAATTACAAATTGGAGGTTCGTGTCGAAGCGATTGAGATGCTGGATGGACACTGGGGAAAAGTCGAAGCGGCGCGAGTCCTTGTGATTATGCCGTTTCAAGGCATTTTTCTGAACCAAGGCAATGTCCGTGTCTGGTTCACGACCGACGAACGCCGGATTCCCGTGAGGATGAAGGCCAAAGTGATCATCGGATCCGTTGTTGCCGAACTCATCAGTGGCTTTCCCGGAAAACCCGCACCAGCGTAGCGTTCGGGACATTGATTGCTCGGATAAGCTAAAGTCGGTATAATTCTTTCAACAATGAGCCGATTTCCCCTTACTTTAAGCAGGTTTATCATACAGAGCCAGGCCGCATATCCAGGCGCGACAGGAGAATTTTCTAGCCTCCTGGCGCAGATCGGCCTCGTCGGCAAGCTCATCTCCCAGGACTTGCGACGTGCGGGCCTCATTAATATTCTGGGTACGACCGGTGAAACGAACGTTCAGGGAGAAACAGTCAAGAAGCTGGATCAACTTGCCAACGACGCTTTCGTGAAAGTGTTCCAAAACAGCGGGCTCGTCTGCGCCGTTGCAACTGAAGAAATGGAACAGCCGGTTGTCCTTCGAGAGAATTGGCCTCACGGGAAGTACGCGTTGCTGTTTGATCCTCTCGACGGGTCTTCCAACACAGATTGCAATATGCCGCTGGGAGCTATTTTTTCCGTTCTGAAGTACCAGCCCACCGACCGTGTGCCGACCGAAGACGCGATGATTCGAAAAGGCGCCGACCAGGTGGCAGCCGGGTACCTTCTGTATGGTTCGAGCACGATGCTCGTGTATACAGTGGGATCTGGTGTGCACGGATTCACGCTCGAACCCGGTATCGGGGAATTCCTGCTATCACACGAACAGATCCGGATTCCCAACAGGGGCAGAGTGTACGCCGTTAATGAGGGGAACTATCATAAGTGGCTGCCGGGAATGAAAAAGTACATCGACGGTTTGAAGGTGCACGACAAGGCGACGGGGCGGCCCTATAGCGGGCGGTATTCAGGCTGTCTGGTGGCCGACGTCCATCGGATTCTGCTCGGCGGCGGAATCTATCTCTATCCGGGAGAGATCGATAAGCCAGAAGGAAAGCTGCGGTTATTGTACGAGGCGAATCCTCTGGCGATGGTGGTCGAACAGGCGGGGGGCGCGGCTAGCACCGGCACCATGCGTATCATGGATGTCGAAGCGAAAATGCTCCATCAGCGAGTCCCGTTGATCATCGGCAGTATGGAGGATGTGCAGGAGGCTGAAGCCTGCATCCAAGGAAGGGCCTAGATTACGGATGGGCGAACGAGAGATGGTGGAGGAGTCACATGGCTGATCGAGTTCAAGAAATTCTGAGTTGGTACGGCAGCGACAATGCGGGGACGAAAACCAACATTGCGCGTCTGCTGAGGTCCGGCAAGCTGGCTGGGAGCGGGAAATTGGTCATTTTGCCGGTCGATCAAGGGTTCGAGCATGGTCCGGCCCGCAGTTTTGCCCCCAATCCGCCGGGCTATAACCCGCACTATCATTTCCAACTGGCCATCGATGCCGGGTGCAATGCCTACGCCGCGCCGCTTGGATTTCTGGAGGCGGGGGCGGCAGAGTTTGCGGGACGGATTCCCTTGATTCTCAAGCTGAACAACCACGACGTCCTGCACGACGAGAAGGATCCGTTGCCCTCGGTGACCGGAAGCGTGGACGAGGCTCTCCGGCTCGGCTGCTCAGCGGTGGGGTTCACGATCTACCCCGGCTCGGCTCATTGCAATGCCATGTATGAACAGCTACGAGCCATCGCCGAAGAGGCCAAAGCGAGTGGATTGGCCGTTGTGGTGTGGTCGTATCCCCGCGGGTCGGCGTTGAGCAAGGAAGGGGAGACGGCGCTGGATGTGGTTGCGTATGCCGCACAGATTGCCGCGCAGCTAGGTGCCCATATCATCAAGGTCAAGCTCCCTACGGCATATCTTGAACAAGCCGCGGCAAAAAAAGTGTATGAGACGACACAGATTCCGATCAAAACCCTCGCGGAACGGGTAAAGCATGTGGTCCAAAGCGCATTCGACGGGCGGCGGATTGTCATCTTCTCCGGGGGTGCGAAGAGCGAAGATCAGAACGTTTTCGAGGAGGCTCGTGCCATTCGCGCCGGTGGAGGGTTTGGTTCCATCATCGGACGGAATTCGTTCCAGCGGCCGAAGGCCGAGGCGATTAAGTTCCTTCAGACGATCATGGGGATCTATGCCGGTGAGATTCAGTGATGGTCGAGCGCGGGAATTGCGCAACCGAGATGAGTGGCACCGATGAATGAATGGCCGCGGAATGTCGTCGTGTCTCCTCGGGCCTGGGTGATTCCTGGGTTGCTCGTGGGGATCGGAATCGTGATCGGGGTGGTGGTCGCGTCCGATCTCGGCTGGCTTCCCTCGGGGACCGCGGGGCCTGAGCCGAAGCTCAACGTAACGGTACGTCCGGTTGCCACCGCGCCGCAATCGCCGATCACGAGTGGGAGCACACGCAACTTCGTCGAAATTGCCAAACTGGTCAAACCCACCGTGGTGAATATCTCCGCCACGCGCAGCGGTCGTGGGGGGGAAGGATTTCAAGGGTCTCCATTCGATGACCCATTTTTTCGTCGATTCTTCGGCGAAGAATTCTTCAAACGCGACCAGCCGAAAGAGCGGAAAGAGCGAGGACAGGGATCCGGTGTCATTGTGGATGCCAACGGGTTGATCATCACGAACAATCACGTTGTCAACAAAGCCGATGAGATCAGGGTGTTTTTGTCGGACAAACGGGAGTTCAAAGCCAAATTAATCGGGACCGATGCCAAGACAGACGTGGCAGTCGTGAAAATCGAGGCGTCGGGACTGCCGGTGATTCCCTGGGCCGATTCCGATCAACTGGAAGTAGGAGAGTTCGTCCTCGCGGTCGGCAATCCGTTCGGCCTCACCCAGACTGTGACGATGGGGATTGTGAGTGCGGTCGGACGGGCTAGTATGGGGATTGCGGAGTATGAGGATTTCATCCAAACGGATGCGGCAATCAATCCAGGTAATTCGGGCGGTGCGTTGGTGAACGTACGCGGCGAATTGGTCGGGATCAATACCGCGATCTTCAGCCAGAGCGGCGGTAATATGGGAATCGGGTTTGCCGTGCCGAGCAATCTTGCCCGTTCGATGATGGAGCAACTGGTCAAGACCGGCAAGGTGGTCCGTGGCTGGTTGGGGGTGTCGATTCAGGAACTCACGCCGGAGTTGGCGACGCAATTTGGCATCGGCGACACGAAGGGCGTCCTTGTCAGCGATATTATGGACGACAGTCCGGCCAAGAAAGCCGGCGTAGAACGGGCTGATATTATCGTGGAATTCGACGGCAAACCGATGGATTCGCCGACCCATCTCCGCAACGCCGTTGCGCAGACTCCGATCGGCAAGAAAGTGTCGCTCAAGGTCATTCGCGACAAGAGACCGAAGACTCTGGATGTGACGATAGCCGAACAGCCCAAGTCAGTCGCTCAAGCTGGCTCAGAGGATAACGGAGACGTCACGGCGCCGACAGGGGTACTCTCTGATCTCGAGGTTCGCGAGTTGACCGACGAATTAGCGGGCCGGTATGGATTGAAATCGACCGAGCGCGGAGTCGTCATTACCCGGGTAAAACCTGGGAGTACGGCTGAGGAGATGGGTGTACGTGAGGGCGACATTGTACTCGAGGTGAATCGTAAGCCAGTGACCTCGCTCAAGAGTTACGAAAAGCTCGTCTCTGGACTGACCAAGGATCAAGCGGTCCTTCTGCTGTTGAAGCGACAGGGCCGAACGATGTACTTAACTCTGCGACCGTAGGGACTGCTCGACCTGTCTCGACGAGGGCAGGATCTGCGGGGGGAGGTAAAGGTATGGTATCGCGAGCCATATTCGTCCTTCTCAGTGCGTTGGCTGGCATGGCGCTCTTTCTGAGGGCCGAGAGTGCCAGTGCGTCCTATTGGCTGTATGGATTTGGGATCGGAGCGGCGACCGGAGTGTTGATTGTTGCCGGCGAGTACACCTTGCGGAACCTTTCATTCGGTATCATTGTGGGCGGGACAGCAGGGTTGGCGGTGGGGTTGCTGTTGACTGGTCTGGTCGAGTGGGTTGGAGGCGAAATCTTTGACGTTGAAACGTTCCTGTTCCATATCGGGGGGCTCGTCTTCCTCCTCGGTTTACCCTACCTAGGACTGGTTCTCGGCGCGCGGTTCGGAAAAGAGAAGTTCCCGAGTCCCCAACAAAAGTTTTTTGAAGCGAACGGCTCAGCGGGCTACCCGAAAGTTCTTGATACCAGTGTCATCATCGACGGGCGCGTGGCGGATTTGTGCGAAACCGGATTTCTCGAAGGCGCCTTCCTCGTGCCGCATTTTATTCTGGATGAGCTTCAACACATTGCCGATTCATCCGATTCGTTGAAGCGGGCGAGAGGCCGGCGAGGACTCGATATCCTCAACAAGATTCAAAAGATGGCGGACGTGGATGTCCGAATTGTCGATGAGGATTTTCCTCAAGTGAAAGAAGTCGATGCGAAACTGGTCGTCCTGGCGAAACAGATGCACGCCAAGATCATTACGAACGATCTCAATTTAAATAAAGTCGCTGAATTGCAAGGTGTGCGCGTCTTGAACATCAACGAACTCTGTAACGCGCTCCGGCCGGTTGTGCTTCCCGGCGAGGCCATCCGCGTCTTTGTGTTGAAAGAAGGCAAAGAAGCCGGGCAGGGCGTGGCCTATTTGGACGACGGAACGATGATCGTGGTCGATAACGCACGACGCTGTATCGGACGAAACGTCGACGTCGTGGTGACCAGCGTGTTACAAACCACGGCGGGTCGGATGATCTTCACGCGCCTGAAGGAAGACACCGAGCGAGAGGAGCTGCAAGCCGCCCGTGGGTAGCCGGGTTGTCGCGATAGTGCCGGCCGCCGGTCGGGGACTGCGGATGGGCGGGTCGGTCCCGAAGCAATTTCTTTCATTGGGCGGCGAGCCGCTCGTCGTCCATTCCCTGCGAATCCTTCAAGCTGCAGCCACCGTCGACGAGATTATCCTTGCCGTTCCTGCAACAGACCTTGACTATTGCACCAATGATCTTGTGAAACAGCAGGGGTTCTCCAAGGTCAGGAAAGTCGTAGCGGGTGGCCTTGAGCGGCAGGACTCTGTTCGACAGGCGCTCGGGCACGTGACGGAGGAGACGGAAATTGTGCTGGTGCACGATGCCGTCCGGCCTTTTCTCACAAGTCAAATGGTCAATGATGTCATCGCGATGGCCGATAAACATGGAGCCGCCATCATTGCCCTTCCGATGCGGGACACTGTCAAACAGGTTGATTCGGATCATGTCATCCAGCGAACCGTTGATCGCCGTCCTCTCTGGCTGGCTCAGACACCGCAGGCATTCAGACGGCAGTGGCTGCAAGAGGCCCATCGGAAAGCCCATGCCGAAGGTATCCATGCGACGGACGATGCGTATCTCGTCGAATGGCTTGGCCATTCGGTCATGGTCGTAGAGGGAAGCGGGGAGAATATCAAAGTGACCAGGCCGGAAGACATGGTGATCGGGGAAGCGATTCTGGCCTCTCGATCAGTAGTACGGCAAGCGAGCTGAGCATGGCGACTAAAATACGGATCGGATATGGATATGATGTGCATCCACTCGGCGCCGGGCGAGCGCTCGTTCTGGGCGGTATTGAAATTCCACACCGCAAAGGGCTCCTGGGCCATTCCGACTCCGATGTGCTCGTTCATGCGGTCTGTGACGCCCTGTTGGGGGCTATGGGCGAAGGGGATCTCGGCCGGCACTTCCCAAGCTCGGATCCGAGGTTCAAAAACATTTCCAGTCTGAAATTTCTGGAAGATGTCGCGGCCAAACTCAGGAAGAAGGGCTATCGCATCGTCAATATCGACACGGTGATCGTGGCTCAAGCCCCTCGATTGAGCACCTTTCTTGCTGCCATGCAAAAGCGAATGGCAGAGGTCCTGGGCATGGACCCGGACCTGATCAACGTCAAGGTGAAGAGCGGCGAAGGGTTGGATGCCGTGGGCCGAGAAGAGGGGATGACGGCGCACGCCATCTGTTTGATTGAATCGGTACAATCATCGTAGGATGTATCCTGTTCCATGCTGAACGCGATACGACAGGATCTGCAGGCAGTCTTTGATCGCGACCCGGCCGCGACCAGCCGGTTCGAGGTCATTCTGACGTATGCGGGTTTTCATGCGTTGCTGGCCTATCGAATATCCCACTGGTTGAAGGTTCACCGAGTGCCATTCATTCCCCGAGCCATCTCGCAACTTGCCCGATGGCTAACGGGAATTGAAATCCACCCGGCCGCCCAGATCGGAACCGGATTTTTCATCGATCACGGCATGGGTGTCGTGATTGGCGAAACGGCAGAAATTGGCGACTACGTGACCCTCTTTCAAGGTGTGACGCTCGGCGGTACCGGCAAGGAGCGTGGCAAACGCCATCCCACGCTCGGCAATCATGTGGTGGTGGGTGCGGGAGCCAAAATTCTCGGCGGCATCAAGATTGGGGACAATGTTAAGATCGGCGCCAACTCCGTTGTGCTCAAGTCGGTTCCGCCGAATTCAACCGTCATCGGTGTGCCGGCCAGAATCATCAAGACGCAAGGTGAGCGGATGCCCGATGCGACGATGGACCACACCAATATGCCAGACCCGATCAGTGATCGTTTCACCGCTCTCGAACAGGAATTGATCGAACTCCGGAAGAAACTCGAAAACCGCGACGAAGGTCCCTCCGCTCGGTGAACCACATTCATTCTCAAACCGGCATTCCAGTTCTTCGAAGACAGGAAGCTGTCGCATCGCTGACTGGACAGGTCACTTCTTGACGATGACCGGTGAGAGGGCGACGCGGCCCGGGCTGGCCGCGTCGGTGAAGAGGACTAGCCGGACAGGCAGGTGCTCATGAACTTCTTCCGCTCATCGCCCTTCAGCTGCTTCTCGCCCGCCTCCTTGTTGCACGCCTTCATCTTCTCCTGCTGAGCCGTCTTCCCGCTCTTTGCCGGTTTGGCGGAGAGACATTCCTTCATAAACGCCTTCCGTTCATCACCTTTTCCTTCACCCAACCCTTTTGCATTGGCCTGGTCGCTACAGGCTTTCATCTTGTTCTGTTGGTCGGCGGCCTCGCCGACTATCGGTGCCAGGATCAGCATTGCCGTAAAGAGTGACAGAACCCCCAGACTCGCAATCTTCATCATCAATCTCCTTTTGTGAGTAAGTTGGTGAATAGGTAACGACGCGCACTGTAGCACAAGAGTCAGGGGTTGTCTGTAGGGGAGTTCTCGAAATGCTGGTAATCGACGCGAACGAGGAAGAGCCCGTGTGCAGGAGCGGTTTGCCCTGCCGCAGATCGGTCACGGGCCTTCAACACGTCCGTCAGGCTCCCGGGCGATCGTTTCCCAGTCCCCACTTCAATTAGCGTCCCGACGATGGCGCGGACCATGTGTTTGAGAAACCGATCCCCATAGGCTTCAAAAGAAAGATGATCGCCCCGGCGAGTCACGGTCAGCCGCTGAAGATTGCATCGCGGGTCATCGTTGTCCGTGAGGCTGCCTTCGAACGAGGAAAAGTCGTGAGAACCGATCAAAGTAGACGCAGCTTGTTGCATGGCCGCATCGTCGAGGGATCGATACATATGCCATACATACCGGCGCTCGATCGTGGGCCGTTCTAGCCGGTTGAGGATACGGTATTCATAGAGCTTGCCACGCGCAGCATGCTGGGCGTGAAACGCGTCTGGCATGAGTTCAGTCGTACGGACTGAGATATCTTCAGGTAGCACGGCATTCAAGGCGCGCGTCCAATCTGCCGGTGTCCATGTTCGGTCCGTCCGAAAACTCGCCACTTGGCCCAGCGCATGTACCCCCGCATCGGTGCGACCGGCTGCGATGACGGACACGCTGGATTGGCTTACTTGCAGGATCGCGCGCTCAACCGCCTCCTGAATCGTGGGTTGGTTGGGTTGCCGTTGCCAGCCCGCATAGCCGGTGCCGTCGTACTCCAACGTTAATTTGAAGGTCGGCATGGGACATGCGCGTCAACCGGAATGAAAATCATCGAGCCGGTTGTTTGGCTGCGCTGAGGAACGCTTTCACGCCGTCGTTGAGCGATTCGGCGACGCGGCTCACGAAGGTGTCGGTGCGGAGGAGGCCTTCTTCGCTTGGATTTGACACGTAGGCGATTTCCGCCAAGATGCTGGGCATACTGGTGAAGCGAAGGACATAGAACGGGGCGGTCTTCACGCCATGATCAACCGTGGCATAGTGTCCGTTCATATGGGCGACCATGGCTTCCTTGGTGGTCCAGGCCAATTCCAGCGATTCTTCGATTTTCTTCGTCGTCAGGAGGTCGGCGACGAGATATTCCCAGCCGACGCCCGTGCTGCTGAGGGGGGTGCCGTTTTCACGAGCTGCGACTTCAAGAGCACGCTGGTCCTTGGCTTCTCCGAAGTGATAAATCTCGATTCCTTTGACCGTCCGCTGCGGGTGCGAGTTCACGTGGATTGAGACGAACAGGTCGGCTTCGAGGTTATTGGCATACTTGGCTCGGTCCTCGAGTTCGACAAATATATCGCGGTCCCTCGTCATCATGACACGCACGCCCGGTTGTCTGCTCAGGAGGTCACGAAGTTTCAGCCCCACCTTGAGTGTGATGTCCTTTTCCTCTGTCCCCCGCAGCCCTCGAGCTCCCGGATCTCTGCCGCCGTGGCCGGGATCGATCACAATCGTTCGGAATGATTTCGTGGGAGGTGGTACCGGTTGGGAGGGTGGGGTGACGGGGAGCGACGGGTCTGCCGCTTCAGTCGGTTGCGTCACACTCGGCTGAGTGGAAGGCACGACATCGACGACAAGGCGAGGAGGGTTTGTCAGGCTGAGCACATGATAGCGCTGAAACGATCCGTTCGGGAGGGAGACGGCGACGGAATGCGAAGAAACCTGGGTGATCACAAAAGGTTTGGCGATTGAACCGCTTGCGAGCTTGGTTTGGGCCGATTTACTGAGGGTGGCGTTGGGAATTTCGGCGATGACTCCGTTGGGTTTAGGAATGAAGTGCTTCTTGACGCGGGTTCTTCGGTCCAAGTCCAGTACGAGTCGATGCAAACCC
>Ga0335070_10006848_pt1 | contig 13395 bp, 7 predicted proteins | sample Lox_Sample_13_FD_206722 | JGI IMG/M metagenome (GOLD analysis project Ga0335070, IMG submission 206722) | Soil microbial communities from Loxahatchee National Wildlife Refuge, Florida, United States - Lox_Sample_1.3 | ecosystem: Environmental > Terrestrial > Soil > Wetlands | place: USA: Florida...
CCGAGTACAAGACGACCGTGCTCATCACCGGGGAGAGCGGCACCGGCAAGGAGCTCATCGCCCGGGCCATCCACTATCACAGCCCTCGCGCGGAGAACCCCCTGGTCACGGTGAACTGCGGCGCCATCCCGGAAACGCTCCTGGAGACCGAGCTCTTCGGCCACCGCAAGGGCGCCTTCACCGACGCCATCAGGGACAAGCGCGGTCTCTTCGAGGAGGCCCATGGCGGCTCCATCTTTCTCGACGAGATCGGGGAGCTGCCCCGGCCGCTCCAGGTGAAGCTCCTCCGGGTGCTCCAGGAGGAAGAGATGAAACGGCTCGGCGACACCCGTCCCATCAAGATCGATGTGCGGGTGCTGGCAGCGACCACCAAGGATCTCGCCAGCGAGGTGAAGGCGGGCCGCTTCCGGGACGATCTCTTCTACCGCATCAACGTGCTCCAGGTAACGGTGCCGCCGCTCCGGGAGCGGGCGGGGGATATCGGCCTCCTGGTGCAGCACTTCGTTGACAAAACGGCAAAGCGACTCGGTCTCCAGGTGGACCAGGTGAACCCGGCGGTGCTGCGGACGCTGCAGCGCTACTCGTGGCCGGGGAATGTCCGGGAGCTGGAGAACGTCATCGAGCGGGCCATGGTCATGGCCGGCGGCCGGACCATCGAGCCGGAGGACCTGCCTCCGGCGTTGGAAGAGGCGCGGGCGCAAACCTCGCCGCTGTTTCCCGACGACGGCACCCTGTCGATCAAGGAGGCGAGCCGCCGGCTGGAGAGAGAACTCATACGGCGGGCCCTCGCGAAAACCGGCGGCAACCGGACCCAGGCTGCCAGGCTCCTGGAGATCAGCCACCCGGCCCTCCTCTATAAGATCAAGGAGTACGGCCTGGACACCGGAGCCAGAGAGTAGGGGGCTCGAGCGAGGCCCCTCTCGGGCCGGGCACGGGAAGGCGGCATTTTTCTTGCAAAGACGTCATACCCCCTCAGGAGGTCAAAGATGAATAGCCGAGCGCTCCTCGTTCCCCTCATATCCGTCCTTCTCGGCTGCGGCCAACAATCCGGCGGTCCCAGCGCGCCGGCGGGAACGCCGCCCCCGGTGAAGACCGCGGTCGCCATCGCCGCCGTTCGCATCGTTCCCGAGCACCCCACCCCCCAGAGCACCCTCGAGGCCCAGGTCCGCTTCAGCGGCGGACAGCCGGAGCAGGCTGCCTACCAATGGCTGCGAAACGGGAGACCCCTGCCCGGCGCCATGGGGGCGACCCTGAAAGGCGAGCAGCTCCGCAAAGGGGATTTCATCGCGGTGGAGGTCAGGATCGGCCAGGGCGAGCGGGCGAGATCGGACGCGGTGGTCATCGGTAACACGCCGCCCTTCGTGGAGTGGGTGGCCATCGCCCCCAACCCGGCCACCTCCAGTGATACGCTGGAGGCGGTGGCGTACGGGAAGGACCCGGACCAGGATCAGCTCATCTATGCCTACCGGTGGTCCGTGAACGGGGAAACCGTGGCTGCTCAGGACAGAGCCTCCCTGGAGCCCCGGTACTTCCGCCGGGGAGACCGGGTGAAGGTCTCCGCGACCCCCTTTGACGGGACCGACTGGGGCAAGGAGGTCACCGGCCCAGGCGTAGTCATCCGGAACAGCCCGCCCACGATCGTCTCTACAGCCCCGGAGCGCCTAGAATCGGACCCCTACCGGTACGAGGTGAAAGCAGAGGATGCAGACGGCGACCCGATCCGGTTTTCCCTCCGGGGAAACGTGCCGCCGGGTATGAAGATCGATGAGACAAGCGGGTTGCTGGAGTGGAAGATCGTCCTTCCCAAGGAGCCGACCACCTGGGACTACGAGGTGATGGTCGAGGATCCTCAGGGCGGGCGAAGCGTGCAGAAGATCACCTTGAAGTACTCGCCGCCGTAAGGGCCGGGGGAAGGGAGGCGACCCGGCCATTCCTTCCTCCACCTTTTCCTTGCTACGCTCTCGCCCACCTTTCTTTCGATCTCCATCAGCTGTACCAGTCTCTTGCCCTGGAGGCGAGACCGGGCGCCCAGCCTCAAATGAGTAAGGGCTCCGGCCCGGACCGGCCTCGGGCTGTCGGCGAGCGGTTTGTCCCCCTCCCCGTCACCCCTCCCGCCAGGGGAGAGGAAGATAGGAGCGCAACCGAATACTCTCCTCCCCCTTGACGGGGGAGGGCCAGGGTGGGAGTGACCTCATCCCGGCTGGACGATACCATCATGAGCCGCAACGGCGAGTGACATTTTTCAGCATTGAGCACCGAGTTCATCCGGATCGCAATGGCAAGTCATTGCTGGGGCAAGACATTGGAGTGAGGGACTGGGAGAAAGGCCCCTCCCCCGCCCCGTTGCCGGGGAGGGGGAGGGGGTTACGGATCCGGGAGGCTCTACTCCTCGACCCAGAAGGCTTTGCCGCTCTTGGTGTCGCTCGGGTTGCTCGTCTGGATGACGACGATGGAGCCGGTGCTCGTCTGAACATAGGCCTTGGAGCCCGTCTCGCGACCGGTGTGGATGTTCGGGGTGGTGGCAAGACCCTTGCCGAGGGAGTTGGTCTTGTTGAGCTCGGGCTTCGTCAGTCCGCCCTCGGTTATGCTTCTCGGGCCGAAATCCATGGAGGCCCAGTAGGGATAGGGGGTGCCGGTCTCGTAGTAGAGGGCCCACACGGTGCCCAACCCTTCGTCACCGCAGACGTTGCTATTGGGAATGTAGCTGGTGAACGTGAGGAGCCCGCCAAGGAGCGCGGCCTGTCCTACCTCCCTTTCACCTGTGGTGGGGAAGTTCAGGAGCCAGCCTGATTTGGTGGCGAGGGTCGCCTGGAGGTCGTTGAAGTCGTCCTTGCCGTTCCCGTTCAGGTCGCTGATGTTGGCGCAGTCGATCGGGGGGCTCCCCTCACACTTGAGGGTGCCGCCGAGGTAGGTTATGACGTTGCTCACATCGAGGAGGTTGGCGGCAGAGACCGTGGCCCAGGTCATCTCGTTGTAGTCGATGTCGACGAGGCCCACGGTCCCGGCTGAGGGGCGATCCGTCCACGGCTCCTTGACGCCGTAGAAGGTCTGCTGGGAGGTGTAGCTTGCGTCCGCCGTGGTGAAGTACCTGCCGGTGCCGAAGAAGACCCAGGTCTGCTTCACGCGGTCCTGGCCCAGGGTCGGCAGGCCGCTGATCGGTTTGCCCACGTCGATGAGGGTGGAGTCCTTCACCCAGGTCGCGTAGTTGGTGGGGTCGACGGACGTGTCCGGGTCGTCGACGACGATCCGGCGGAGCTTGCCACCCCAGCTCGCCGGGGAGCCGGAGACCGTGCCGAAGTAGGCCGCGTCCGTCTTGTAGTCCAGGTCCAGGTCCACGGTGATGATGCCCGGGATGAAGGCGTTGGTGTCCAGCTGGACGAGGGGTGCGGAGGCCGCCGTGAGGGCGGTGCCGCTCGGGTCCTTCAGGAGGCCGTAGCGGGCAAGCTGCACGAGATCGATCATGTAGATCCCGGCCTGCTGGCTGCTCGCCCCGTCCCTGAGGTCGAGCACGGTCGAGGCGTTGTTGAGGTCGATGGTGAAGGTGGGCTCTCCCGAGGTGAAGACTGCGTCGTTGTTGTTGTCCTGGAAGGCGGTCTCGTTATGCTTGAAGCCTCCGACAACGTTCGTCAGGGTCACGATCTTGTTGGTGGTGTCCAGGCTCGCGATGACCCCCTGGGCCCAGGAGGCCTGGCCGTAGATCGGCTTACCCACCGTCAGGTTGGTGGTGCTGCTCACCTTGAGCCGGGCGCCGTTCGGCCCGGTGCCGAGGACGAGGTACCAGGTGTTCGGCGTGTCTGCGGTCGTGCTCTTGACCACCACCACCCCCGGGTAGCCGAGGGTGTAGCCCAGCTTGGTGAAAGTCACCTCGCCGAGAAGCGTGGGGGGAGCCTCCGGGTTGGTGATATCCAGGATGAAGTAGGCCGACCTCATGGTCTTGTCGGTCCCCAGAACAAATGTGCCGTCATGGTTCTTGTCCGTCCGGATGGGGCCGCCGCCGAAGCGCATGCCCCCAACCAGGATGGTGGCCCAGCCATGGGGGTGCACATCGGTGGCCGCGAGGGTGGGATCGTAGATCCTGGCGTCGAAGATCCTCGGCTTCTGGTCGCAGTAGTAGACGTGCCTGTAGTCCATGCGGGTGAGCCAGTAGAGATGGGGCAGGAGGTTGAAGGGCGCGTAGGCCCAGAGCTCCGCCCCGAGCGCGAACTGGGTCTCGCTCCCGCCCTGGCTCTGGAGGCTGAACTGGTAGCGCTTGTTGGTCGTGTCATAGGTGAAGAAGCCGCCGTTGAAGGCATGGAACAGGCCGTCGTTGGCCCCGGCGTAGACCACGGTGCGGCGGTTCTTGTACTTGGTATAGAAGTCGCGATAGGAACTGTCCCGGTAGAGGAGATCGTAGTTCTCGGCCGGGCGGCCGACCGCAGTCGGGGTGGAGTCGACCACGTCGCCCAAGCGAAAGGTCATGGTCGCACCCGTCGTCTGGTCCACGTACTTGCGGGCCCGCATGCCCGTCTGATCCTGGCCGCGGATGTACTGGACCTGGGCCCTCTCGTACTGCACCTCGTTGTAGCCGGTCGGCTGGCTGCCGAAGGGCTGGAACAGGTGCATATAGGGGCCGATCGTCTGCTCGTGATTGTTGATGATATCGAAATCGAGGACCTCGCCGCTATCCGCCACCATGTCGGAATCCGCGTCGATGAAGGTGAAGATGTAGCGCTTCTGGTCCGTGCTGGCGTAGGTGCGCTGGGTCACCACATTGGCGTCCGAGATCCCGTTCAACCAGGGGGTGCTCGACCAGAGGTACTTCACGTCCTGGAGCGTTTCGCTCACCGGGGTCTGCCCGGTCTTCTCGGCAGTGGTGAGCTGGCCGTCGGCGTTGCTATCGGTGTAGAGCAGGACCTGGCCCGGATTGCTGGTGTCGAACTGGACGATCCTGTCGCTGGCGACATCTAGGGCCTTGTTGTTGTTGGTGTCCTCGCGCATGTTCCCGTAGGCATCCACGAGCAGGGCGTGCACCTCGCCGGCCCAGTTCACCCTGTTCAGGTACTTGGGGTAGAAGACCGCCTGGTACACGGCGCCCTCTCCCGACCGGGTGTTGGAGATGACCGACGCGGCGGTGCCGGCCGAGGCCCGCTCGAGGATGGAGCGGAAGGCTTGATCGAGCTGCTGCTCCAGGTAGAGGGGGTTCTGGACGGAGAAGTAGGTGTCCGGGTCGCCGTCGCCGTCCGCATCCCACTCCACCTGCTGGTCGGGGATGTTATTGCCGTTGTAGTCCATGAACCCGCCCCACTTGGCCGCATACCAGAGGGGATCGTGCAAGGTGGTTGCCGGCGGGTTGCTGCCGGGCCTGACGGTTCTCTCCGTGGAGAAGGGGGTGAAGGAACCAGGCCAGCTGGAGCCGCACTGCGTGGGCGTGGCTGAGGGCGGGAGCTTCGCGCCGTCGTTCCAGGTCCCACCGGGATACTGCCCCGGCGGCGTGTCGAGAAAATAGTCGGTGTCGTTACAGGTCTGACTCGCTTCGGAATCGGCATCCATGATCTCGAGGTAGATTCCGTCGTGATCCGTCCCGGAGATGACGTAGCCGAGGTGCTGGAGGATACTGCCGCTGGCATACTGGGAAGTGAGCTTGATTCTCACGTGGTCGCCCAGGGTCGGGTCCGTCACCAGCACGTTGCTGGCGTTCTCCACGAAGTACTCGTACATGACAATGGCGTCCATGTCGTAGTCGTTGCCCTGCTCGTGATCCTCGAAGCTGACGCGGAACCGCCCGTAGGTTTTGGCGGCGTACGCAGGTTGGAGGTCGGTGTATGTGTACGTGCGGATGAGTGTGCCTGTGCTTGTATGCGTGGAAGTTGTCTCGCCGGACTGCGGGGGATTCACGTAGAGGTCGGCAATCTGGTCGGTGGGCTGGAATTTCCCCTTATCGGGATAGATCTGGTAGGGGAGAGCAAAATTCCAATGGACGGACTTGCCGAAGGGGAGGAGGCGCATCTTCTTTCCGGCGACGGGAATCTCGACCTTCGGGAGGGGCGAGGAGAGGGCCACGGCAAAGGTGGTGACTTTCCCGGCGCCCGGGTGGGTGGTCTGGTTGTGGACGGCGTTCAGAGCGTACTTGTGGCCGAAGTAGGCCACGGCGGCGGAATAGTAGCTCCCCTGCTTGGTGGGCTCCTCGGGACTGAGGCCGCGGATCTGGCCGAGATCGGTGACCGTTTTCGGGGTAGGGGCGCCGTCGTAGGTGCTCCCGCTCTGGCCGATGAAATAGGATCCCGAGATGTTCTCTCCGGTCGCGCCTGAGATGGTGGTCATCTCGGCCGCAACGTTCAGCGTGGGTGTGGAGGTCTCGCCCCTCGCCGTCAGCGAACTGTTGCTCCAGGTCCCTGTGCCCAGGTAGCCCTTGTTTGCCGGGCTGATGTCCCATTGGAACCGGGCCCCCGGGAGCTGATCGGAATCATAGGAGGGGTTGACGTCGCTGATGACCAGCATGAAGGGCTGGCCGCACCAGGGGACCTGGGTGCCCGTGTTGTTGTAAGGGTTGATGTTGGTCCAGCTGGTCAGCGCCGGCAGGCCGAGTTGGGTGTCGTAGGTGGTGGCACCGGTGACGTTCGTGGTGTAGTCGGAAGTCGGTGCCGCTTCCCCGCCGATGTACCGCAGACCCTCGTACATCATCTCGGCGATCGGGTTCCCCCACATGTTGCATTTCCCGTTGGGGCAGGGCTGGTAAGCGATCGAACCGCAGTTAAGCTCTCCATTGCCAGAGTCGCAGACCGTAGTGCAATCGCAAGTATGGTTAGAGTCGTCGAGCCACATAAAATCCCGGTCACACGAGCCGGTATCACAGTAGCAGTAGCCCTTGATCTTCAACTTGTCGATGATGTTGATGATCCCCTGAGCCGGGCTGACTCCCCTGTTGCGAATCGTCCCGTACTGGGCGTCGATCTCGTAGGCGGAATCGTTCGGATCCCCAATGAGGTGGGCCTTGGACCGGAGGATGCCGCCCTGAAGGTTGTTGGTGTAGGAACCGGTGAGCAGGGCGAAGTACATCTTCTCGGGATCCTGCCCGTACTTCTGGAGGATGCCCACAGGCTTGAACACGTCGTCGCTCGTCCCGAGAATGGTATCCGATCCCGGATAGCGCTGGATGCCCGGGAGATCAGCCGCCGGCACCTTTACCCGGACGGTGTACTGATCCCGTCCGGACCCAGAGGCGTCGCACGAGTCGTCGAGCATGGGCCTCTCTTTGGAGACCCAGTCCCAGATGCGTTTGGTGTTATCCTTCAGGACGATGAGCTCGGGAGGGCCTTCCGAGGTTGGGTTCGAGCTCTGGGTCATGGTTCCCGTGCCGAAGAGGTGCCTCTTGCCCGATTGCGGCTGATTGAGGGAACTATATTTGGTGATATCGTACCCGTCAACGGCGGTGCTCGTGTACTCCTTGCCCCAGGCGTGGGCATCGCGCGGGATGTAGGCCCGCTCGAGGTACGTGACGGTGTTGTCCTCGTAGGAGCGATAGCCGCCGTAGAGGACTTTGCGCAGGCAGTCCATCCGGGACATGGTGAGGTAGTTGAGGAAATTGCCGTGCCAGGAATTGTTGCATTGATTGTTGCTGTCGGTCGCGCCGCTTCGAGAGAAGTAGCCCGTTCTCGTGGCGTCGGTGCCGCCGACGGTGCCGGGGTAGCCGCTCGAGTTGTAGGTGTAGCACGAGTTACAATCGAAGTATCCGTAATAGCTGATCGTTGGCTTGAAGCCGACGTCCAGGACCCCGTCGTCGTTGAGATCGGAGCGGTCGTCGTAGGCCTCGAAGTAGAGCTTGTGGTCCCTGGCCATGACGATGACGAGGAGTGGCGGCGCCACCGTGGTGATGAAGGGAGGGATCGCGGCGTAGTCGATATTCTCTTCGTTTATCGGTCCGGAGGCCTCACCCCGCACCGGGGCGGAAAGGAGGCCGGCGGTGGCGAGCAACCCCGCCACAAGGATAACGGACAGGCATTTCCTAACCATATCTCTCACCTCTCTGCTGCTGGTACCAATATCTCAGGCCGCCTCGCCGGATTCACGTCACATGACGTGTTTCCAGCCGAGGCGGACCGTGTCCTGGTTGTTGCGGCCGCTACGGTTGTCGAAGTACTGGGCCCGGACGTCGTACATGATCCAGGCGCCGCCGCTGCCAGCCCCCTTCCCTTTCCCCTCGTAGCCGGCGGCGAGCTGTACGGCGCTCCCGTTGGAGAGGGTGACATTGCCGGAGACCTTGAGGTTGGTGCGCGGGCCGGTCCCGGCGGTGGTGGTGGACGGGTAGAAGGCATCGTAGTTGGGAGTGGCGTCGGAGAGGTCCGCCGGGCGGGGGTTGGTCGTGTTCAGTGGCGAGTTCAGGTAGAAGCTGCCGTTGTGGATCATGACATCGCCGCGGGCCGTGTCGTTGATCCACACGCCTCTGTCGTCGATGTTCTGCTCCAGCAGTTCGCTGTACATGTTGGTTCCACCATCCGCGCCGTAGAACGATCTCTTGTAAACCTTGTCGTTTCCCGAGATCTGCACTTCTACCGTGCTCGTCGTGACCGCGGCGATCCCGAGGATGGTAAGGATCACCAGCATCAGCAGGGCGTAGACGAGAGCGCTCCCTCGCTGGTCGCAAGGATTCGAAAACTTCAGCATCGGCATCTCCTTCCTCGTGGTGCGGTGCAGCGCCCGACTAGATCGTATCCGACTTCATGAACTCGAAGGTCGCACTTCTCCGCGATCCCCTGTCGGTCCACCGCACGATCATGCGGATCGTCTTGGCGTTGTTGATGGGATAGTTCACGGCCACGTTCCAGTAGACTGTGTAGGTGTTGGTCGCGTCGGTCGCGCTATGGTCGGCGGTTACCGTGCCGCTACCGTTCACGGTCAGGTCCAGGCCAGCGGTGCCGTCGCCGTTGGTGTCATTCAGGTCTGAATGGGTATAGGCCAGGCTCATGAGCTTCTCCATGCGGTCCTGGGCGTAGGCGGCCCCCTCGGTAAGTCCCATGGCCTGGGAGTTGCCCTTGATGGCCGTCGCCTGCATGGAGGCGATGGCGAGGAGCCCGAAGGCCAGGATCGCCAGGGCAACGATGACTTCGAGCAGGGTGAACCCGTCCTCTCGCCGCGGACCGGGTCCCATGTTCCTGCCTCTACTTGCCGTTATCGTAACCATCGCTAGTGCCCCATGTTTCGGCACACCACCGTCGTCGTTATGAGGCGACGCCGGTAGTTGTCGCCGGGTGCGGTAAAGTTCCAGGTGCCTCGCTGGTTGGTGAAGGTGTCGCTGTTTCTGAAGGCGCGGTCCATGCGCTGGGTTCTCGCCAGCACGGTGATCTCGACCCTCCTGATGTTCGTCAGGTTGGTCGGATCTGTGAGGTTGAGGACGTTACCGGCTCCGTCCAGGTAGACAAAGTTGAGTGCCTCGATGTCTTCGGCCACGGTCACCCAGCCGTTGGTCGCGGCGCTGAACCGCTGCAGGCGGCGCGTAGTCCCGTCCAGCCGGTAGCCGATCTGTTCGGAGTCGTCATCATCGATGATCCCATTCCCATTTAAGGTCCCACTCCCGCCATCCGTGGTGAGGGCAATCTGGGTGGCGCTGGTGGCCGCGCCCAGGCCGTTGTGAGGCGCTGGCAGATCGGCGACAAAGCCTGCCAGATTGAAAACCCCCGTGGGGTTGTATCCGGCCATCCTGATGTCGTTCGCCATCATGTGGAGAGCCGCCCGCAGGTTTTGCTGCATCTCCACCACCTGATCCTGGACGATGTACGAGTCCTGCTGGGATTTGTACGTGGTGTAGACCGCGCCGGCGACGATGACGGTGATGGCCATGGCGACAATAAGCTCGGGGAGGGTGAATCCCTGCTTCCTGCCCAGCAGTCGCCGCGGATCGGGTCTTCCCGGTATCCTCATACGCTCTTTCCCTTGCTGCATCATATCGGTCCCGCCAGTTGCACGGCGCCCGCAGCGGTCAGGGTCACCGTGTAGCTCCTCTTGCCGTTCGTCAGGGTGATGGTTCCGGCTCCAGCGGCCCCGTTCACGGTAAAGCCGCGAGCGTTGAGCTGGTAGGTGGTGAGGGTGCTGGAGCTCAGGGTGATACCCTTGGGTACCTTGATCTCCCGCAGCAGGGGTTCGCCGCCATCGCGCTGGCCGTTACTTGCCGTGCCCCCGCCCTGGCCGTTATCCACGAAGACGGTGCATTTGCCGATTCCGCCGGCACCGGTGGTTACTCTGATGGTCACCGGCGTGTCACGCCTTGCCGCTTCGAGCCGGGCAAATTGAAAGGAGGAGACAGCCTCCCGGGCTGCGGCTTTGAGGTTCTGGTTGTTCCGCCACTCGCTGAACTTGGGAATGGCGACAACGAGGAGAACGCTGATGATGCCGATGATGACGATGAGTTCGATCAGGCTGAACCCCTGCTGATCCCGGCCGTTCAAATAGAGTCTCCCGGTGGAATCCCTCAACCTCGGGAGATCCCCTCCTGCTCGCGCGTGCACCATGTGATTACCCTCATTGTCTGGGGGAGTGCCACAGGCAACTCCCTTTCCTGCTCATCTGCGGCGACTATGCGAGCAACTTCTGTGCCACAGAGGGTCGCCTTGGGCGGCGGACCCCGGGATCCAGATGAGGTGCAAGGCCTGTTCTGAGATGACAAGAGGGACGATCCTCGGTGGCTGCCTGCAGGTTGGGGGTTATCCACGGTCCTCCCGCCCTTCTCGGGACGCTGGAAAGAACCCGCAGCCGGCGGCTGCGACGGTGCTGTGAGCCATCTTCCTCCGGTGGACAATGGGATTCGGTGCCCTGAAATCTATGAAAAGTTTTTAGACCTATTAATCTTTTTTACCCTTTGCGGGATTGGGTGAGGGGAAAAAGATGGTTTCCCCTTCCATCCGGGGTACGGCTATTGCATAATGGCGGGTGTACCGGGCAGGCGTGTGGGTGGCGCTCGGGCCTCTCTTGAGGCATTCGTCTCCTCCAAGGAAGATAGGCAAGGCTCATGACCAAAGCTCCCAGTAGCCAGGGGACAGGGAAGCTCCCTCCCCAGCATGTGGCCGGCAACCACGACCCGGCGGGAGTCCCCATGACTCGCATCTCCCTGGATATCCCTTACCTCAGCGAGTTGCTCGCCAAGCGGGGGTTCATCTCTCAAACCCAGAAGGCCCTGGTCCTGAAGATGGCCCAGGCGCAGCAGCACAAGCTGGAAAAGATCAGGGGTCTCAAGGGTGACAGCTGTGCCCCAGGGCTCCGGCCCCACGAGAAGATCACCCCCGTGGACGTGATCGCCGCCATGAACCTGGAGACGGAGAAGGCCTCCGAGGGGCGCCTGGATGAAGAGGCCATCATGCGGGCGCTGGCGGAAGAGCTGGGGGTGGGCTTCAAGCGAATCGATCCCCTCGAGCTGGACCTGGAGGTGGTGACCCAGAACATTCCCAAGTCCTTCGCCCTCACCCACCTGGTGCTCCCGGTGGAGGCGTCCCCGGAGGCCTTGACCGTCGCGGTCTACGACCCCTTCAACCGGCAGGCCCTGGAGGATATCGAACGGGTCACCCGGAAACGGGTCCGGATCCTGCTCAGCACCAAGAGCGATATCCTGAAAACCATCTCGGAATTCTACGGGTTCCAGCGCTCCATCGTCGCCGCCGACAGCCAGCTGAGCCGGCCCCTTGTGGACCTGGGGAACCTGGAGCAGCTCACCCGGGTTCAGGCGAGCGGCGAGATTTCCTCGAGCGATCAGCACATCACCAACGCCGTGGACCACCTGTTCAACTATGCCTTCGATCAGCGGGCGAGCGACGTTCACATCGAGCCCAAGCGGGAGCAGAGCGTCGTCCGCCTGCGCATCGACGGGACGCTCCATACCATCTACCGGATCCCCAAGAGCGTGCACCCGGCCATCATCTCCCGGATCAAGGGCCTCGGGCGCCTGGATGTGGCCGAGAAGCGACGGCCCCAGGACGGCCGGATCAAGGTGGAGCGAAACGGCAGGGAGGCGGAGATCCGCCTCTCCACCATACCCGTCGCCTTCGGGGAGAAGGCGGTGCTCAGGATCCTCGATCCCGACATCCTCCTCCAGGACCTCGAGGGGCTCGGGTTCTCATCGGCAGAGCTCATCAAGTACCGGAAGCTTATCGGCGTTCCCCACGGCATCGTCCTCATCACCGGCCCGACGGGGAGTGGCAAGTCCACCACCCTCTATTCCAGCCTGCGCTACCTGGCGAGCGAATGCAACAACATCACCACCGTGGAAGACCCCATCGAGATGGTCCACGAGCAGTTTAACCAGATCGCGGTGCAGCCGCAGATCAACATCACCTTCGCCAACATCCTCCGGCACATCCTGCGGCAGGACCCGGACATCATCATGATCGGCGAGATGCGCGACCTGGAGACCGCCGGCAACGCCATCCAGGCCGCGCTCACCGGGCATCTGGTCTTGAGCACCCTGCACACCAACGACGCCCCGAGCGCCATCACCCGACTCCTCGACCTCGGGGTGGAGCCGTTCCTGATCTCTTCCACCATCGTTGGGGTGGTGGCCCAGCGCCTGGTGCGAAGGATCTGCCCTCACTGCATCGAGTCCTGTCGGGTAAAGGTCGCCGACCTGGGCCCCCTCCCGCTGAAGGCGGCGAAGGCGGCACCGAACAAGGAGCTGGAGCTAAAAATGGGGAAAGGCTGCCGGCAGTGTCGACAGACCGGCTACCTCGGCCGGATCGGCATCTTCGAGGTCATGCCCATGGATGACAAGCTCCAAGAGCTCACCAACAAGGCCGCCTCCCTCGCGGATCTCCAGAAGGCGGCCACGGCAGGGGGCATGAGGACCCTGCAGCAGAGCGCAATCGACAAGATGCTCCGGGGGATCACCACCCTGGAGGAGGTGCTCCGGGTCACCGTCGGCGAGGGGTGAGGTCTCTTTGCTCGATCAAAAAAAGCGGCAGGGCGGAACCATTTCCGCCCTGCCTTCCACCACAGCGTAGTCTGGAGTGACTTCGACTACTTGCCTTTCTTTCCTCCGCACTTGTCGTGCTTGGGCGGTTTGCACTTCCCGGTCGGTTGGATCTGAACCGAATCTTTGCCCTCGATGGTGGACTTGCCGTCTTTGGTGTTGCCGGTCAGCACCACCTCCGTGCTGTCGCAGGTGAGGTCCTTGAGATCCGGAATCCAGAAGACGAGGACGAGATCCTTCTCGCGGTCACGGTTCACCTTCTGGAGCTTCCAGCAGACCGGGCTCGCCCCGGCGAACACGACGCTCTTCGGGTCGACCTGGGCCGCGTCGAAGTCGTCGGTGCTCATGACGGCGACACGGATGAAGCCTCTCGCGCCGAGATTGATCCTGTTGTGCCGGTTCCACGGCCGCAGGTTGATGGTCACCTGGATGGGGCCGGTTTCCTCATCAGGTTTCTGCAGCCAGGAGAC
>Ga0335070_10006849_pt1 | contig 13395 bp, 10 predicted proteins | sample Lox_Sample_13_FD_206722 | JGI IMG/M metagenome (GOLD analysis project Ga0335070, IMG submission 206722) | Soil microbial communities from Loxahatchee National Wildlife Refuge, Florida, United States - Lox_Sample_1.3 | ecosystem: Environmental > Terrestrial > Soil > Wetlands | place: USA...
CAATGGCCTCGGAGTACTTTGATGCCTCCAGCACATTATACTCCCGCTCAAGCGCACCCCGTATCATCTCCCTTACCACTGCTTCGTCTTCCACCAGAAGGATGGATTTGCGTATCATATCTCCTCTTTCAACCCATAGGATCACTAGTGGTATCTGACTTTCTCATATCAAGAATCAAGTCTTTTTTCAAATGGTATGAAGTGTCCTTTCCCTCTCTCATCGTACTAAAAAAAGAAACCTAAAATGAAGCCTTCAGCTTCATCCTCCGTACATCACTTTTCCCATATCAGAGAGATCGTATCCTCCCATAGCTATGACTGTCTTTCTAAATTCTTCATCATTCCTGATGATATCCAAAAGTGTCCTCATCATCTCCAATTCCATAAAATCCGTGGGTATGGCAAGATCATAGCGCTCCTTTGCCACAGGCACAAAATCCAGGTCCAGCGCATTTGCTGCGGCCAGAATGGCGAGCCCTGTATCAGCAATGCCGCTCAGTACGGCCGAGGCAACACCCATATGGGTATACTCCTCTCTTTCGTATCCCACGATTCGTGAGGGCTCGATGCCTGACTCCCTGAGGTGTTTATCAGTGAGAAGCCTTGTACCGGCACCAGATTGTCTGTTGATAAATACCACCCCGTCCCTCGTAAGATCCTCAAATCCCCTGATACCCTTCGGGTTTCCCTTTTTCACCAAAAATCCCTGTTCTCTATAAGTGAGATTGATGAGAACAATCTTTCTCTCGGGGAGAAGCCTGCGTATGAACGGTACATTGTACAGCCCCGTTTCCTCATCAAGAAGGTGAGTCCCTGCAATATGCGCTTCCCCTTTCTTAAGTGCTATCAAACCACCCATGGAACCCACATGGGCAGAAGAAAAGGAAAACTGAGGGTGCCTCTTCTTGAGGATATTTGAAAGGATATCCAGAGTATTGTCGTGACTTCCGATACAGACGATGGTGTCTTTAATCTCATCCTTTGGCCTGAAGAGCTCCACATCCACTTCAGTTCCTGCACCGGCGCCCTCAGACAGGGAAGGAATTCTCACAATTCCGTCAGCCCTCACCAGGGACATAATCACCCCTGCCCCCCTGCTCACTGGAGTCGCGATAGTCTTTTCCCCCACTACTCCCACTTTTACCCTCACAAACTCCTCCTGTCCCAGTGATGACGCGACCTGTCTTGACAGTTTCGCCCTTATTCTTTCAGGAGATTTCTTCTCGATTCCCTGCCAGAGATGGATTAGGGGACCTGCAAAAAGATGAAATGTGATAAATGCTGACACCGGATATCCGGGAATCCCCAATACAGGTTTCCCTCGCACAATTCCGAGGACTACCGGCTTTCCCGGTTTTATCCCCACGCCATGAATAACCACCTCACCGAGCTCCTGTATGGCCCTTGCGGTGTAATCCTCTGAGCCTGCCGAAGATCCTGCATTCACTACCACGAGATCAGCACTACCGCAGGCCTTCCTTACTGCCTCTTTGAGCTTGCTTATATCGTCAGGGACTATGGAAAATCGTATAGGTTCCCCACCCCATTCATGCACAAGACTGCCCAAAACCCTGGAATTGTATTCAATAATAGACCCCCTGCTCAATGTGGTGCCAGGTTCTATAAGCTCGTCACCCGTGGGTATGACCGCTACTAGGGGCCTTCTTCTCACCATTATGTCTGTATGACCCCCTGCAAGCAATGCCCCTATGTCCATGGGCCGTATTTTGTGGTTTTCGGGGAGTATAAGTTCTGTGGCGACAATATCTTCGCCAATGGTTCTCACATGCTGCCATGGCGTTGCAGGCTCTATAATCTCGATATATTCCGCTGAATCGGCAGTTTCAGTTGCTGCACGCCCACCGTCAACCTCTGATTTCCCACTGCCTATTTTATTTACCTCCTCTATCATGACCACCGCATTAAAGCCCCCGGGCATTGGGTCACCGGTGTCCACGTAGAAAGCCTGTTCACCCATCCTGAGCTTCACGGGATGGGTCTCGGAAGAGCCAAAAGTTTCAGCAAATCTCACCGCATACCCGTCCATTGCCGCTGCATGGTAAAAGGGCGATGAGATCTTTGCAATGAGGGCCTCGGCAGTCACCCTGCCCAGGGAATCGCTGACCTGAACGGATTCAGGAGCAAGGGGCCTAAGGAGCCCTTCCCTCTTGAGCCTTATTTCCCATACGCCCAACGCCTCGTCCAGAGGCGTACTTTTAAGATATATGTTCTTTTTCATGCCTTTGTTTCTCTCCCCAGATCAATTCACTTTCACAAATGCATACCATGGGAATAAAGGATATATTTACTTCCTTGGTTCAACCGTATTCATACTACTCCGTTGATATCCCTATGCATACGTCACGGAATCCCACACGGAGATCGTCAGCATCTTCAAAGACTGCTCGCAATAATTTGAGGAATGTCCTCTACCACCAGATGGCAGTGAACGCGTGTGTCCTTCTCCTTCAAGTGCCTCTCAGTGCTGGCCTTGGCTGTCTGACATATTCTTCTGAGCACATCAAACCTTTTCCCGTAATAGAGCCATGGAAATATATCACCTACTTCAGATTCCCTGAAAGGGGCGAGCTCTTCAGCGCTTATCCCTGCATTTCTGAGAAGAAGGAACATGTCCCCCCTATGTGGCCTCGCCCTCCATATGGCAAGCCCGACCATAATGGTCCAGGTTGAGGCTATATGCAGTCTGCTGAGATTTCCCCTGAACCCTATGAGGGATTCCATGAGATCCTCTCCTGTAATGATATAGGAGGTCTCTGAGAAATGATAGAGGTTCTTATGAGCGTCCTTAGCCGCAGGACTTGAGACAAAGACCCATTCAGTCATGCATGAGACGCCTTTCTTCGAAGAAACGTCAAGGCCTCTATATGATAGGTATTGGGGAAAAAGTCCACCATGCGAACCGACTCCACATCGTACTGCTCTCTCATTTTTTTTACATCTCTTGCGAGAGTAGCAGGATTACAGGACACATACACTACTCGTTCGCTGCCTCCATCCATCACCTTCTTTATGCAGTCGGTAGGAAGCCCGGTTCTCGGGGGATCAAGAATTACGCAGCCATAAGTGGGTTCTTCGAAAAGTTTTGTTACTGCGTCTTTCTTTTTACTCATGAGATTTTTCCCAACTCTTCCGTGAACAAATATGCAATTCTTTATACCATTGAGTACGAGGTTCCTTCTGCCATCTTCCACCGCATAGGAATTTTCCTCCACTGCCACCACTTCCTGTGCAATGCGGGAAAGCGGGAGTGAAAAATTTCCTGCACCCGCATAGAGATCCAAGACACGTGTCTTCTCCATTGGAGTGAGCTGCCGTATCACCTCTTCAACCACTTCTCTGTTGAGGGACCAGTGGCTCTGAAAAAAACTCCAAGGGGTCACAGAATACCTGAGGCCATTGAGGTCGAGTGTGACGTAATCCTTCCCGACGGAATCACCATTCTCAAAAGCGATTCCCGATATTCCCGTCTCCATCAAACTCTGTACTGTATCTTCAGCCGGGGTTCCCTTGACGAGAAGGGTCATTGTATCCCCTGATGACACATGTAACTCCTTAACTCCCTTGAGGTCCAAGGCCCGCGCTCTCCTTAAGAAACCATTAATCTCGTCCACCATAAGAGGGCATTCCTCGATATCCACCACTTCCCGTGTTCCCTCCTTGTAAAACCCAATTGCCCCATGAGGAGAAACCTTCAACTGGGCCTTGTGCCTGTATCTGAATTCCCTACCGACCATGGAGGGCATGAGGGTGATATCCAAGTCACCAATCCTTCTCAGTGAGTCGAGCAGTATCTCCTCCTTCACCGACACCTGCTTTTCGTATTCCATGAACTGTAACTGACAGCCACCGCAGGTTCCGAATACTGGACAGGGTGGCTGTCTTCGGTAAGGTGACGGCTCTATAATGTGTCTCGCGGCGGCGAGAGAGTAATCCCTCTTTTTATCGTGAATGGAGATCTCCACAAGTTCTCCGGGGATGGCCCCCCTGATGAATACAACCTTTCCATCCTTACAGATTACGTATCCCCCGTACACAGGCATTTCCGCCCTTACGATGCGCGGTGAAATTACACCCTGTGAAGGCACTGCTGGTTTTTCAATTTCCTGGGGCAGCGTCATTTTTTGCCAAGAAGTTTTTTTATAGTCTCTTTTAAATCACTTAGTTCTGCTGATTTTACGATATACGCCTCCGAGGCCCACACCGCGAAATCGTCCCGATAGTCGTACGCGGTCGACATGATGATAGGCACTCTGGGTTTCTTTTCCTTCATCTGCCGCAAGAGTTTTATCCCATCAATATCGGGCATGAGGATATCAAGGGTAACGAGATCGGGATTCTCTTTCTCGAACAGTTCCAGAGCCTCCGAACCGGTCGACGCTACCACAACCTCGTATCCTTCCTCTTCAAGCTCTTCCTTATAGAGACGTCTGATGTGCTGGTCATCATCCACAATCAAAAGCTTCATCCCTCCTCCTTTCCACTTGAGAGAAAGACTTTCATGGTAGTGCCTTCCTCGATCTGGGTTTTCACTTCTATTCTCCCCTTGTGCTCTTCTATGATCCTGCGGGTAATGGCAAGACCAAGGCCTGTGCCTGTGGGTTTTGTGGTATAGAAAGGATCGAAAATAAAGGGGAGATCTTTTTCTGATATCCCCTTTCCCGTATCCTGTATTTCCACAACTATATATCCGTTCCAGGGATAGGTGAGTATCTTGATCCTCCCGCGGTTTCCCACAGCCTGTATCGCATTGTTCACTATATTCAAAAACGCCTCTCTCATTCTGTCCATATCCAGAAGAATATCCGGGACCTCGGCAAATGCAGTCTCAAGGGTTATCCCTCTCTCCATGATTTCCGTCTCTACCAGGGAGAGAACGTCCCTGAGAAGGGTATTGATATTCACGGGAGTCATAGAGAGCCTGACCTCCCTCACAAACCCGAGGATATCCCTCAGGATGTCCTCAAGTCTCTTCACCTCCCGTGCGATGATGGTCGCATACTCTTTAAGATTCCCGTCAAGCTTATGCTCCAATCGCTGTGCGAATCCACCGATGGATACAAGGGGGTTCCTTATCTCATGGGCGACCTTTGCCGCAACCTCTCCCAGGGCGGCCATTCTCTCCGAAGTTGCCAGGCGCTCCCTGATCTGCTTGAGTTCCGAGATGTTTCTCAGAATATGGACAGTCCCCAAAAACTTCCCCGAGAGGTCGAACAATGGGGAAGTCGAGGAAAGAAACGTCTCTCCGGTGCGCGGATCTGCCACCTCCTCGATATATGCCTTTTTGTGTTCGACCGTTTTATGGTGCGGACAGTCCTGCCATGGCTCATTCATACCATGGAACACTTCATAACATTTCTTTCCTATAATCTTACCCTCACTCGTTCCTATCCTATCGGCAACCGCTTTGTTCACACTCTTAATAGTGTAATCCATGTCCGTAAAATATACCATGTCCGATATGGACCTGAAGATATTCTCCAGTTCAGCCTCTGCCAGGGAAACCTGTGCAAACAGCTTTGCGCCCTCAATGGCCGCAGCCATCTGATTGGAAAAGGCGGTAAGGAACCTCATGTCTTCTTCCGTAATAGGTTTTTTGTTAAAAAAGTTATCCACAAAAAGCACCCCGATGACCTTGTCCCGGGAGATGAGGGGGACAACCGCATACGCCTCTGTACCCAGCTGCTGGATGAGCACCGCGTCCGAAAGGTGCTCATGTCTCGCGTCAGGGACGTTAAATAATTGCTTTTCCTTTACAGAAAGGGCAAGGACAGAATCCGCATCCAAGGGGATCTCGATGCCCGTGCTCAGGCGGTCAAGAAATGTATCACCCTCCTGAATTCCTGCCTCGATGTCCTGCATCACCTCTGCAAGGGTCTTCTTTTCCTTGGAGAGCCTCTCCCATACCCTGCCCGCCTCTTCATAGCTCGCGGGCCCGACACCCATGGCCCCTTTTAATACCTTCCTTTCTTCATCCACCAGGAAGAGCACTGCACGGTTGAAACCAAGACCATCCCCCATAGTCACTGCAGTCAATATCATCCTCAGGAGCCTGTTGAGATCCAGCGTGCTCCTCATGGCAGAGCTTATGAAAAAAAGCCTTGAAAGTTCCTGGTTACGTTTGATTAACTCCTTTTCCACCGCCTTTTTCCCTGAAATATCCCTGGATATCCCGCTCACCCCTATAACAGCCCCTGATGCGTCCTTAATGGGAGAAAGGGTGAGACTCACCTCAATAAGCGTGCTATCTTTTTTTTGGCGGAAGGTCTCGATGTCCTTCATCACCTCGCCGTTCCTGACCTTTTCGGTATATTCCTTCTCGGTCTCTTTCAGAAATTCAGGTACAAAAGGCAGGTATTTCCCCATTGCCTCTTCTTCAGTATATCCGTATATCCTTTCGGCACCCTGATTCCAGGAGGTAACCACACCATTAAGGTCGGAGGTCACAATAGCATCCGCAGAATTCTCTATAAGACTCTCAAGGTATTCCTTTGTCTGTGTTACCTCCCGGTAGAGCGCAATCATTTCCTCCTGGTAGAGAACCCTGTCTGTGATATCGAGGATAAAGACCGCGCATTCCCCGATACCGCCATGTTCATCTTTGATGGGATACGAGGTAAGTTCTGCATAGTTCAGGCCGCTCATCTGGGTGATCGTGTTAATCTCTCCTGTCTCAAAGGTTAGCTGCGCTACGCAATGGGGACATACCCCTTTGTTTTCATGGACCAATTCAACACAGTCTTTCCCTACAATCTCATCCACAGGTCTTCCAATCCACGTCTCCATATACCGGTTCGCAGAGAGAATCGTATAATCCTTTCCCAAAGTTATTATCCCTCCCTGGACGCTTTCAAAAAGGACATCCAGTCTCTTTTTTGCCACCAGGGCCTCTCTCTCTCTCTTCAGCTCCTGTTCAAACGTTTTTGCCTTTTCAATGGCTACGGCGGAAAGCGAGGCAAACCCTTCTGCCATGGTAAGGTCTTCCCCTGAAAAGGAAAGTGTTTCTCCGCTGGGCCCGATTTTGTCATAGAGGGCCCAGGTGCCGATAACCCTCTCACCTACCTTCAAAGGCACATTGAGCACGGACCGTGCATCGAGATACGGTATCTTCCACTCAGCGGGCATCTTTGACAAATCTTCCACAAGGATAGGCCTTCCCTCGGCGGCAACCTTTCCGGGAAGTCCCTCGCCAACAGCAAGGGTCATCATGCCCTCCAGCTCCTTCGACACACCAAAGGATGCCCTTACCATCAATTTATCATCCTCAAGGAGCCGGATTACACAGCCCCTTGCATGAAAACTCTCGGTGGCATCTTCTGCAATATTTTTCAAAAGTGCATCGAGATCAAGGGTAGAGGTAATGGCCCTGGCAAGTTCATGCATTGCCTTCAGCTTCTGCAATTGATCCCTCGTAGAAAGATAGAGCTCAGCATTCTCTTCACTCGTCTTCTGAAGCTCGTCCACCATCTGGTCAAATCTATTAGCGATGATACCGAATTCATCGCTCCTTTTCGAAGCGATCCGATACCCAATTTCTCCTGAGGTGATTCTACTTGTTGCGGTCAAGATATCATTAAAAGGAACCGCGATCATCTTCCTCATGAAAAGGACGAGGAGCAGAAAGGTCAAGGAACTTCCGATAAAGAGGGTGGTAAAATAGAATTCCATCTCGCTCTTGACACGTTCGGCCTGGCCAATGCGAATGGATAACTCTCTTAATGAATTGAGATACAATGCATCGAGTTCCGCTATGAGTGTTTCACTCCCGTTATGCAGCATGAGCACTTCACGGGAGACCGCAGCATTGCCCACAGGATTTTCAAAAGACATGATGGCATCTGCATGACGCTTCATCTCATCAAAATCCCTCCCTATGGCGCTGATCATCTCCCTTTCTTTGGTAAACCTATCGAGATTTCCAAAGGATTCGTACACTTCGGCAAGTCGCTCACGATATTTCGCCCTTAACCTCCTGTCTCCGCTCATAAACCACCCATCGGGGATATTCAGATACATGACAATGGATGACCTCAGTCCTCTATGAAGATTGTACTCCTCGACAGATCTCTTCATTATCTCAAAGTTGCTGCTTAGCCGCTCAAAGATAAGAAAGCTCACAGTAACAGAGGCTGCGACCACAAGGAGCAAGCCGATGGCAAAGACCGTGAGTTTTGAACGCAAACTCATGAGATCCCTACCCCCTTTTCCTTTGTATTGCATCGGCATAAAGAGTAATATACTCTTTCGCTGAGCGCTCCCATGAGAAATCCTGTGCCATTGCGCCTGAAATTAATTTCCTCCATCGCTGTTTATCCATGTAAGCACACAGGGCACGTCCAAGGCAGTCCTCAAGGGATGAAGCCCTGTAATCGTCAAACAGAAATCCGGTACCGGAGCCCCTTAAGGGCTTGTAATCTGTTATTGTATCTTCAAGACCGCCCGTCCTCCTTGCCACAGGGATCGTCCCGTATCTCATGGCAATGAGCTGGCCCAGTCCGCACGGCTCATATCGTGAAGGCATCACGAAAAGGTCACTCCCCGCATACACCCGATGGGCGAATGCCTCGTCATATCCTATCTTCACAAACATTCTCCCCTTATGCCTCCTGGCAAGGCTCAGGATGTTATCCTGGATTTCCTCATCACCCTTACCGAGGATAATTACATTTACGCCTGCAGCCATGATATCATCAGCAGCTTCAATAAGAATATCCAGTCCCTTCTGCGCCGAAAGCCTTCCTATGAACGACAGGAGCGGGATATCCCTGCCATGAACAGAAAGAGAGCACTCCCTCATAAGGTCGTTCTTGCACACCTTCTTTCCGGAAAAGTCAGTAGCACCATACTTTGCAGTGATAAAGGTATCCTTAAAAGGGTCCCACTCATCAGTGTCTATCCCGTTAATGATTCCGTGGATTACAGACGCACGTTTTCTTAGGAAGCCATCCAGGCCATACCCGTATTCAGGGGTAAGGATCTCTTTCGCATAGGTGTTGCTCACCGTGGTGATGCTGTCTGAAGCAACGAGTCCTGCCTTGAGAAAGTTGATCTTTCCGTAGAACTCGATGCCCTCAGGATTAAACCATTCTGCGGGGAGACCGGTGAGAGGGAGGGAGGACACATCGAACAACCCCTGATATCCGAGATTGTGAATGGTCATAAGAGTCGCTGTCCTGCTGAAGAGGTTACTGCGGTAAAGCGTTTTCATATAGAGAGGGATGAGGCCTGTCTGCCAGTCATTACAGTGTATCACATCAGGTTCCAGCCTCAATGCAATGCACGCCTCCAGTGCAGCCCTCGCAAAGAAGGTAAATCTTGCGGCATTGTCGGGGTAATCCCCTCCTGGTGTTCCGTAGAGATCACTCCTGTCAAAGAATTCATCGCACTCCAGGAAGTATGCGGACCGACCATGGGAAAGTATGCTCCCGCTTACTGTACGATTTCCCATTGGGACAGCCACACGGTGCCCTGTATCGGCAAGCTTAAAATGCTCCCGTATCTGCCGGTAGAGGGGGAGAACAATGGAGGGTTGAAGGTCCATCTTTGTGTACTCCTTAAGGAGCGCACCGGTGACATCCGCAAGCCCTCCTGTTTTTATATAGGGAGTTGCCTCTGGGGTCGCGATGAGTATCTTCATGGGAACTTCTTGTCCTTGCGCCTGATGTTCAATCCTGATACAGCATCCTGAATGCTATACCTTTGCCTCCCTCATAAAGCGTGCTGCCTCCTCAGGAAGCGTGGGGTTTATGTAAAAGCCCGACCCCCACTCAAATCCCGCAATGTTCGTAAGCTTCGGCATCAATTCGATATGCCAGTGATAATATTCATTTATCTCCTCAGTAAAGGGCGACGTATGAATAACAAAATTGTAGGGTGGGGTATCCAGTATCCTGTCCATCTGTTTGAGAACCCTCTGCAGGGTATCTGCAAGGGCTGAAAAACTTTTATTGGGCGGGTTGAACACCGATTCGTGTTTTTTGGGAAGTATCCATGTCTCGAAGGGCGCCCGGGGAGCGAAGGGTGCAATGGCGATATACCCGGAATTTTCGTAGATCACCCGTTTCCCATCGTCCATCTCCTGATTAATCACATCGCAGAATATGCATCGTTCCTTAAATTCAAAATAGTGTCTGGAGGAATCCACCTCTTCCTTTACGAGTTTTGGCACGATGGGCAAGGCGATGAGCTGGGAGTGGGAGTGTTCAAGGGACGCACCTGCCGCATCACCCTCATTCTTGAATATGAGCACATACTTAAAGCGTGAATCCTTCTTCAGGTCACTCAGTCTCAGATAATATGCCCAGAGCACATCCTCCAGCGCCTTAAGGGTCATGGATGCAAGGGAGAGCTGGTGGTCGGGTGTCTCTATAATGACTTCATGGGCACCCACTCCGTTCATCTTATCGAACATCCCCTCCCCGCTCCTGCCCAGATCACCGTAGATCTGGAGTGCGGGAAACTTGTTCGGCATCACCCGTAATGTCCAGCCGGCAGTATTCGGTTGGGTGGAAGAGGGCCTGAAGGCCATGATCTCGGAGGGTGTCGTGTACTCGTTGCCCGGACAGAAAGGACAAAAGCCCCCTTTTTTCCTCTGCACAGGAGGAGAAGCAAAATCGGTTGGTCTCTTACCCCTCTCCACCGCGATGATGACCCAGCCCCCGGAAATAGGGTCCTTCCTCAATTCAGGCATACACCCTCCCGTACTTCGAAAAAATCATACTTAAAAACTTTACTGCGTGCTTTGAATAAATGATTTCTGCTTTTGATCTTTTGCCTTGAAATTTCACTATTATATCACAATAGTATATAATCTCTTAGTCATCCGGTATGAAACCCACTTTTCATCACAGACTGGTAAACAGCCAGTATGAAGATCCCTGTCTTTTTGTTCGGCTGCTCCGGGAGCGGCGCGCATTTCTCTTTGACGCCGGCCACATTGACCGTTTAAGCTCCGGTGACCTGCTGAAGATCACCGACGTATTCGTGACCCACATGCACATTGACCATTTCGTGGGTTTTGATACGATTCTCCGGGCACTGCTCCGAAGAGAGACCCCCTTGAAGGTATACGGGCCGAAAGACATTATAGAGTGTGTTGAAGGGAAATTGAGGGGGTACACGTGGAATCTTATAGAAGAGTACCCCTTGAAACTTGAGGTATTCAGTATTACTGACAGGGAAATCAGCCATTCCAGTTTCTACGCAGAAAATAGGTTTAAGAGAATCGACCGGGATGTGGCAGCCTTCAGCGGCATCGTCTTCCAGGAACCTCCATTCAGCGTAAAGGCAGCTGTCCTCTCCCATGGGATCCCCTGTCTTGGGTTCGCTCTGGAAGAAGAGTTCCATATCAACATTGATAAGGCTGCACTGCACTCAATGGGCCTCCCGGTGGGCCCATGGCTGAGTGAATTAAAAAGAATGATCCGTAATCAGGCGAGTTCCGACACCCTTTTGACCATAAATGGAAGGGAATATCCCCTGTCTGACCTTATCACTGTTGCCATGGTCACCTCAGGGCAGAAGGTCTCTTACATAACCGATATTTCCCCTGATGAGAATAACCTCAACAAAGTAGTTGAGCTTGTCAGGGATTCAGATACCCTTTACTGTGAGGCATATTTTCTCCATGGAGATCTCGAAAGGGCATTTGAAAGGCACCATCTCACCGCAAAGATCACGGGAGAGATCGCTCGCAAGTCTAAGGTGAAAGACCTCGTGCTTATTCATTTTTCGCCAAAATATTTTGATAATCCTGATGCCATTCAGACAGAGGCCATGGGGGAATATAGAACTCCCCAAGAATAAGCGCACGGTAAGTGCTTCTTCGCCTTTCGGCACTCAAGAGTTCCCATACGAGTCAATTAAAAAGCGTGAAGTGTGCTATTGCCTTACGATCTTCATGCTGATGTCAGCTGCGGGAGCAGAATGGGTAATGGCGCCAATAGATATGAGATCAACCCCGGTTTCCGCCACTGCCCTGACTTTGTCTATTGTGATATTTCCGGACGCCTCAATAATCACCTTGCCCTGCGCGCGCTTCACCGCCTCTTTCATATCCTTAAGAGACATGTTATCAAGCATCACCACATCAGCACCGGCAGCCAGGGCTTCCATAAGATCATTAAGATTCTCTACCTCCACCTCAATCCTCAGGAGATGGTGGGCCTTGCGGGCATCGCGTACAGCGCTGGTGATACTGCCCGCAGCTTCTATGTGATTATCTTTTATCAGTATCCCGTCGTAAAGACCGAAACGGTGATTGCCGCCACCCCCTACCCTGACAGCGTATTTTTCCATAAACCTCAGGCCGGGAGCCGTTTTTCTCGTATCTACAATCATCGCACCCGTTCCCTTCACCTCATTGACAAACGCATTGGTGAGGGTTGCGATTCCTGAAAGGCACTGGAGTATATTAAGGGCCACCCTCTCGTATGAGAGAAGAGTCCTTGTGTTCCCATTAAGCTCGGCGATAATTTCACCTCTTTTTACCTTATCCCCTTCATCACAGAAAATCTTGAACCCCACATTCGGGCTGCCTAGAGTAAACACCTCTCTCACAAATGGCATCCCGGCAACAATAAAACTACCCTTTGCGATCAGCAGTGCCCGAGATTCCTGCTCCTCAGGGATAAGGAGTGTCGTAGTGAGGTCGCCGTTTCCCAGGTCTTCTTCCAGGGCAAGGCGGAGAATATTCGTCACACTAAAAGGAATGTGCATCAGCGCTCGCTACCTCTTTCTGAACAGAGAGAGAAAACCCAGTGCTCCCCCCACCACCGCGCCCAGGGCAAGGGCCGATCGCCAGTCAAGGATAGTGGTAACCTCCCCTTCCACCTTATTGGCGATGAGCATGATTGCCGAGGTGTGCTCTGCATGCACCTCACGGGCGCCGATCAAGCCTATTGCGCTCCGGTTCACCGTAGCGAAATCCCTCGCAAGCGAAAACGAAGAGAAGGAATAGTTGAGGCTGGTGGTGTTTCCCGCTGTGATGAAGCTTACACTCTGGTTAATATCCACATCACCTCCATGGGTGATGGCAGACGCACTCTGTGTCACTTCAACGCGCTCCCCATCAATGCTCAGTGCGCCCACCTGCTGCAACTCCACGTGGCCCCCTTCGACCGACCTGATACTGCTCTGTTTGATGTTTACAAATTCCGCCTCTATAAACTCCAGATCCTCACCCTCAATCTCTTTTGCCTTGGACTCAATCATGTTTTCCCCCCATTTCCTTTAAGCGTTGAATGGTTCCCTCGATCCTCTCGTCTTTAAGGACGAGTTCCTGATACCTCGCCCTTTCCTTTTCCACTACCTCTTTCGGAGCCCGTTTTATGAAGTCTTCGCTTGTCAGTTTTTTGTCTAGGAAACTCAGTGACTCAA
>Ga0335070_10006850_pt1 | contig 13395 bp, 11 predicted proteins | sample Lox_Sample_13_FD_206722 | JGI IMG/M metagenome (GOLD analysis project Ga0335070, IMG submission 206722) | Soil microbial communities from Loxahatchee National Wildlife Refuge, Florida, United States - Lox_Sample_1.3 | ecosystem: Environmental > Terrestrial > Soil > Wetlands | place: USA...
GACTCGGAGACGAGGTACAGGACAAGGCCGGCAATCTCTTCCGGAGTGCCGAACCTCTTCACCGGGATCTTCTCCAGCAGCGCCTTCTTTTCCGCGTCCGATCCGAGAGAGTCCCAGAGCTGCTTCGTCTCGATCTTGCTGGGCACCACGGCGTTCACCGTGACGCCTCGTGACGCGAACTCCCTGCCGAGAGCTTTTGTCAGCGCGATGACTCCGCCCTTCGCCGCGGCATAGTGGACCCCGGAGGTTCCGCCGCTCATGCCCGAGGTAGAGGCGATGTTGACGATCCTCCCCCATCCCGCCTTCAGCATGCGGGGAAGCGCGGCCCGGCAGCAGAGGTAGACGCTCGTCAGATCGTTGTCGATCATCTCTCTCCATGCCGGGGGATCGATCTCCAGAAAGGGGCGCCGGCCGGCGATTGCCGCGTTGTTCACCAGGATGTCGAGACGGCCGAACCGGGCTTCCGTCGTCCGAAAGAGATCCTCGACATCGGCCTCCTCCGATACGTCGGCTTTCACGGCGAGGCAGGTACCCTGCTCACCCGCCTCGATCACGGCGGCAGTCTCCATGGCTTCCTTTTCCGAGCGCCGGTAGTTGACCACGACACTGGCCCCTGCAGCCGCAAGCTTCAGGGCGATGGCCCGGCCAATGCCGCGCGCGGAGCCCGTGACGACTGCCACCCGCCTTTTCAGAGACTCGTCCACGGGGTCCTCCTCTCTCACGTGAAACGATGGACTCGATCTCCTGAGAATCATGACCGGATCATAGTACGTGTCGACGATCCCAGCGAGTCTTGCACAGCGCCCTCAATGTCCCTATATTTCGTCGCGGCATGACCCGCTTTCCCAACAGAATTCTCTTTCTTGGGTACGGCGCCGTGGCGGAATGCACGCTGCCCATTCTCTTCCGTCACCTGGAGGCGAGCGCGTCGAAGCTCACGATCCTGGACTTCGAGGATCGGGCGCCCCGCCTGCGGGAATGGACCGCCAAGGGGGCGACGGTGGTGCGGGACCGCGTGACTCCGCAGAACCTCGGCTCCCTTCTCGGGACGTACGCGGGAAAAGACGACCTGATCATCGACCTCGCCTGGAATATCGACGCCGGGGAGATCCTCCAGTGGTGTCACGACCACGGGGTCCTGTACATCAACACGTCCACGGAGGTGTGGGACCCGTACGCGTCTGCCGGCAAAGCCCCCCCGCAGCAGCGAACGCTGTACTGGCGCCACATGAAGCTGCGGGAGAGAACCAGCCGCTGGGCGGAGCCCGGGCCCACGGCCATCCTCGAGCACGGCGCCAATCCCGGCCTCATCTCCCACTTCACCAAGCAGGGACTGCTGGATATCGCCGACGCCGTCCTGTCGGACGGAAAAGCAGAAGGCGCTGCCGCGGAGGCCATCCGGGCGCACGCGAAGTCCCGGGATTTCGCCCGGCTTTCGCAGGCGCTGGGCGTGCGCGTCATCCACGTCAGCGAACGGGACACACAGCTCGTCAGCGTCCCCAAGGCCGTGGACGAGTTCGTCAACACATGGAGCGTCGAGGGATTCCGTGAGGAGGGAACGACCACCGCGGAGATGGGATGGGGCACGCATGAGAAGTGGCTGCCGCCCTTCGCGTTCCAGCACGCCTCCGGCCCCCGCAACCAGATCTGCCTGGCGCGCATGGGAATGAACACCTGGGTACGCTCGTGGGTCCCCGGGGGGCCCATCCACGGGATGGTGGTCCGCCACGGGGAGGCATTCACGCTCTCGGAACGCCTCACCGTCTCTGCGGGTGAAGCACCGATCTACCGGCCGACGGTCCACTACGCCTACTGCCCCTGCGACAGCGCCATTGCGTCCCTGACGGAGCTGCGCGGAAACAACTACGTCCTGCAGTCCCGGCAGAGGATAGCCACGGATGAGATCACCACCGGCAGCGACGCGCTGGGGGCGCTTCTCATGGGCCACGCGCTCACCTCGTGGTGGACGGGAAGCGACCTGAGCATCGAGGAGTCGCGCCGCCTCGTCCCGCACCAGAACGCCACAACAATGCAGGTGGCCATTTCCGTGGTGGCAGCGGTGTCGTGGATGATCCGCAATCCGTGCCGCGGAGTTCTCACGCCGGAGGACCTTCCCCACGACTTCGTTCTGGACATCGCCCGGCCGTATCTCGGGGACTTCATCTCCACGCCGTCGGACTGGACGCCTCTGAAGGAACTTCCCCGGGCCTTCGAGGGCTACGCCGCCGCCGAATTCGACGTCTCGGATCCGTGGCAGTTCAAGAACTTCCTCGTGAAGGAAGGCGATTGATTTCGCAGCCCCTTCGGGGCGCAGGCCGGGCCGGACGCCGCGGCCCTGCGACAACGGGAGGCCGCCCATGATTTCCCACGACCGGCTCCAGGAGCTTGCCCGCGTGCACGGCACCCCACTGTTCGTGGTGGACCACGAGGAGATCCGCCGGAGCTACCGCAGCTTCCGCCAGCACCTGCCCCGGGTCCAGGCGTACTTCGCCGTGAAAGCGAACCCGGATCCCGAGATCGTCCGCACGCTCTTTCGCGAAGGGGCGAGCTTCGACGTGGCCTCCATGCCGGAGTTCATGATCGTCTACGACAACATCAAGGACATGCCGGCCCGTGAGCGGCAGGACTGGATCTGGGACAAGATCATCTACGCGAACCCGACCAAGACGCCGCAGACTCTCGCGGAGCTGGACCAGTACAAGCCCCTCGTGACGTTCGACAACAGCGACGAGATCCAGAAGATCCGGGAGTTCGCGCCGCACGCCGGTCTTGCCCTGCGGCTGCGCGTGCCCAACACGGGAGCGATGGTCGAGCTCTCCTCCAAGTTCGGCGCGTCCCCCGGGGAGGCGGTGGATCTCATCCTGGAGGCGCAGCGCGCCGGGCTCACCGTGGAGGGCATCAGCTTCCACGTGGGCAGCCAGACCACGAACTTCGAGAACTACGTCCAGGCGCTCAACCTCAGCGCGAACGTGTTCAAGGAAGCGCGTGACCGCGGCTACACGGCGATGAATCTCATTGATATCGGAGGGGGATTCCCAGTTCCCTACGATCAGACCGTCAAGCCGTTCCGGGAGCTGGCGGCCATCATCAACTCCGAGCTGGACCGCCTCTTCCCCCCGGACGTCGAGGTGCTGGCCGAGCCGGGCCGGTTCCTCGTGGCATCCTGCGGACATGCCATCTCAGAGGTCATTGGTACCGCGGTCCGCGACGGCAAGAAGTGCTACTACATCAACGACGGGGTCTATCACACGTATTCCGGCATCATCTTCGATCACTGCCAGTACCCCGTGAAAGCCTTCAAAGAGGGCCCGACGCGCATCAGTGCAGTCTTCGGCCCGACCTGCGACGCCCTGGACGTGATCTCCATGGCGGAGAACCTTCCCGAGCTGCGGCGCGGGGACCTCGTGTACAGCGACATGATCGGCGCGTACAGCCACGCCTCGGCGACGTTCTTCAACGGCTTTCCCCCGGCCAAGGTGGTCCACGTCAACCAGGAGCCATAGGAGCCTCTTGCTTCCGGCAGCGTTCAGGCCTTTCCGAGGAAAGCCTCCACGATCACCGGATCCGACAAGAGGCTCCTGCTCTCACCGTCCCGCAGCAGCAGGCCGTGGGAGAGCACGACGGCACGCTGGGAAATCCGCAGGGCCTGCCGAGCGTTCTGCTCCACGAGAAGGACCGTGGTGCCGGAACGGTGGATGTTCTCGATCACGTGAAAGATGCGCGCCACGAGCAGCGGCGCCAGGCCCATGCTCGGCTCGTCCAGGAGCAGGAGCCGGGGGCTGACCATGAGGGCCCGTCCGATCGCCAGCATCTGCTGCTCTCCTCCGCTGAGGCTTCCCGCCATCTGACGGCGCCGCTCGGCGAGCCTGGGGAAGAGATCGAACACGCGGTCCATCGCGCGGCGCAGGCTCCTGCGGTCCGGCAGGATCCAGCCCCCGAGATCGAGGTTCTCTGCCACGGACAGCGGCTCGAGGATCGCCCGTCCCTCGGGAACGTGCGCGATCCCCGCACGCACGATGCGGTCCGCGCGCCGGCCGGTGATGTCCTGCCCGTCGAACAGGATGCGCCCGGCGCGCGGCCGCACGAGGCCGCTTACGGCGAGAAGCGTGGAGGTCTTGCCCGCCCCGTTGGCGCCGATGAGAGAAACGATGCTGCCCTCCGGGACCGAGAACGAGAGCCCTCGCACTGCCTCGATTCCGCCGTAGGCAACCGACAGGTCCCGGACCTCCAGGAGAGGGATCATCCCTCCTCCCTCCCCAGGTAGGCTTCGAGAACCTGCTCGTTGCCGGCGATCTCCGCGGGAGTCCCCTGGGCTATGAGCCGGCCGAAGTTCAGGACGTCGATGCGGTCACACACGCCCATGATCAGGTCCATGTGGTGCTCCACCACGATGAGCGTGTAGCCCCTGCGCTTCAGCTCCAGGAGGAAACTGCCGAGGCTCGCGGTCTCCGCGTCGTTCATCCCGGCCGCGGGCTCGTCCAGGAGCAGGAGGCGCGGGTCCAGCGCGAGCGCCCGCGCAATCTCCACCCTGCGCTGGTCGCCGTAGGAGAGGGCCCCGGCAGGCCGGCCGGCGAGGTCGGAGAGTCCCAGCCGCGCCAGCAGCACCGCGGCCTCGTTCATCGCTGCCTTCTCCTCTCGCGTCTCCCGCGGGAGCCGCAGCCAAGTCGACGCGAGGTTCGTGTGCACGCGCGAGTGGTGACCGACCACGACGTTTTCCAGCACGCTCATCTCGTCGAAAAGCCGCACGCCCTGGAATGTCCGCGCAATCCCCGCCCGTGCGATCTCGTGCGCCCGGTGGCCCTGAATCTCCCTCCCCCGCCACGTGATAGTGCCTGAGTCCGGCGCGGAGAGGCCGGACACGAGATTGATGAAGGTCGTTTTCCCCGCACCGTTGGGACCGATCAACCCGTAGACGCCGCCTTCGTCGAACTCGAGGCTCACGCCGCTCAGCGCCTCGACTCCGCCGAAGACCCGGCCCAGGCCTTTCACGGAAAGAAGCGCAGACGTCCCCGGAGCCGGACGTGCGACGCCGGGCCCGGGGACGGCATGCCCCTCGCCGGTCCGGCCGGGAGGCAAGGCGTGGGGCCGCCGGGCTGTCACCTGCGCGCGGAAGACGTGGGCCAGCCCGCCGGGGAGGAACACGATGACGAGCACGAGCCCGAGGCCGGTGAGAATGTTCGGAAGCTGGGCAAAGCTTCGCAGGAAGCCGATGGAGGCGCCGAGGCTGTCCCGAAGAAGAATGGGAAGGGCCGTGAGCAGACCCGCGCCGAGAAGCGGTCCGAACCACTGGCCCGAGCCGCCGAGGACGGCGTACCCCAGGATGTCGACCGCGCGGGTGAACCTGAAATCCCCGTTATCCAGGGAGCCGACGCTGTGGGCGTAGAACGCGCCTGCCGCACCGGCGATCAGCGCGCTCATGACGAAGGCAAGGCTGCGGTACGCCACGATGTCGATCCCCATCGTGGAGGCCGCCTGGGGCCGCTCACGGATGGCGCGAAACGCCCGTCCCGTCTTCGAGGGCGCCATGGTCCAGAAGAGGTAGACGAGCATGGCGAGAAAGACGGCGATCATCCCGGTGTCCACCCGGCGCATGGCCTCGTAAGGGAAGCCGGTGGACAGGTTTGCTCCCGTGGGGCCGCCGGTCAGCCCGGGGAGGAGCACGATGAGGATTCGCACGACCTCGCCGAACCCCAGCGTGCAGATCGCGAGGTACACGTCGGTGAGGCGCAGAACGGGAAGGCCGATCAGGACCGCGACGATGCCGCAGATCGCCAGAGCCGCGGGAAAAGACAGCGTGACGGGCAGGCCGGCTTTCACGGAGAGAATCGCCGACGCGTACGCCCCGATGGCCATGAAGCCGGCGTTGGCAAGAGAGAGCATGCGGGCATGAAGAGTTGCGAACGCGGACAGGGCAAGAATGCCGTTGATGAGCAGGCGGTCGAGGTCGGCATGGTTGCGGACGCTGATGAAGGCGTCCGCGGCGAGAATGAGGAGCGTGATGGCCCCGGGGAGGAATCTGCGCAGCCCCGCGCGGTTCACGCGTCCACCGCGCTCTTTCTCCCCAGGAGGCCGTTCGGCCGGACCAGGAGGATGAGGAAGAGGATGAGAAACGCCACCGCGTCCTTGATGTCGCTTCCCCCGGGAAGATAGGCGATGGCGAAGGTTTCCACGAGGCCGAGGATCAGGCCGCCGAGCACGGCTCCCTCGATGTTGCCCATTCCTCCCAGGATGACCACGGCAAGACCGCGCAGCTCGATCTGCGCGCCCATTCCCGGCGCGATGTTGTTGGAGAGAAGGCCCACGAGAATGCCCGCCGCCCCGGCGAGCGCCCCGGCAATCACGAACGTGATGACGACCACCCCATCCACGTCGATCCCGAGGAGCCGGGAAGCCCGCAGGTTCGCGGCGATGGCCCGGATCGCCTTCCCCATCCGCGTGCGCCGGATGAAGAACCCCAGCGCGAGGGCGAGCACGGCCGCCGCGGCCACGATCAGGATCTGCGCCCGGCTCACGCGAAGCCCCCCGGCCCCGCCGAGGAGAAAGGGCCGCGGATCGAGCGCGCTGTCCGGGAACCTCCTCGTCTCCACCCCGAAGACCGCCTCCGCGATGCTCACCATGATGAGGGAAGCGCCGATGCTGCTGATCATGGAGGAGAGCCGGTCGGAGCCGGTCCGCCGAAGCGGCCGGAAGGCCAGCAGCTCGAGGAGCACGGCGATGCCGGCCCCCGCTGCCATGGATACAATGAGCCCCGCGGGGAGCGGCAGGTGGAGCTGCGCCATGACGAGCCATCCCGCGAACGCGCACCACGTGAAGGTGGCCGCGTGGGCGAGGTTGATGATGTCGAGGACTCCGAAAATGAGGGTGAAGCCCATGGCATACACCGCGTACAGGGCGCCGCGGGCCGCCCCGTCCACGATGTTCTGGGCCAGGAATACCGGATCGGCGAGGAGCGTCAGGTCCACGCCGATGCGCGCTACTGGTACAGGACGAAACGCCCGCCCTTGACGACGAGGGTAACGCTGGGATGCACCGGATCGCGGTTCTCGTCGAAGGAGAAGGTGCCCAGCGCGCCCTTGTAGCCGCGCACCGCGGCAAGCGCGTCACGGATGGCTGGACGGTCCGCCGAACCGGCATTCCTGATGGCCGTGGCGAGGATGTACAGGCCGTCGTACGCCTGGGCGGCGAACTGGTCGGGATCAGAGCCGTACATCTTGCGGAACGCCGTCACGAAGGACTGGCTCTTCGGGGCCGTGCTGTCGATGAACCAGGCACTCCCCACGATGAGACCTTCCGCCGCCTCCTTCGCGTTCTTGAGCACGTTCGGGCTGTTGAACCCGTTCCCGCCGACGATGGGCTGCGTGATCCCGATCTCGCGTGCCTGCTGGAGCACCGGGATGGCTTCTCCGATCAACGAGCTGATCACGAAGATGTCGGGGCGGCGGGCATTCAGCTTGCCCAGCTGCGTTCGGAAGTCCGAGTCCCCCTTGCTGTAGCTCTCCGATGCAACGAGCTGGATGCCGAGCTTTTGAAGAGCCGCCTTGAAGACCTCCGCCTCGCTCTTGCTGTACTCGTTCGTCGCCTCATAGAGCAGCGCCGCCTTCTGGGGATGCGTCCTGGCCGCCACCGCGGCAAGCGTGCCGGGAATGACCCCGGACTGCAGGAGGCTGTCCCGGAAGATGAAATCTCCCATGGCCGTGATGCCGGTGGCCGTGTTGCTCGTTGCAAGGACGGGCACCCCGGCCTTCTGCGCGATGGGATCCGCGGCGAACGCCGTGCTGCTGAGCGTGGGCCCGATGATGGCGGAGACCTTTTCATCGTCAATGAGGCGGGTGAAGACGCTGATACCTTCCTGTTTGTCAGCCTTGTCGTCCATGACGATGAGCCGGATCTGTGCCGGCCCGAGGAGCTTCTGCCCGTTGATCTCCGAGAGCGCGAGCTCCAGGCCCTTCCTGATCGAGATTCCATAGGCCGAGTTGTCACCGGTGAGGGTCTCGACGGCCCCGACCTTGATCTCCGGCGGAAGAGGGGCCGCGGGAAGGCTGAACGCGGAAAGCGCGAACAGCGCGGAAGCCCCTGCCAGGATCATCCATCTCATTGTTTTCATATGGATTCGAATTTGTGTCAGCGCCCGCGCAGCGTCAAGGGATTTCCTGAGATTCCGCGCTCAGGACGGTATACTCTGCAATGAAGTTCCCTGGGAGAATGACACATGAAAACTCGGGGCTGGAAACCCAGCTGGATCCCCATGGGCGCGGTGATGGCTCTCCTGGTCACCGGCTGTCCCCTGCCTTTCGAATACAACGGCAAAGGCGCTGCCGGGCTTCAGACGCCTGATCCCAGCAGCCCCAGCGTGACGTCCGTGGTGACCGTCTCCTACGCCGAGCAGGGCGGGACCACGGGCACTGTCACCGACGGCGGCTCATTCGCCTCCGGCACGACGACCACCGTGACCCTGTCCACCGCAACAAACAATTCCGTCATCTATTACACCGACGATGGCACTCCGCTGACCAGCCTGAACACCGCCAAGAAGTTCAGCGGCTCAAACGGCAGTATGACGATCACCCGGACCACGGGGCTCCAGACTCTGGACATTCACGCCCTTGCGGTCGGTCCGAGCATGCTGCCCAGCCTGCCCGTGCACGCCACCGTGAGCGTCAGCCCCTACCCGATTCTCACCGTGAGCTGCAGCAAGGTCACGACGCCCGAGACCGGTGGAACGGCCACGTTCACCATCACGTCCTCCATTACGGCTGCCAGCGCAATGACGGTGAGACTCCTGACAGGCGGCACGTATGGCCCAGCAGAAGTAACCGGCCTGGCTGCGTCGGGAACGACGTTCACGGCGACGATTCCTCAGAACGCCACCACGGTCAATCTCCCCATCACTTCGAACCCCGACTATAACCTTGCCGATGAGACGGTCACCCTGACGATCCTTGCGGACACGAACACGCCTCCGGCCTACACCGTCGGCGGCCCATCCACCGTCCAGCTGACGCTCGTGGACAGCAAGATATCGACCTCCACGGTCACCTATTCCGGAAACGGGAACACCAGCGGCACGGCGCCGGTCGACAGCAACCGCTACGCCGCCGGAGCGCCCGTCACGCTGGCTGCGCCCGGTTCCCTGGCGAAAACCGGCTACACCTTCACGGGGTGGAACGCTGCCAGCGACGGGTCCGGATTGCTCATGGCTCCCGGGACCATCATGACAATGGGGTCGGCAAACGTCGTATTGTATGCGATCTGGAGTCAGACTCCCTACAGCGTGACATACAACGGAAACGGCAGCACGGGCGGCTCCGCGCCGGCAGACGGCACTGTCTATCACATGGGTGACGTGGTGACGGTCCAGGGTTCCGGCACGCTCGCGAACTCCGGCGGCTTCTTCGTGGGCTGGAACACCAACTCCGCGGGGACGGGAACGAGCTACGGGGCTGGCAACACGTTCGTGATGGGCACCTCGAATGTGACCCTGTATGCAATGTGGGTTCTCGTGAGCGGCACCACAATCACGTCTGTGCCTCAGAACGTGACGAACGTCGTCATTCCAGAGGGAATCACCGACTTCGGCAACGCGTTCTACAACCATCGAAACCTGGTCAGCGTGACGCTTCCGTCCACCATTTCCACGATCGCTGTACAGGCCTTCCTTGACGACGACCAGTTGGCGTCCATCGTGAGCAACAACACCCACTACGTCGTCTACAGCGGGGCGCTGTATGACATACTCCTGAACAGACTGATGGTGGTTCCCGGAAAGTGGAGCGGGGCCCTGGACATTCGTCCGGGAACGCTGTCCATCGACCCTGCCGCGTTCAGCTATTGCACGAATCTGACCAGCATCACGATCCCGGCCTCTCTCACGGCGATCAGCATGAATGCCTTCACGGATCTGAAGAGCCCGATTTCGATCGTGCTGCCGTCAACGGTCACGTCAATCGGATCGTATGCGTTCAACTACTCATCGATCACGTCAATAACAATCCCGGCGGGAGTCACGTCGATCGGAGCATCCGCATTCTACCTGTGCCCAAATCTGACAGCCGTCTACATGCAGGGAGCAACTCCTCCCTCGCTGGGAACCGGCGTATTCCAAAGCACGGCTGCTGTTGTCCACGTGCCCAGCGCCGCGGCGGTGGCGGCTTATCAGGCTGACCCGAACTGGTCCGCGGCCGGGGTAACGATCGTAACGCCCTAGCCCGCTTTCAGGGCCCTCCGGTCACCGCGGGAGACGACGGAGCAGATTCGCCTTTCGAGTCAGCGGCAGTCACGACAAAGGAGGCGCTTTGGGGGACGGTGAGCTGCCAGGCGCCGAAGCCGGCGTTGGGTACCTTGACTCCGCTGGCCGGCGTCATGCTGGCGAGAGCCCCGTATCTCCTTGGCGAACAGTACGACAGCGCCGGTGGGAGCTGCGATGGGCCTGGCGTTTACCTGGCCCGACTCCGTGGATTCACCTGCGGCGTCAACCGCGGTCACCACGTAGTAGTACGTGGTCCCGTTCGTCAGCAGAGAGGCTCGTCTTCTACCCCTGGGGCTTGTCCATATCGACACTGATCACCGTGGCCCACCCGGTGGCCACGACGGGCGTCACGATGTCGATGCTTCCGAACAAGGTCTGGTTCTGACCGATGCTGAAGTCCGGAGTCCAGGCGCTCGCGGGATAGGTCTTGTTGCCATACACATCAACCCCGATCTGCAGGTTGACCCCGGTGAGGTCGTACTTGCCCATATTGCGCACGGTATAGGTGACATGCGTATAAGGCGGGAGCGTCGCGTACGACGTGACCGTGTCGATGCTCCAGGTCAGATTGATTGCGTTGAAAAGCTGGCAACCCGAAAGGATCACCAGGAAAGAAGCCAGAACCATCGCAAAGCGTGCCAGTTTCATTTTCTCCCTGCTCTCCTGGAGATGCAACACTTCCCGGGCACGCAATGTGCACCTCCAAAAGCGGGCAGGTAATTGCTCGGCATGTCACCGGGGCGCTGGCCCGGTCGTCGCTTTCGAGGAGGCGTCTTCTGCGGGCAGGTCTTCAGAGCATCCCGGCGTGATCGTGGCGCCCCTTCACGAAGAAGTACCACATCGCCGCCATGTGAATGTCGACGTCGCCCTCAATGATCTCCTGCAGTTCCTTCGCGCTGATCACTTTCTTGCCCCGGTCGTCCTTGATGTCCTTGCCGTCGAACTCCGCAACCTTTTTTCCATGGTTGTCCCGGATATTCTTCTTCTCGATCTGGCCGAATACCGCGCCGTTGTAGGATCGAATGGTGTCCCGGTCCACTTCCGCAAGCTTCTGGCCGGAGCTTTTCTTGACCAGGCGCCTTCCGTCGAACGTGTAATCTGCCATCTTTCCCTCCGTTGACAACAAGTATAGGCCCCGAAAAATGAACCGGCAATCAAGGAGCCGAAGACTGTTGTCCCCAGTGACAAAATACCCGCGCTGGAGCGGAATGTTGCAGGAATTCAGCCCTGATCCTTCGGGAGGTCCGGCTCCGGTTCATCCTCAGGCGGCGGCTCGTCCGTGGCCCCGTGCTCCCTCCGCCATTCGAGGTACGTCGGCCACTCGAAGCGAAGCTGAGTCTCTCCCAGGGTGAGCAGGTTGCCGGGCATGAGGTTCTTCTGGATGTACTGTTTTCCCTTGACGACGGTCCTGTTCAGGGACTGCAGATCGATCACGGTGAAGTGCTCTCCCCGGAAAACGATCTGGCAGTGCTTGCGCGACACGTAAGGATCATCCAGGCGGAGGTCGCAGCCGGGATCTCTCCCGATGGTCACGGTCTTTTTCGCGATAGGGAATCGGACGATCTCCCCGCCTTTTTTCGTCACTTCCAGGTAGGCGTCCGAGGGAAGCTCGACTTCTGGCTCCATGACTACAATGTAGCGCGTCTCCCCCGCCTCCGCCAGTCCCGGAATTGTGAAGGGATCGGACGGCCTTCTCCGTCAGATCTCATGATCCAACACCAGCCAAAGGAGGCATTCGTGCGCTTTTCAGAAAGTGAGAGCACTCCATGACCACACGACGGGCCACCGTTCTTCTGCTGCTCATCCTGGCCGCCTTTCGCGCGGCCGCCCAGGACGCCAGACCGGGCATAACGTTCATTCCTGTGCCCTATGCGTTCTACACGCCGGAAACGAGCCTTGCAGGAGGAGTAATCCTGATGGTGGTGCATGTACCCGAACCCGTGAACACGGACGCCCGGGAGAACGTCTACCGCGGAGGCGGCTTCGTCACCCTGAAAGGACAGGCTGAAGTGTTTGCAAGCGTTGACTACCACACACCGGGCAGCGGGATGCGCGTCACGGCGGTCGGCTACGCGGCGAGGTTCCCCAACAAGTTCTTCGGCATCGGCCCGGATGCTTCGAGCGAGGAGGACTACGTTCCCATCGAGTGCTCGATCGATGGAACGCTGGGCTTCCCGCTCACCTCAGGCTTCTTCCTGGGACCGCGCCTGCGCCTGTTCGGCTCATGGATGCAGCAGCGCGCGGCAGCCGGAGCGCTCGTCCGGGGCACCGTTGCAGGCTCGGACGGGACCGCGCTCGCTGCGCCGGGGCTTCGCCTCACGTGGGACACTCGTGACTCCGCCGTGGCTCCGACCAATGGCGCGTTCGTCGATCTCTGCGGGAGCTGGTCGTTCGTCACATTCGGAGGCGCATCCTATCCGTCGGCAACGCTCGACGCGCGCGCGTTCGTTTCTCCGATCCCCGCAATGATCGCCGGCCGCAGGATCGTCCTGGCTGCCCAGCTCACTGCCGCGTGGGCCGGGGGCGCGCCGCCGGTGCAGGAGCTTCCCCGCCTGGGCGGGGATGAGCTCCTGCGCGGGTACTACGACGGCCGCTACCGTGACAACGCCCTTCTGGCAGCCCAGCTGGAGATCCGCCTTCCCGTCTGGTGGAGATTCGGCGTTGCGGTTTTCGGCTCGGCCGGGCAGGTGGCACGCGACCCGCTGTCCTTCCGCCTTGACACCACGAAGCTCTCCGGAGGCGCGGGTCTGCGCTTCGTGCTGGACGAGACGTCCGGCGCCAGCCTCCGGGTCGACGTTGCGGTCGGGTCCGCCGGGGCTGACTTCTACCTCAATCTCGGGGAGGCCTTCTGATGGCGCGCGCCGCGGAGAGACAGCCGTGTACCTGAAGCTCATGGTAAGGGGCCTCCGGCGCCACCGGGCGTCCGGCGTCCGCCTCTTCGTCCTGCTGGGCGCCTGCAGCGCAGCCGTGCTGTTCTGCCTGTCGTTCCGCGACAGTTTCGTGGACCGGTTCCGCGAGCTCGGGATCGACACGGCGACTGCGCACCTGCAGATCCTGCCCGTGGAGTCGCCGAAGGTCAGCGAGATGGCGTTTGCGGATCAGCGCGAAGGACTGTCCCTCCTGACCTGTTCGGAAGACCTGGAGCGCTT
>Ga0335070_10006851_pt1 | contig 13393 bp, 11 predicted proteins | sample Lox_Sample_13_FD_206722 | JGI IMG/M metagenome (GOLD analysis project Ga0335070, IMG submission 206722) | Soil microbial communities from Loxahatchee National Wildlife Refuge, Florida, United States - Lox_Sample_1.3 | ecosystem: Environmental > Terrestrial > Soil > Wetlands | place: USA...
CGCAGGACGTGGGACGCTCGACAGAGGGCAGACGTCGTCCGCCCCCACAAGAACGGAGATTGCTTACCCGCTGCGCGCGCGATTGCACTCCTCCCAATGACAATCTTCTTCCTCCCTCAACTTGGGTGATTACGTGCGTACCGGCCTCACTTCTGGGCCCGGCTCTCTAATTCGGCAATTTCGTCACTGAGACGCTTGCGGCCGTTGTTGTTGGTCTCCAGTTTCAAGGCCATACGGAACCATCGCAAGGCCTTGGAGGGCTCATCTTTTTGTCTGTATATGAATCCCAGGTGCTTTATTGCCATCAAGTTCTCGGGGTCCTGTGCAATAATGTCCGTCAAATCTTTTATTGCATCATCATAGCGACCCAGTTGCTCGGAAATATAGGCTCGGTTGCCCAATGCCCTGATCATCCGCGGATTGATTTGAATGATACGGTCAAGATCCTGCAACGCCCGTTCGTGTTCTCCGACATCGAAAAACAGAGCAGCGCGGTTGATCAGCGCCGCTGTGTCGGCTGAGTCCAAACTCAGGACTTTGTTCAGGTCCTTGAGCGCCCTGGAAAAGTCGCCCTGTAAGCGATAAGCCATCCCTCTTGCCATGTACGCCCCAGCCAACGAGGGGTCCAACTTGATGGCTCGGTCGAAGTCCTGCACTGCTCTATCCGTGCGCCCTTGCAGCAAAAGAACCTTGCCTCTGCTGAATAGGGCGGGCACATAACGGTTTGAAAGCTTTAGGACCTTGTCAAATACCGTCAACGCTTGGTCGAAATCCCCCTTATTGGCCATATTAATGGCCTGGACGGTCAGCTCTGAAGCCTGATTTTCCAAGGCCTGAGGTGACTCCTTCGACCATGCACTGACGGACATTCCCAGCAAAAAAACCGGGAGTACCAGCAATACCAAATTGCGCCCAAACCCATGATGATCTTCCCTTAATCCCCGTTTATTAAAGGGAGGATTGGAAAGATTTTCTTGTGCGGCGCCGGGATTGCGTGTTCGCCACTTTAAAGCGAACTCGTGTAAGGTCCTAAAGATCTTGATATGTAACGTTCTCATCATACTATGGGTGTCGCCTAACCGATGTGTCGGTGCGACTTGCTGCTCGGCCGGCCGCATCAGGCGATCCTTTGAGAAAAAATGCGAAAAAATCTTTCGTATAACCATCTTCGTATCGACTCAGGGTATATTTCGACTGCTCCGGGGAGAGCGTCACTTTTCGTACCAGATTTCCGAAGGAATCTCTGATATACAGGTTCCCCACGATGTTGTCGGGGTTGGCGTCTGCATGCATGCCCCGCTCACATCCGGCTAGAACCAGGGCCTTCGCTAAGTCTTTGCTTCCGATATGGTGGCCGATGGCGAAGACGAGGTTCCCATCCTTGCGTATGCCAAATGCGCTTCGGTGAGCAACGAACCAGAAGTGTTGCCCATCAAGGTTTTTTCCGCCACCGCCAAGTAAGAACCCCAAACCGATTTCCGCATCCTCCCGGCGTCCAGCCCTGGCTACCGATTGTACGACCATTCCATTTTTCACGATCAGGTGTCGAAGTTGCCGCGCGTCCCGCACCGCTTGAAGCGGGATTTCCGGACTCCATTCCCTAATATCCACTGAGCCGTCTTTATACACAATCAACGTAGCCATCCCATCAACCATGGGATAAACAACCTTGCCTCGGAAGATAGCGCCGGCTCCCCTGGAATGGCGCTGCATCCACAACGCGTTGGTGATTGCAAGAATACGAGGCCGAAGGTCCGACTCCACTTCGGAGAGCGCCAGAGGTGCGCCAGGTTCATGGGACCCAACGTAGTACTGCATGAATGCCTTCGATAGATCCAGAACCATCATGAAAACTATGGCATTGGGAAAATCAACACTGGGTCGATAGAAAGTCTTGTAAATAATCGGCCTGCCCATTGAATCTCTTGGAGAGCCTGATGACTCCCATACTCCTTCTCCAAGCATTCCGGGAGAAGTATAGAGCGGCTTTATATTGTCCAACCGGAGCAGATCCAACGGGTCGCGCGCGAGCAAATGGAACTCACCCGAGTCCGGAAGCATAACGGTATCCGCTTCAAGTGCTCCCTTGCCCGATTCTTTGGATATCTTATTCTCTGCAGAGCGGGTCTCCGACCTGCTTAGAGCCATCGACGACTCGGATTGCGGTCCTTTGGCTATGAGCTTCAGGTTATCATTGCCGCAGTCCGCCGTTGGAGCACAAAAGCACACAAGCGCCGCGCCTACGGCCAACTTCGTGCATACTCTAGTCAACCACCCTCGAATCAACAGTCTCACAGAAACTCCAACACGGCATTTCTTATGGTATTCTCAAATTTATACTCCAAAACACGATAAATTTCAATAACAATCCGGCACTGCAATCAGTTAGAGCGCTGCAGATCTGTTTCGCGATGGACTGACTTCGGAATTGTTGGGCTGATTGACGCCCAGTCCGTTTTTATCTAAACTCACGTCCAGTGCCCTTGCTCAGGCGAGCTTCAAACTCGCATCTCCCATGGCACCTGACATCTGTTTGCATCCGGGCTACAACAAGTGAAGAAGCAAATTGCCCTGATATCATTAATCATTATCATCGTTGTTGCCGTATACGGGCCAAACCTCCCACGATCCTTTACAAATTGGGACTTTCAGGCATACGAACGGATTCTCTATAGCACTAAGCTGCTTGAAACATCGTGGGACCTGTTTTCGGACTTCAAGGGTCAGGTGGTAAGTGGATACTATGCTCCCCTCTCGTCTGTCAGCTTAATGCTGGACAAATACGTGGCTGGTTCGCAAGTTCCCATTGCGCGAGCGACAATCCTGATCAATCTTATCATTCACTGCATCAATGGGCTCATTCTTTTCTATTTGGTTCGCGCGGTGGGTGCGAGTGCAGCAGTGTCAGCAATCACGATGTTCATTTTTTTGGTTCATCCGATGCAGGTGGCGTCAATTCTTTGGCCTATCCAGCGAAAGACTGTTATGGGCGCGATGTTCTACTTCGCATCTTTTCTGTTTTATCTTCACCATAAACAATCCGGGGCCACAGCTTATTACGCTGCTTCTTTATGTATGTTTCTGTTGAGTCTCCTGTCCAAACCTACTGCGGTTACACTTCCGCTGGCGTTGATTCTCACGGAAGCGCTGATCTTCTCCGCATGGACGCAGAGGAACGACCGCGAGTCCGTAAATCAAGCGGGCGTAACCTTGAGCGGACAAGCCTCGCAGGAGAAGGTTAATACTGGAGCGTTCTGGCACCACTCGGACTCCATTTTTCTGTTCCGGGCTCTATGGAGAGTTGCGCCATTTCTGCTGATCGCGTTAATTTTCGGGCTTCTGACTACCACCACTGAGACTACGCGGGACATCGACCTTCCATTGATCGAGCGATCTTTCATCGCGGCCTCTGCGATTTGGTTCTATTTGCTCAAGTTCTTCGCGCCGATCAATCTGGTAGCCATTTATCCTCGCTGGAGCTTTGAGATATCAGACCTGTTGTGGTGGATTCCGCTTGTTGGTCTTGTGATCGCAGGGGTGATGCTAATTCTACTCAGAAGACGCGTCGGTAATCTGTTTCTTTGGGGGCTGGGCAACTTCCTGGTGAGCATACTGCCGGTTATCGGGCTGATGGAGTTTGGTTATTTTCAGCATGCTTTTGTCGCGGATCATTTTCTATACATCGGTTTAGCGGGACTCGCCTTTTGTACGGCCATAGCACTGGAAAGATCCGTGGCGTCCGTAAGCGCAGCACTCAAGTATGCCATAGCAGGACTTGCGCTGATATTTCTTGCATTTCTGACAGTTCAAACTTTCATTCAAACAAGGATGTGGCAAAACAGCACGATTCTCTGGACTCGCACTCTGGAACACAATCCTACGTCATGGACCGCACATCATAACCTTGGCGGGGAGATGCTCCAACACGGCCGGCTAGCGGCTGCAGAGGAGCATATTCGACGCTCTCTCGAGATTAAACCGAACAATGCACGGGCTTACAATGACCTGGGAAACATCTTCGCGGAAAAGGGTGACATGGACGAGGCCGTGAAATTATATCGCAAAGCACTTGAGCTCCGACCTGACTATCCCGATGCTCACAATCACCTGGGAGCCGCGTTCGCAAGAGAGGGCCGCGTTGACGAAGCCATGGAACAGTTCCAGCAAGCGATCAAGTTGGACCCGGATAATGGGCGCGCGTACAACAATATTGGATGGACGCTTAAGAAATCCGGACGAATCGAGGAGGCGGCAAAATACTTTGAGATGGCCCTTCAGAAGGAACCTCAGCTTGCGGAAGCACATATGAATTTGGGTGAGCTTATGGAGGCCGCAGGAAAGATGGGCCAGGCAATGTCGCATTACGAGGACGCAGTAAAATTCAGGCCCGATTACCCTGAAGCCTATTACGATTTGGCCAACGCGTTGTTAAGATCTAAAAGAGTGGGGGAGGCCATCAGCCACTATCAGAAGGCTTTGGAATTGAAACCGAATTTCCCCGAGGCTCACAACAATTTGGGGGCAGCCTATTTGATGGCAGACAATCCCGCGGCCGCGGTCCCTCATTTTCAGGAAGCCCTCAAGCTCCAACCGGAACATGAGCGGGCTCGCTTGAACCTCGAAAGGGCCCTCGATAAACTGCGCAAATCATCTGAGCGGAGCGAAAATCTGCCTCAACCCCGTCCTGAATAGCACATTTCATCCAGTCTCAATTAATATCTCAATTAACAATTACAAATAGCACTGATACGCAGCCCAACGGACAGAAGAAGCTGGAAAGTTTTGAGCTGGCGAACGTACTGTAGAAAACCTCCCGGATTACATCCTGGGGTGCTCCTTTGGAGTATTGAATCGCATGAGGATGGCTTCGAGGACTGATCCGCTTACGGCACGAGCCTTATCCGAGATGGTACTACAATAGGCGGCGTCTCCACGCGGGTCCACATCTCCGATCTTCAGCCCTTGACTCACATAATTGTGCGGCCTTATGAGGCCACGCAAGATCCCATCCAATTCCACCTTGACTTCCGAGCCGCTCACGCGGCCGATCACCTGACCTTTTTTCACCATCGCTCCGATATCCAAATCGGATTCGAATATACCGTCTTGCGGCGCCCTGATGACCCGGCGCGCAGTCTGGCCCAAGATCGGTCCGGGGATGCCGGTGTCCGCCTCCGCGGCACCGTCGAAAAGCAAGCGACCCAGATAGTGACCTCTGTTGGTTTCCACTACGCAGTGAACATCCTGACCTGCATAAAATCCGGGCCCCAAGGCAATCACGAGCGTAGCATCCTTGATGCTGGTCCCCAGATTCTTCTTGACCAGTGTCGCGTCTATGACCACATCAGGATTCAATACATCCTTGGAAGTGTTCTCCGGGTCCACCACCACGGGCACCATGCCCTTGTCCCACGCTTTCGAGGCTTCCAATGGCGAACCTATTCGCACCGCGGCCACGTCCTCTACGACACAGCTCCCGCTATAGAGAGCTTCACAGAAGCTTACCAGCCGTCGGACCGCGAGGGGATGCTCAAGCTCCGTCATCAATATTTTCCGAAAACCGGAACGATAAAGTCGGCAGGCTGTTCCCGTAGCCATGTCCCCGCCGCCCCGCACGATTATCATCAACGCGGGCAATCCCTGACACGTTTCAATAGCTACCTCAGTCACGATCCATTTTCCTTGAGCGCTTGGATGATTGTTTCTTTGGGGACCACTCCGTAAAATGTGTTCTTTATTTCTTCATGACGTATAATAAAGATCGCGGGGATCCTGCTGATTCCGAAGCGTCGCGAGATAAGGTTTGTATCGGTGTTGACCTTGCCGATGACGGCCACACCCTTTACGTCCTTAGCCACCTCTTCAAGTACCGGGTCCAACATTCGGCACGGGAAGCACCAGTCAGCATAGAAGTCAACCAAGATAGGTAACTTCTTCGATGCTTCCACGACTTCCGCTTGGAAGTTGTCGTCAGTGAACACTTTTACGTTTTCGACTTGAGGTTCCCGGGCCCTCTTCTGATAAATCGACCACGAAAGAATTATTACGCCCAGCAGCAATAGCACCAGGGTCGTAATGATTGCCGGACCACTCCTTTTCATTCCACCTCCGGGTACTTCTCTATATATGCAGTTTAGATCACTTTTTGAATAATGGAAACGGCTATAATGCAAGGATCGCCATTTATTACATTAATTTGGTATTATGCCCCCCGATTACCAACCAGAGTGGCCAGTATCAGAAGGCTCAAGGCAACGATTCCCGCGAGCATTCGCACGATATGCCACTGCCACCATTGATCTCTGAGTTCCGTCCAATTCGACGGGGGAGCTTGGATGCTCCAGGTCATTACTTGGCTGTTGATCGGTTGGTTCAAAAAGCGCGTGATCATACCGCCCCCTAATAAACACACCACTGTAACAACCAACATGAAGCACACCGCATCATTGCCTCTATCAAGTATCGCCAGGACGATTGTGAGAAGAGTGCAAACGGCCCCGAGAATGGGCATTGGTGTATTAAGAGTTCGGATTCCATGCTGGTGCAGCTCGACGTAGAAGCCGGGCGATAGGCCGACTGGGTTAAAGAGCAGCCAGACCCCGAACATGGTACCGACCATGAGAGAAACGAGTAGCAAATCGACGAATCGGATGATCGCTTCTATCATGGGCTTTTCCTTTCATTACGACGTGCAGTGGATGATTTCCGGGGACATAATCTGGGATTAATTCGCAACCATGATCACATTAATTCGACTGGATCCACGTCTACGACAATTCTCAGGCCGTGAGTTCTCAGGCTGCCATTTGCCATGAGCGCCTTGACCAGGCTTCGCACCGGTCCCCTTTCGCCGGCTTTAAATAATACCTGCCATCGGAATCGTCCAACAACTTTTTTCCGCGGCGCGGGCGCCGGTCCCAGTATCATGACATCTCTGTAATCTTTTTTGAGCGCTCTGGCTGCCCTGCCTATTTCTATGGCTTTACTCTCTACTCGCTTTTCACTATTTCCTTCAACCCGTACGAGAATCAAATGACCAAAGGGCGGGTACGACAACTCCTTACGGACGATGGAATCGCTTTGAAAAAACTCTTCAAATGCATGAGCAGCCGAGTATTGGATGGCTTGATGATTGGGGTCGAAAGTCTGCAGAATGACACGGCCACAATCACTCTCTCGTCCGGTACGGCCAGCGACCTGGGTAAGCATCTGAAAAGTTCGCTCGGCTGCGCGAAAATCAGGGAAATGCAGGGAGAGATCGCCGCATAACACTCCAACCAGTGTAATTCCGGGAAAATCATGTCCTTTGACTATCATCTGAGTGCCTGCCAGTATATCGATCTCCTTTTTCCTGAATCGGTCCAGAATGGACTCGAGTTCATGCCGTCGTCTGGTGGAATCGCGGTCCAATCGTTCTATTCTGGCTTCCGGAAACAGGGTGGTCAGTTCCTCCACAATCTTTTCGGTCCCGACTCCTCCGAATACGAGTTTTTCGCTCGAACAGCTCGGACACAAGGGCGGAGCGGCCTGTGAAAATCCGCAAAGGTGACATCGCAGCGCTCGGTCCCTCTTATGATGAGTCACACTGATGTCGCAATTGGGACATTTGAACACATGACCGCAGGATCGGCACTGAGCAAATGTGTCGAACCCGCGGCGATTGAGAAAAAGCACCACCTGTTCTTTGGCAGCAAGAGCCTTCTCGATTGCCTCGGTAAGGACAGGTGTCAGAAACGCCTTTCCATGCCGTTTTCCCTTCGCGACCTTGAGATCTATCAGTTCGACAACCGGGAGTCCGCCGCCGTGCGGTCTGGATGGAAGGTCCAAGCGAACAATTTTGCCTCGCTGCGCATTGACGAATGTTTCGAACGACGGAGTGGCGCTGCCCAATACGACCCTGGCTCCTTCAAGGTTCCCTCGGGCCAGCGCCATGTCGCGAGCGTTGTATGGGCAACTGTCTTCTTGTTTGTAAGATGGATCGTGTTCCTCATCGACTACGATCAGCCCCAAGTTTTCGAGAGGCACGAAGATCGCCGAGCGTGCGCCAATGACCACATTGACCTTTCCTGAACGGATTCGCCGCCACTCGTCCAGCCTTTGAGCTGGTGTAAGTCCGCTGTGGAACAGACCCACGCCTGCCCCGAGACGCTTCAGGAAGCGCCGTGCCAACTGCGGGGTCAAAGCAATCTCGGGAACCAGGACGAGGGCGCGCTCGCCTCGTCTCAAGCTGTCTTCAATAGCTTGCAGATAAACCTCCGTCTTGCCGGAACCTGTGACGCCAAAAAGAAGAAATGAATGGAATCCTCCTTTGCCGAATGCTTCATGAATGCTGGCGACGGCTTCGCGTTGTGCTGGGGTGAGATCAAAAGGCGCCTGGCCCACCGATCCCGGAACGCCGGCGGGGTCAAGTAGTTCAGGGAGCTTGCTTCTACGCAAACTTGTCTTAGGCCGTGCTATGCGTTCTTCCACGCGTAACCAGCCTTTTTTGATTGCTTCATCAAGTCGCTCCCGGCCTGACAGTTGAATGAGGTCGGAAGTTGGCATGAAGCCTGAGCGAAGCATTCTTCCGGGTAGAGTGAGTCCTTGGAGACCTCCTTTACCTTCAAACCATTTTCTTCCGTCAGGAGTGAGAATTGCCCACGGTCGGGACCGTCTTTTGGATCCCGGCGGGAGCGCGGTCCTGAGCACCAGTCCCGATGGCAAGAGGTAGTAGTCCGCCACCCAACGTATGAACGACCATAAGGCCGATGTGAGGTACGGTAGCTCGTCGGGAATATCAATGATCTGCTTGAGGTCTCCCGGGACGAGGTCAACTTCAGGGTGGCCAACCACAAAGCCGGAAACAATCTTACTTCTGAACGGCACCAGCACACGTTTTCCGATCTCGGCAGCGGCAAACAGTTCATCCGGCGCCTGATATGTAAAAGGTGACTCTACAGGAACGGGAATCGCTACATCTACGAGGTTTCTTCGCTCGCTCATGCCCTTGCTCTACAGCGAATCATGTCCAAGCATCTCGGAAAGAACAACGATCACGGATAGTAATGGTTCGACTAAAATCCGCCTGTCCTATGGAGACAGGCAATCCTGCCATCGGCGAGACCGTCCTACCATAAAGAAAGAATTACTCATTTGAAAAAATGTCGTTATTACAAACTTTCGCAAAACCGGCAGTATTTGTCTCGAATCTCGGTCAACACAATCTCGGCACAGAGACCGAGAGAAATATCAGAGCATCCAATCATTGACAAGAGAAAGGTGATCGTCATATCTAAACTGCGATGTGACACTCGGTCGTGCAAGCGCCTATGCCGGTAACTATACGATGGAGAGACGACCATGAGGTCCATATTGCGGTTAATTTATGACACGCAAGTTGAAATTTTTTATAACAATTCTAAAAAATTAATGTACGTTGTACATGTTATGCGTCCCGAAGATGGAGTTATGTACAGTCATTTCGAGGCCACACAGCCAACCGATCTGCTTTTTGGCGGCTTAACCGTCAATGATCGGACAAAACCTTCAGAAACCGATATAACCATCGGTTTTTTGACGTGCAGGGAGCTGGCGTATGTCGAACGCTGAGACAGATGTAGAGGTTTCAGCGATCATGCCTTGCCTCAATGAGGCAGAAACGATAGGCGTGTGCATCGAGAAAGCTATTAATTGCTTCGCCGCGCTGGGCGTTTGCGGGGAAATAGTTGTTGCGGACAACGGTTCAGATGATCGTTCGGTCGAGATAGCTTCAACGCTCGGAGCCAGGGTAGTCCATGAGCCCAAGAGAGGTTACGGCGCGGCGCTCCAGACTGCCATTGGGGCCGCACGTGGAAGATACTGCATTATGGCCGATTGCGACGATTCCTACGATTGGGGCGCGATGAGGCCGTTTATTGAGCAACTGCGCAGGGGTTACGACCTTGTCATGGGCACCAGACTCAAGGGAACAATACTTCCGGGGGCTATGAGGCCGTTACACCGTCTATTCGGCAATCCTTTTCTTTCGGGGCTTATGAACCTTTTCTTCAGGACCGGCGTGAGCGATGCTTATTGCGGAATGCGGGGTTTTTCCAAGGCGGCCTATGACAGAATGAATTTACAGTCAATAGGTATGGAATTCGCCATAGAAATGGTTGTCAAAGCAAAAAACAAGAAAATGAAGATAAGTGAGGTCCCTATAACTCTGCACGCAGCAGGACGTTCTCGACCCCCTCACCTGAGATCATTCCGGGACGGCTGGCGTACGGTAAGGCTTCTGCTTATGTACGCGCCTGATTATCTCTACGTGATCCCAGGGTCCACGCTGTTTGTAGTCGGGGTGATCGCGCAGGCAATGCTATTGCGCGGCCCCGTAACTCTGGGACACTTTTACATGGGAGTCCACTGGCTAGCTCTGGGCTGTCTGTTCTCACTGCTCGGCTTTCAGGTCCTGTCACTGGGGGCTTTCGCAAAAGCATTCGCCATGAACGAATCGTTCGAAATGAGCGGCCCTATTTTCAGCCGACTGATGAACTGGTTTACCCTGGAGGCCGGCATCATAGTCGGGACCTTTCTGATCTGGTTAGGATTGCTCGCGGACACTGCAATTTTTGCAACATGGATGGTCCGTAATCAAGGATTTCTCGGGTCAACGCATGCGGTCTTCGTGGCTACCACAGTTATGGCGCTCGGCTGCCAGGTGGTCTTCTCATCGTTCTTGCTTGGTATGTTCAAACTCGGTAGGTCGAAAGGCTCAGGGCCTGAATAATCTCTAAAGTGACGCAGTGGTTTAATGGTAACCGAGCGGGGATTGTGTCCCAGATGAAAGTCCTGCTCATAAATGAACCTTACGTAAAGGGCTTTAACCGAACACAGCGATGGGCTGCCCGCACTAGAGGTCGTGTTCTGCGGCCACCGGACTGGCTCGCTTACGCTACCGCAGTACTTGAGAAAGCCGGCATTGACGCGAAGCTCTTTGATTTTCCCGCCATGGATTGGGACAAGCGTGACCTCGAGGCCCTGGTCAGGACGGAAGTTCCTGATTTTGTCGTTCTGGATTCCACTACACCGTCGATTTACTCGGACATCGACTGTGCCGGGATTTGCAAGAAGCAAGGCGCAACCCGAACGATTATGGTCGGACCACATGCCTCCGCACTGCCGCTTGAAACCTTGATGATTGCACAGGGCGCAGTAGATGTGATCTGTATTGGGGAATATGATTACACGATCCTTGATGTAGTCAGGAATTTCAATAGGTTGAGAGAGCTCAGAGGCATTTGCTATTTTGAAAATGGAAAGCCCACGATGACCGACGCCAGGCCACTCATAGAAGATCTCGATTCTTTGCCGTTTCCAGCCTGGAGCCAATTGGATTTGATGAAGTACTTTGACGGGTCGAAGTTGTATCCCTACATCGACATTTTTTCAGGACGAGGCTGCCCGCACAGGTGCTCCTTCTGCCTATGGCCGCAGGTCATGCACGGTCGAAAAATTAGGCTTCGCTCGCCAAAGAGAGTTGTTGATGAGATAGAGCATGACATCAAGTTGTGTCCGGAAGTCGCTCGCGGGGGCGAATTCTTCTTCGAGGACGATACTTTCACGGCGGTAACGTCCAACGCTATGGCAATTTGTGATGAGATCCTCGGCAGAGGTCTGAAGATCACCTTTTCAGTCAATGCGAGGGTCGATACGGCTGACTCGGAACTTTTTCAGCTCATGAAGCGGGCAGGATGCCGCGAACTCCTTGTCGGTTTCGAGTCCGGTGATCAACGAATATTGGATGGTATCGCCAAGAAACAGACTGTTGATGATGCGCGGCGCTTCATGGAACTGGCCGGCGCCGCCAAATTGGACGTCCACGGATGCTTTGTGTTGGGCCTTCCCGGCGAGACTGAAGAGACTATGGAGGCGACCATCAAGTTTGCATTGAATTTGGGGCTTCACACAGTACAGTTTTCGGCCGCAGTGCCGTTTCCGGGGACTTGGTATTTTGATTATTGCCGCGAAAAAGGCTTGCTCAAGACGGACAAGTGGAACGACTGGCTGGATAACGGCGAACAGGCCGCGGTTGTCGATTACCCCGGCATGGGAGCGAATGCTGTGAATCGTGCGGTAGATCGGGGCCTGAAAAAATTCTATTTTCGGCCTGGATACATGATCAGGTTTCTCGTGCAAACGAAAAGCAGGTCAGACTTGTACCGCAAATTGTGGGGCGCCAGGAACTTTCTTTCCTACCTCTGGACGGAAAACCGCAAGAAATGAACCGTGGGATACCGAAAGTCTCGGTGATTGTTCCAGTTTACAATTGCCGGGAAACGATCCTCAAGTGTCTCAATTCCCTTGTCGCATTGGAGCACCCATCGTTCGAGGTGATTATCGTGGATGACGGATCCACAGATGGCACAGCAGAAATCTGCGAGGCATTCTCACAGATAAGACTGATCAAGCTCAGCCGTGGCGGCCCATCTCGCGCACGGAATACGGGTATCAGCCAGGCGCAGGGAGAGCTGATAGCATTTACGGACGGCGATTGCGTTGTTGACAAAAGGTGGCTAACTGAGTTGGAAAGCGCGTTTGACGGTCCGGAAATCGTAGGAGTGGGGGGAGATCAGAGAAGCCCTGACGACGAAACCATGATGGGAAGCCGAATACAGGAATTTCTAAAGCAAATCGGTTTCATGACCGGGTACATAAAAACAGCTTCGATCATGCAGGAAACCGAGCACAATCCTTCATGTAACGCGATGTATAGAAAAGCGGTCTTGGAAGAAGTAGGCGGCTTTGATGAAGCGCTATTTCCAGGTGAAGACGTGGAATTGGACTTGAAGCTTCGGCGCCGGGGCTGGCGTCTGATTTACAATCCCGCCGCGGTCGTGAGCCACTATCGGCCGAAAAATTATACCGACTTCGCGGCTATGATGCGTCGGTATGGCGCTTCCCAGAGATACCTTGTGAAAAAATACGGCTTCTTCCGTAGACTGCATTTCGTGCCGCCGATTTTAGCGGCGAGCCTGGTGTTGCTGATCGCTGCTATTATATGGCGTCCGGAGATATGGCCGATCGTCGTTCTTGCAGGATTAGTCGTTCCAGTCTGGTTTTGCGTGAAGACAAAGCGGTTTGGCAAAGCCTTGCGGTTCAGCTACTTGTTTCTTTTGACAGTGGTGAGTTGGAATCTCGGATTTCTTGGCGGCTATATTTCGATGACAGAAAGTAAGCGCGAACTGAATCAATGACAGGCACAAAGAACCTGCCAAGGTCCTTTTCGGAAACCACTCTCGATTTTTGCACAATTGATCTCTGACGCCAGAGTTTCCCGAAGTTTTTAAAGGTATCGAGATATCCCCGGAAGAGGCTCGCCAATAGATCGCCCTGGCCCTGAACCAAAAACTGTGTTGTTCTCACGGCATCGTAC
>Ga0335070_10006852_pt1 | contig 13392 bp, 13 predicted proteins | sample Lox_Sample_13_FD_206722 | JGI IMG/M metagenome (GOLD analysis project Ga0335070, IMG submission 206722) | Soil microbial communities from Loxahatchee National Wildlife Refuge, Florida, United States - Lox_Sample_1.3 | ecosystem: Environmental > Terrestrial > Soil > Wetlands | place: USA...
GCGATGGAAGTGCGGCGGGGGCGGTATTTGCAGAGCTTTGAGCACGCGACGCCGCTGACGGCGAACCAGCCGACGGAGTGGGACGTGCCGTTGCGAGACCACGACCATGTGTTCGTGAAGGGGCACCGGATTATGGTGCAGATCCAGTCCACGTGGTTTCCGGTGATTGACCGGAATCCGCAGAAGTTCGTGCCGAGCATTTACAAGGCTGCGGCCTCGGATTACATTGCGGCGACGCAGAAGGTGTACTGCGGGGGAAAGCTGGCGTCCTACATCGAGCTGCCGGTGGTGAAGTGAGCGCGGGGCGCGGAGCCGTTAGACTTGTGGGGCAACCTGTGGCAAGCTGTCAGCCATGGGAAACAAAGACAAAGGCAAGCGCGAGACCAAGAAACCGAAGAAAGTAACGCCAAAACTTCCACCTCCGCGGCGCGACACGGGCAGCCAGGTGCCGGCGCACATTGCGCCGAAAACGACCGAGTGATTCCGCCTGTATTTTCCTGATCCAAAACCAAACCAGTTCCGCCATCAACCCTGCCTTACTTCTTGCGGGCTCCTCCAGTACAATCCAGAGCTTGCCCCTTGCCCTGGGGGCCGAGGTGATCGAATGAGTGGTCGTTTCTGTTTCTTTGTGTTTACGCGGTGGGTGGCGGTGTGCGCGATGGTATGCGCGGTGCCGCTGCTGGCGACTTTGGCGAGCGCGCAGCAAAGGCGGGAGCGTGAGCCGAACTCGGTATATGCGCAGCGGCGGGCAAAGCTGGCGGCTCCGGTGGATGGACCGATCGTGCTGCTGGGGCTCGGCGGGCGAGAAGTGGACGCGCAGAGTTATGTGTTTGCGCAGGAAGATAATTTTTATTACCTGACCGGGCATAACGAGGAAGGGGCGGGGCTGATCCTGTTGCCGCCGGCGGACAGCAAGGCGAGGCGCGACAATTCCGAGGGAGCACGGGAGATTTTGTTTTTGCCGGAGAAGAACCCGGCCCGGGAAAGATGGGACGGCGTGCGGATGTCGCCGAGCGATCCGGGGATTCAGGCGCGGACGGGGTTCACCGACGTGCGGGTTTTCGCAGACATGCGCGAAACGGTGGAAAAGCTGGCAAAGTTTTATCCGAACGTTTACACGATTCTGCCGTACGAAAAAGAGCTGGGCGGATACCCGCACGAGAAAGAGACGGTGGAATGGCTGAAGCTGGCGGCGCCGCAGGCTAATTTGAAGGACATCCGGGCGAGCATCGAGGAATTGCGGCTGATCAAGTCTCCGACAGAGATCGCGTTGTTGCGGGAGGCGATTGATTTGTCGGTGGACGCGCACTTCGCTGCGATGAAAATGATGCGGCCAGGATTGTGGGAATACCAGGTGGCGGCGAAGATGGTGGAAGTGCATGCGATGGGCGGGTCCGAGGCGGAGGCCTACGCGCCCATCGTGGGAGCGGGACCGAATTCGACGGCGCTGCACTACGACCGGCTGGGGCGAAAGATCCAGGACGGGGACATTGTGGTGCTGGACGTAGGAGCGCAGTATTCGGGATACGCGGCGGACATTACGCGGACGCTGCCGGCGAACGGGAAGTTCACGGCGAGACAAAGAGAGATTTACGACATCGTGCTGGGGGCACAGAACGCGGCGCTGGCGGCGCTGAAGCCGGGAGCGGACATGTGCCGCAAGGGGAAGAACAGCGTGTACAAGCTGGCGTACGAATACATCAATTCGCACGGGAAGGATCAGAACGGGAAATCGCTGGGGCAATATTTTATTCACGGGTTGGGGCACAACATCGGGCTGGACGTTCATGACCCCGGGGACTCGTGCAAGCCGCTGATGGTGGGGCAAGTGGTGACGGTGGAGCCGGGGATCTACATACCGGAGGAGAATCTAGGCGTGCGGATTGAGGACGATATTCTGATCACCGATAGCGGCTATGAGATGTTGAGCGGGAAACTGCCGCGGACGGCGGAAGAGGTGGAGAAGATTATGGCGGAAGGGGCGAAAGAGAGAGCGGAAGCAACGCATTAACCGGGCGCAATTCCCTTCCCCACCGCGCCGAATGATTGTTGTCGAGCCCCGGAGCGACCTGCTATTCCGATTATCCAGCGGCCTCTTGCTTGGCGAAAGAAACAGTTGAACCTGCCGTGCGCAGCGGGGCTTCCCGGCCGCGGGCCGAAACTTTTTCCACCGATTCGATCTTGCCGGCGCGTGCCAACACGGCATGGTCGAAATTGTTCACGGTGGGGCAAACGTGGCGAGGAAGCAAGTACAGCGCTTCGCCTAGTTCCGGCCCGGGGGTTCCCGCAGACATTGCCATGGGCAGATGCTCTTCGCTCGGGCGGCCAGGAATCAGTTCGGGATGTCCGATTACGAGACACGTGGGGACGCCCGCGTCGGCAGAAACCGCCTTGTGGCCGGCGTCGCAAGTGACCACACCTTCAGCGGGGCGGCTCACCACGCGCGTCAGGACCAGCGCAGCGGGCGCGTAGCCAAATTCGCTGGAAAGCTGAGCCAGGCTGGTGGCATCGCCATAGACAACCGTACCGGGCGAGACACGATGCAGGAATCGCCCTCTGCGAAAGCCTTCGTACGACAAGGAACAGGGAAAGGTCGGAGTGCCTGCGGTAATCACTTCCTCGACGCCGGCGCCGCTGCGCTGAATTTCGTTCACGAGTGCGAGCAGCAGGTCGTAGCCGGCGTGAGCCGCCGCAGTCCGAGCCGGCTCTTCGAGCGAAGTATGCTGGGCGTCATAGTAGTGAAGGCCGCGGAATTCCAGGCCGGCCTGAGTAACGGCATGGATGAGCCGGAGAATCTCTCCAGCGCGGCGCTGCTCGATTCCCGTGCGATTCATGCCCGGATTGATGTCGAGGAAGATGCCCAGCCGGCCCCCCTGCCACTGGCGGACCTGAGCTTCGCTCTCCAGCAAGACCGAGATGCGGATATCCGGAAACTGATCGGCGATTTCGCGCACACGGCGCGCATTTGGGCCCACGACGGGATAGGCGAGAAGGACGTCTGCGGCGCCGCCGCGGCAAGCGACCAGGAGTTCGAGGGTGGTGGCGCACTTGAAATTCCGGATGCCGTGTTCAACCAGGAGGCGCAGGGTGTTCACGAGCTTTGCCGTCTTGAAATGCGGACGCCAACGATTGGCGTCACCGTCAAGCAGGTGCAAGGTTCGCGCGATGTTGGAGGCAACGATTTCGGGGTAGAGCAGGAGAGCCGGAGTCAGCACGTCCTCGATGCCCGCGACGCGGTAGCGTTCCTCCCAGGGGAACTCGCGCAAGATGGTTCTTTCGGCGGCCATTGCGCCCTTGATGATAGCGCGGAAACGCGAGCCGGCAGCCATGAAGTGTGATGCGCGGTCTGTGGCCCGGAGCCCGAAGCGGGGGATGGCGGCTCATCTCGGCCCGGGCCACATGCTACTTCCTTGGCTGAGCAGCCGTCGTTATTTTCAAAAGGTTTCTCCGAAGGTTCTTACCAGCTGGAAACGCACCTGGAAAGGTTCGGCGGGATGGAAAACGTTGGTGAAAGCAGGCGCGCCGGTGGGCGTTATCCGGGAGACATAGGCGTACGTGATGTCATCGTTGCGGTGATTCGTCAGATTCAAAAGATCGGCGGCAATGCGCCATTGCTTATTGAATTTATAACCGAGCCCCATGTTGAGCAAAAACGTGGAGGTTGAGCGATTGATTCCGTCGGACGTCAAATCGCGCGGGCCAAAATAGCGCACGCGGAGCGTTGACGTGAAGCCTTTGTAGTCATGCAGGGTTACGCCCGAGGAAATCACCACCCGAACCGCTTCGGGAACCAGCTTGCCACCCGGGCCTTGCACCGGATACGGGGCTCCACTCACGTTGGTGTACGCCGCATCATCGGGGTCGATTTCGGTGAATCGGGCGCGGGAGTCCGCGATGTCCAAATCAAGAATCAAATGTTCCGTAGGGTTGTAGTAGTTTGCCCATTCGATCCCGTAGCGGTTGCTGGGCGATGCCGAAGCGACCGTTTCGCCGGTGTCCCCATCCTGCTGGAGTTCGGAATGGCTGTACAGATACCAGAGCGATAGCGTGCTTTGCAGATGGGGGACCGCCGCCGTGCGCACACCGATTTCCGCGCCTTTGGTCTGGACCAGAGCAGGAATCGGGGAGGAAGCCGCCGGGAAGGGATTGTCCGGGGAAATGGGTTCAATGCGTTGCGTTGCGCCGCGCGCATCGTTGCTGTGAAAACTGAAGCCCCCCTGGACATAGAACTCGGTCTTGGACCACGGCCCTAAGACGGCCGTGCCTTTGGGACTGGGCAGGAACTTGGTGGCCGTGCCGGAATTGGCGGCGGCAAAGTCGACGACCGGGCTGCCGGGCAATTCAGCGGCGACATAAGGAGGAGTCAAGCTGGTGACGTTGTAGACGGCCTCGTCGCCGCGGAAGGCCAGGACGGAACGAAATTTATCCGACCATTGGATTTTATTTTCGGCATAAAAGCCGACCATGGTGTCGGAGAATCGATTCAAGTCCGTGTCCGCGGGCAGGGTCGGATAATTTCCGTCGATGGTTCCATCGGGGCCGCATTCGGGGATGGGGTTGGTGTAACAGGCGACGACGTCAATGCCGTCCGCGCGTACCCGATCCTGCGTCCGGTAAAGGCCGTTGTGCACCCAATCGTTGCGGACCTGGAAGCCAAAAGTATTTTCCACCTTGCGGCCAAACCATTGGCTGAAGATCGCGTGGTGCGCGTCCAGACCGGCCACCCAGCGGCGATCCTGCTGTTCGAACTGATCGCCTTTATCGGGGTCATTCAGAAAGTAGGTAAAGTCGGAGAACAAATTGAGATCGTAATAGAATCCATAGGCCGTAATTTTCGTTTCGGAGTTTTCGCGCTGGCGATGCCACTCCCCTTGCAGGCTGTACCGCTGGGACTCGCCACCGTCAGTGGGATTCAATGCGCCGAAGTAGCCAACCAGGGGAACGGCGGTGACGGGGATTTGATCGCTGGAGTGCCACGTGCCACGATATGCGCGGGCCGTGATGCTGAAGCCATCGGCGTCCGCGCCCCGGCTGTAGGTTACCAGACCGTTGAATTTGTAATAGTTGTCCGGATGCACCCAGGGGCCGTCCTCGTGATACGCCTCTCCGCCGTAGAGCAAAGTGCCCGAGCCTAGTTTTCGCGATATGCCGAAAACCAGCCGGCCAAAGCCATACATCCCGCCTTCGACCTGGAGGAAATTCCGGGGCAAGGTCTGGAAGAATTCCAAATAAGCGGATCCCGCTGAACCGTAGTTGCCGACGTCCGCGTAATAAGGGCCTTTTTCGTAATTCACCCGTTGCACAAATTCCGGGATGACGGTGTTCATGTCCGCGTAGCCCTCGCCGTGCGCGTGCGACGGCAGGTTCAGCGGCATGCCGTCGAGGAACACGGCAAAATCGGTGCCATGGTCGAGATTGAAGCCGCGCAGAAAATATTGGTTGGCCTTGCCGCCGCCGGCATGTTGCGTGATGATGAGTCCCGGAACCGCTTCCAAAATTTCTCCCGAACGCAGGATCGGACGGTCGTCGATTTCTTTCGCGCCCACCGTGCCCTGGGTGGCGGAATCGGCCACTCCAACAAGATCGTCTTCACGGCCCTGCACGCTGATGGTGGTGCTTACGGAACTCACGGCCAAAGCGACGCGCAGAGGGGCCTGGGGCTCCGTGGTTCCAGCGGTGATGGAGACTTCCCTGGTTTCGAAACCGGGACTCGAGACGACGAGTCGGTACACGCCCGTGGCAAGCCCGGAAACAAGGAAGCTGCCGTTTGCGTCCGTTTTTGTGGCTACCAGCGCAGCGCCGCTGGGACTTCGAACCAGCACGGTGGCCCCGACGATCACGGAGCCGGAGGCGTCCACGACGGTTCCTGTGAGCTGAGGCGAATGCGCCTTTTCCTGGGCGAGGAGCGCGGCCGGGAGTCCGGCGAGCAGCAACAGAGCGGTGGCCAATGATTTGAGCATGCGTTCCCCGAAGAGAGATTAACGAAATTGAGAGACCGTAACAAGAATTTATATTTCGTGTTACTATTTCTCCATGATCGACGCAACCATTCGGGGTGTCGGTGACGAAAATCACAAGCCCATTCGCGGGGAGGGAGAGGCGACCGTCCGGCGTAATACGCGCCTGGAGGGTTGTGCTACGCTAAGGCCGAAAGGATTCGATGAGGCAGCCATGGCGCAACTCAGCAGAATCGGAGTTTCCTTGGATTCGGAACTGCTCGGCCGGTTTGACAAATTCATCGCGGAAAAAGGCTACGACAACCGATCCGAAGCGTTTCGCGACCTGATCCGGGACCGGCTTGTGGGGACGGCGGTGGTGGCTTCGACGGCACCGGTTGTGGGCAGCGTGACGCTGATTTATGACCACCACGCACGACTTCTTCCCGAAAAACTGGCCGACCTGCAGCATGAACATCACGACGTGGTGATCTCGACGCTTCACGCGCATCTGGATCACGATACCTGCCTTGAAGTGGTGCTGCTGCGCGGGAAATCGCGAGAGGTTCAACAACTGGCCGACAAACTGATCAGCACAAAAGGAGTGCGGCACGGGCGGCTGGTGATGAGTTCTCCCGACACGGTATCACCACACACCCATTCTCATTACTGAAGTGATTGCGCCAACGGAAGCGCCGAGGATGGCGGAAAACCGGAATCGGACGAAATCGCGCGGCGCAGGAACAAGCTCGAACTCGCCTCTTTTTATGAGGGCGATGTGGCGCGTTTGCCGCGAAGCGAGACTCAGTGATGGTGCGTATGTGGATGCTGGTGGGTTTTCAGCTTGTGGTGGATTGCTTGCACTTGTTTTTCCAGCTTTGCCACCGCTTTTTCGAGTGCCTGAATGCGCTTGCTGTAATCCGGATGTTGGTGGCTGTGGTGGGGCTTGGCCATGGTTCCTCCCTGGACTGCTTTGAAGTGGCCTAAATCGGGCGAATACTAGCATTCCGATTCCGAGGAACGCAAGAATCTCGTCCGGGCGGTGAGGACTATTTCCTGGACTTTTCTTCGAAGATGCTACGGTGGTATTTGGCGAGAAGCTCCTGGGCTTTCCCGGGGTCAAGAACTTCCAGGTCGGTCCCGGTCATCGTAATTTCCTGCTGAAGAAAGTAGGTTTTTCCCTTTTCGACGACGAGGCTGAGGAGCCCGTGTTCCATTTTAACTGCCTCGACACAAAAATAATGGGGTCCCGGCTCGAGTTCAAAATAGAAGTAGTTCCCTGGCCGATTGACGCCCACCCATTTGGAATCGACACCTAGCCTCGCCTGGAGTGCGGCCCCGACCATGCTTCGGCTGCGGAGCACGTAAATGAGCGCTTTGTCGGCGGAGGGTTGTTGCAGCGTCGACATATAAGGAATGACCTGATCAAATGCATTGGCAAAGAATCGAACAGTTTGGAGAATGTCGATGAGGGGGTGGTTCACTCCGAACAGAATGTCTATACCGAGTACGCTGATCTCAAACGTAGCGAATGGATTATAAAGATTCAGCCTGCTCTGAAGAGGGCCAAACTGTGGGTTTTAGAGAAGGCTTGCGGAAAACTCCTCTCGCGGCGCGAACTTATTGAATTGAGGGCCGGTCGAAGTAAGCCACATCGTAAAACGCAAGAATTGTTGGTGTCCACTCTTAAAAACTTGGGGCTCGTTTGAGCGAAATTCGGCTGCGGCAAGTACTAGTAGCCACTTTTCCGATTACCCGACAAATCAGGAGTTGACCAGCGACAAGTAGACCTGCTTCTGTAGCGGGGCATCTTGGAAGAAATGCTTGTCGGCTCATTGGGAGCGCTGTCGAGTCAACGAGAAGCTTTAGGCACTAAGTCTCGACGAAGTTATCGCCATTTTCGGATTATGTACTAAATTCAAACTATGGATGCCAAATTCGACTGGCGGTCGGGCGGTGCTGTGTACCTGGGTTTGGTGTCTCTAGAGTATGTGGTCATCGGATTGTTTGGAGTTTTTTCCCGCTATTCCCCAGGACCCTTTTTCCTGTCACTGTTTCTGACGGCTAGTCCGTATCCACTTCTCCAATACATGAAAAACTGTACGTTTGGTCTTACATGCGGCATTTCGGCAATGCAATTTGACTTTACAGCCACAAATCCTTCTAGCCGCAATTTTGCCGTTCTCTCAGTCGCTCTGGTGGTCACTGGATTGGCTGGATTGGCAGCAGTGTGCGAGCGCGGCGCCACAGGACGCCGGATTTTGCTCATTCTATGCTCTCTAGGCACACTGGTTTCGGTCGCTAACTGCATTGAATCATTTGCCGCTGTTTATTTGGGAATTGTTCCTTTTAGCTCGTTTCCCTTTCTTGAGCTAACTATCTCTTGCGTCTGGTCATTCAGTTACTGGATTGGCTTAAGCCAAGTAAAGGGTCCATTGGTCTTTCAGAGTATACGGCACATGCCCGATGATCCAGGATAATCGGCCAGGTTTTTTCTCAAGTTCTCCCCGGCACTAACCCAGAGGATTGGTGTCTAATTCTATTGATGGATAAGACCGCCGCATGTGCATTCGCAGTCGGGATGCTGATAGCAGTGAGCGTCTCTGCACAGGACCACGGGACAAAGCCAGACAAGGTGTCACAGCCGATACCCGCACAGCAGCCGCACAGAATCCGAGTAGATGAGGATGTGCAAAAGGCTAAGCTAGTTCACAGGGTTTCCCCCTTGTACCCGCCACTTCTTAATGGCATGCCTATGAATGGCACAGTTGTTCTTCACGTAATTATTGGCAAGAACGGCTCTGTCAAGAGCGCCCGACCAGTGTCTGGATCACCTTACTTTCGAGACTCTGCGGTCAAGGCCGTGCTGCAATGGGGATATGAGCCGACGTTGGTGAGTGGTGTGGCTGTTGAGGTGGATACTACGGTCTCAGTGGTGTTTGAAGCACCACCAGATCTATCCTTCAACAAATGTGCGAAAAACCCTGGACACTACCTGCTTTTCCCAACAAGCACAGGTAGAGCGCACAGCCATTCGAACGTGAGAAACCGAATGCTGTATCCGGTTCTCAATGAAATGGGTGTCGCCCAAACTGGCTTCCACGGCTTCCGACGTTTCCGCGCAACTCACCTGCGAAAGCAGCAGGCACCGGAATCGCTCATCAAGTCGTGGTTGGGACACAGTGCGCAGTCGTCTGTCACTGACCTGTACGATAGGTCGCAAGCGGACACAAAGTACCGTAAACAGGTCGCAGAACAAGTGGGAATTGGGTTCGAGATTCCTCCAATTGTTCTTTTTGTTCTTAAACCTTCAGAAAGTGAGGGCGCTGTAGCTACTTAGTTCTACGGGATTTAAGTGGTCGGGGCGAGTGGATTTGAACCACCGACCTCCTGGTCCCGAAGTAGCGCAGTCAAAACCTAAATGCTCTCTCTGGCGTCGCTTGCAGGAAAACGAGAGGGAGACTCTCTTACCTGGCTGTACCCATTTCTGTACCCACACCCAGAGCTCGGCCGCGCAAGCGCGTCATCTTCGTGTTGGCTCCGCTTTTATCCGCGAACACTGAGCGGTGCACCAACTCGGAGGTGAACTGCTCATGTCAGTGCGCTCTTTTTACGGCCACGTCGGGCCGGTTTTGTTCGGCGCCCAGAGTTTTTCTATATCTCCAACCCTGCGGAGTCCGGCAATATCGGAAGGTGCGCGCCCTACTGCCCGACGACGAGTTCTGCCAGGCTTGACACTCCCGTGGCAGGCTTGCCGGTAGCCGAGTCGTTCCACGTGGGACTTTCGAAATTCCCATTTGTGTCTGTCACCGCGATCAATACACGCAGCTTGGCGGTGTTGCGCCAGGCATCCATTTGCGTCTTCTTGGACTCGATGTCCGCTTCTTGAAGCACTGTCGTGGAACTCAGAGTTATGCCGGTTGGCGCCACCAAATAGGTAGCCAGATCGGCCGACCGTACGGTGTGGCCCGACGCATCCCGATCGTGTGAATCGTCGAACCACAAAGCCTCTACCCGTGCAGGATTTTGCAAAATTTGAAAGGCAATATGCGAGAAGTCTAGCGACCCGATAAACCTATATTGCGAGCCACTGACATATTTGTAGACTTCCCATTCTGCCTCGCCATGCTTCGTCAGAGTTTCCCTGTTCGACAACAGAATCTCAGCTTGCCCATCGCCATCCAAGTCCAAATCCATACGCCAAACCGCCACAGCCGGATTGCCGCTCAACTGGCTCCTCGCTGCGAAGTCATCCAACAACGGAGTATTCGCTGCAGATGTGGAACTGAAGGAAGGCAAAAGACACGCCCCTAGCATCCCCACGACCATGGCCGCACTTATGGATATTAGAAGTTTTCTCGTCATGGATATGTGTTTATACCTCCACAAACTAGAGCCACATAGTCCTCGCCCCTACTATTCGTCGGGAAGAATGACCAAGCTTGACCGGCCCATTCAACATAGTCGTGCCTGCGATGGTCCGGACTTCTAAGGCCATTATATCTTTTCATGATAACAGCTTCTTCAATTGTAGGAGGCATAGTATCACTGAACGTGCACGAGGCCTCCTGGGTGTCAGGAACAGCGAAATCCTGCCCCTACCTGCAAATTTGTGCTTCGAGGGCACGGGCATCTCACCAGATGTGCAATCCTTGCTTGTTTCAAATCCAGCCACGGAGATTTTGCCAATACCGGCGGGAACTATTTGGCCGAAGCCGAGTGTGTTTCACGTGCGGGCGACTGAAACTTTTCTCGACCAGCTCGCGGCTCTCGCCGAGCACCATGCCGAGCCAGAGATGTGTGACCACTTTCATGCCTACAACGGCCTTCAGGGATTGATGCAGTGGTACGACGCATTTAGTGGCGACCCCTTATTAGTTGACGGGTCCATCGCGGAAGCGAAGGTGCAGACGTTTTGTCGCGAACTCGGTGTGCCGTACGCTAGGTGGCGCTGGCAAGACTCACAAACGCGGACAAGTCCTGATTAACGCGCTAACCGGAAAAGTGGGTAATAGTACGGGCTCCGAGAGCCCCTTCTTACCCTCAATCGCAAGGCGCGCCTCCAACCATGTCTCTTCCTGTCATCATTTCCGGTAAAGTACGGATTTCAGAACTAAGGGGCCAGTTTTCACGATGTACTACATACTAGATTCGAATATCTGGATCGATGTGAGCCAGGGCAAGATTTCCTGCAACGATCTACTCGGAAAAACGACAGTCAAAGTAGTTGTGGCACCGCTGATGATTGTGGAGCTAATGAGAGGAACGATTAGGGGTGGGGAGCAGCACTTCAAAAAGAATAGAGCTATGTTCGGTTGCATGATCAACTGCGACATATTGGAATTGCCCAAGGTTTTCATTTACGGACTGCTGTGGCATGTATACGGCGGAGTTTCAAACGTTCGACCGCCACATTACAAAATCCTCCTTCAAATACTGGTTAATTCGGACTCACTTGCTGATTTTTTGAAAAAAGCGGAAGCACCTGGCAGTGTATGGACGAAGATTTCTGACCTGGACTCCATTCACGAGAGAGTGTTGGATAAAGAGCTCGCCTCTTTGAATACCCTTGCAAAAAAAGCCAGTGTCAAAACTCTCCACGTTCACATGGCTGAGCTATACAAAATGGGCAACATGGCCCCTGATCCAGATTTGGTGGAAAGGAAGTTCTCCGCGGCGCTTGAGTTCCTAAGATCAATAGTGATTCAGGTTAGAAATGGCGCAAACCCTCTGAAAAACAATCGTGGGACGTATATAGACAATCAACTCTTCTACTATCTTGCCGAACCCAATGCAGTGTTTGTCTCCAATGAGGATTTCTCCAACGAAATAAAACACTCTCCTCAAAAAGATCGAATCATTTCCTATGCAAAATTTTGCACTCTTTAGCCTTCGACCAAAAAAAACGATCCTGAATTCGGGCGAACCGGGGGGTGGTCCCTTTTTGCCCTCCGTATCCGCATACCCTGACCCGGATTGACCGTGTGGAGAGGGGCGTTTATACTGGATTTTCGCGCTGGGAGCCTGGAGTTTCCCGGCGTGCCTCGGCCCTCCTTAGGCGGGCAAGTTATTCCACGCGTCGCTCCTGCGGGCCGCCGTCTGGAATTTGCGAAAAAGCGAGAAATCGTCTCACAGAGTAGAATCAGAGGAAGAAATGGCAATTCCTCAGGGGCTAAAGCCCGTCTCCGGCGGGTGTTACTGCCGGAGCTAAAGCTCCGACCCCCAGCGAGATAAATTGCAGGATTTGTTGAAACCAGCGCAGAAGGCGGCGTACAGCCGCCCCTACACCGCCTGGGAGTTTGGGGAACGTCAAAGAGAATGGGAGGCCGCGTTGGGCGGCACAAGGAAACTATGAGCAGCATCAAAGCGACACAGTTACGCCCGGGCATGGTGATCGTGCATGAAGGCGACCTTTTTTCGGTATTCAGCACGGAGCACCGGACGCCGGGAAACAAGCGCGGATCGATGCAGACGCGGATGAAGAACCTGCGGACGGGTTCGATCATTGATTACCGGTTCCGTGCGGAAGAGTTCGTGGACCGGGCGATCCTGGACGAGATCGAGTTCGAGTACCTGTACAGCGAGGGCGACGATTACTGCTTCATGAACACGGAAACCTACGAGCAGATGCACATGAACAAGGAAGAGCTCGGGGAAACGGTGTATTACCTGGTGCCGAACACGGTGGTGAAAATCGAGTTTCACAACGAGAAGGCCATCGGCGTGGATTTGCCGGACACCATGGATCTGAAGGTGGTGCAGACGGAGCCGACGCTGCAGAAGGCGACGGCGAGCGCGGTGATGAAGCCGGCGACGCTGGAGACCGGGCTGGTGGTGAACGTGCCGCCGTTCGTGAACGAGGGAGACCGGATTCGCGTGGATACGTCGGAAGCGCGGTACGTACAGCGCGTGGAATAGATTCCGCCTCCGCAGACGAGCCGAGAGGTTTCGGCTCGGAAAGAGGTCGAAGAAAGAGCCTCCGGGTTGCCGGGGGCTCTTTTTGTTTTTGGGGGGAGGCGAACAAGGGCGCCAGCCTCCCTTCGAGGCTCAGGGCAAGCAGAAGGCGGCCGCTACATTGAGCAGAGAAGAGGGACGGGCGAGCCCGGCACCTACAGATGGGTTGGCGCGAATTCTTGTGCCGCCCCTACGGGGCTGCAGGTGCATATATTCCGGGACCCACCGCTTACACAGTGGGCTAAATTTTGTCGCGCCTCCGGCGCTGCAGAGATAAAGGCTGGGTGCATCGGCCGAGCGATTTGGAAATGTGGAACGTGGGTCAAAAGTGAGAGCCTAGCTCCCGCACTCCAAAAGGTCAGGCGCGGCTCGCGGCGCCGAGTTCGCCGGCGGGGTGGGCGCCGAAAACGCGGGCGAAGATTTGGTCGACGAAGCGGAGCTGGCGCTGGAGATCGAAAGTGTGTTCGAGGTCCTTGGGAGCGAGGAATTTCGTGATGCGCGG
>Ga0335070_10006854_pt1 | contig 13390 bp, 14 predicted proteins | sample Lox_Sample_13_FD_206722 | JGI IMG/M metagenome (GOLD analysis project Ga0335070, IMG submission 206722) | Soil microbial communities from Loxahatchee National Wildlife Refuge, Florida, United States - Lox_Sample_1.3 | ecosystem: Environmental > Terrestrial > Soil > Wetlands | place: USA...
AGACGGAGCCTTATGTCTTCATCAATCCCAAAATCCTCTGGACGTCCGAGGAGATGGCGGTCGCCGAAGAGGGCTGCCTTTCCGTGCCGGATATTTGGGACAGCGTCGAACGGCCGGCGAAAATCCGCGCCGAACATCTCGACCGCGACGGCAATCTGGTCACGCTCGAGGCGGAGGCCCTGCTGGCGACCTGCCTGCAGCACGAGATGGATCACCTGGAAGGCGTTCTGTTCCTCGACCATCTCTCCCGGCTAAAGCGCTCCATGGCGCTGCGCAAGCTGACCAAGGCCAAGCGCTTCGCGGCGGTGGAGTAACAGCCAAGCTTTTCCACCGGAATGTTGCAACGCGTCGGGGCTTGCATTAGCGCAAGCTTATGACCCTTCGCCTTGCCTTTATGGGGACGCCCGTTTTCGCGGTGCCGACGCTCGCCGAGCTCATCGGACAAGGCCACGAGATCGCCGCCGTCTACAGCCAGCCGCCTCGGCCCAAGGGCCGCGGCTACGCCTCCGTGCCGTCGCCGGTCGCGAAGCATGCTTTGTCGCAGGGGTTGGCGGTTCGCACGCCCAAGTCCCTCAGGAACGCCGAGGCGCAAGCCGAGTTCGCGGCGCTCGGGCTGGACGCGGCCGTTGTCGTCGCCTATGGCCTGATCCTGCCGAAACCTGTTCTGGACGCTCCGCGGCTGGGCTGCTTCAACCTCCACGGTTCGCTCCTGCCGCGCTGGCGGGGCGCGGCGCCGATCCAGAGGGCGATCATGGCCGGGGACGCGGAGACAGGCGTCATGGCCATGCATATGGACGAAGGCCTCGACACGGGCCCCGTCCTGCTTGCCGCGAAGACACCCATCGGACGGAAGACCTATGGTGAATTGCATGACGAGCTGTCGCGACTTGGCGCCGGTCTGATGGTGCGGGCGCTGGCCGCTGTCGAGCGCGGAACCGCGGTGGAGACGCCGCAATCGCCGGACGGCGCGACCTACGCCGCCAAGATCGCAAAGGAAGAGGCCCGGATCGACTGGACGAAACCGGCGCGCGAGCTCGACTGTCTGATACGCGGGCTTTCGCCCATGCCCGGCGCCTGGTGCGAGGCTCATGGCGAGCGGCTCAAGATCCTCTATGCGGAACCGGTCGCCGGGCGAGGCACTCCCGGAGACGTGCTCGACAGCGAATTGACAGTGGCAACGGGCGATGGCGCATTGAAGCTCCTGCGCCTCCAGCGCGCAGGACGCACACCTCTGGGTCCCAAGGAATTTCTGCAGGGCTTCACGCTCAAGCCGGGAGATCGTCTCACATGAAGCGTGCCTCACTTTGGCAACGCCTGATCAATACGTGGCGCCACAATCAGCGCAAGAGTCGCTATGTCATCGACATGACGGCCGACGGTTTCGTCTTCCGCGCGAAACAGCGTGAAACCGAAATGAAATGGAACCAGATCACGCGCATCGATGGGGGCGTGAACAACTGCCTCACCTTCGACGTGCTTTACCTGCAGATCTTCACACGCCAGGCGACGATTTACATCGAAGAGCTGGACGAGGGCTTTCGCCAGTTCGAGTTTGCCGTGTTCGAGCGCTGGCCTGCCATCCGGCCGCGCTGGGAAGAACTTCTCAAATGCGGACTGCACGAACTGCGCCGTGAAACGCTGTGGCGGCCGGACGGCTGATGCCGCGCTATCGCCTCACGCTCGAATATGACGGCGGACCGTTCAGCGGCTGGCAGCGGCAGGAAAACGGTCCTTCGGTTCAGGCGGCGCTCGAAGATGCGATCTTCTCGCTCTCGGGCGAACGCGCGACGGTGACCGGCGCCGGCCGCACCGATGCCGGCGTGCATGCGAAGGGGCAGGTCGCGCATTTCGACCTCACCAAGGATTTCCCACCCGACACAGTGCGCGATGCGCTCAATCATTATTTGCGTCCCGCACCGGTCGCGGTGTTGCTCGCCGAAATTGCGGCGGAAGATTTCCACGCTCGGTTTTCGGCGACCGCGCGGCATTACCGCTATCGCATCGTCTGCCGGCGCGCGCCGCTGGCGCTCGATGCCGGTCGCGCTTGGCATGTGATCCGCACGCTCGACGCGAAGGCGATGCATGATGCGGCACAGACGCTTGTCGGTCTGCACGATTTCACGACATTTCGGGCCGCAGAGTGCCAGGCGAAATCGCCGGTGAAGACGCTCGACCGGCTCGACGTCACCGCGAAGGACGAAGATATTTTCGTCGACGCCTCCGCGCGCTCGTTCCTGCACAACCAAGTGCGCAGCCTGGTTGGCACGCTGAAGCTCGTTGGCGAAGGCAAATGGACGGCGCGCGATGTCACCGACGCCCTCGCCGCCCGCGACCGCGCGCGATGCGGACCGGTCGCTCCGCCGGACGGGCTTACGCTGATGCGGGTGGATTACTGAGCGAGGTCGACCAGCTCGACCGCGTCCGGCGTTCGGCCGAGGAAGATTTCGCCGACACGTGCGAAGCGCTCGGGCGCATCGGTTGAGAGAAATGCGTAAGATGGCGCGGCGCCCGCGTTTTGCGCGAGCCCGTTTCTCGCAAGCCGATCCGCGACCGCTTGGGCCGTCGTCGCCGCGCTGTCCACCAATCGGGTTTCGCCGCCCAAACGCGCGATCACGTTCTGCAGCATCGGCGCCAGCACCGGGAAATGCGTACAACCAAGAACCAGCGCTTTGGGTTTTGCCGCCGCAAAGACCGGCTTGAGATAGCGCGTTGCCACGAGCTCCGCGATTTCGCCGTCGACCAGGCCTTCTTCCGCCAATGGCACGAAGAGCGGGCAAGCCTGCTGCACGACTTCCGCGTTGGCTGCGCGCGCGTGAATCGCACGCAGATAAGCACCGCCTTTGACGGTCGCTTCCGTGCCGATCACCGCGATCGTTCCGCCTTCGGCGGCCGCGACAGCCGCCTCCGCACCGGGCTCGACCACGCCGACGACCGGAATCGGCGACAGCGCTTCCTCGAGCGCCGGCAGAGCCACCGTCGACGCCGTATTGCAGGCGACGACGATGAGCTTCACGTCACGGCGAATCAGCGCGCCGGCCGCCTGCACCGCGTAGCGCACGACGGTATCCGCGCTCTTCGTGCCGTAAGGCAGCCGCGCCGTGTCGCCGAGATAGACAAAGGATTCGCACGGCAGCCTCGCCATCAGGGCGCGCATGACGGTGAGGCCACCCATGCCGGAATCGAAAATGCCGATGGGACGAGCGTTCACGGAACCCTGTTCGCGAAATAGGATTCGAGGACCGAGGCGTAAATCTCGGTCAGCTTGCGGATCTCGTCGACGGGCACGCATTCGTCGACTTTGTGCATGGATCCGCCCGGCAGGCCCACTTCCGCTACGGGGCAGAAATCCTTGATGAAGCGCGCATCAGACGTTCCGCCGCTCGTCGACAGTTCCGGGCGGATATTGGTCACGCGTGCGATCGCATCGGACACGAGCGTGATGAATGCTCCGGGCTGCGTGAGAAACGCAACGCCGCCGACCGTCGCGTCGACCGCCACGTCGCCGCCCAGCTCATGCACCACATTGTTCGCCACCTGCTCGACATGCTGCTTGATCGTCTCGGGCGTGTGGAGGTCGTTGAAGCGGATGTTGCACGAGGCGCGTGCTTCCGCCGGCGAAACATTCGAAGCCGGATTGCCCACATCGAAAGTCGTGAAGACGAGTGTCGAGGGCTCGAAATGCGCCGTGCCGGAATCGAGCGGGCGGGAGGCCAGCCGCACCACGATCTCCGACAGGATCGGAATGGGATTGAGCGCCTTCTGCGGATAGGCGGTGTGGCCCTGCACACCGCGCACGGCGAGCCGGACCTGCATGCTGCCGCGCCTGCCGATCTTGATCGTGTCGCCGGAACGCGCCGTCGAAGTAGGCTCACCGACGAGGCAATGATCGAGCCGCTCGCCGTTTTCTTTCAGCCAGGCGAGCATCGCCTTGGTGCCGTTGATGCTAGGGCCTTCTTCGTCGCCGGTGATGAGAAGCCCGATGGAGCCTTCCGGCGCACCGTGTTCGGCGACGTGCCGCGCGGCTGCGACGACAAAGGCCGCGATGGACGATTTCATGTCGGCGGCGCCGCGGCCGTAGAGCACGCCGTCCTTGATCTCGGCCGCAAACGGATCGAAGCGCCAGGCGTTCACATCGCCGGGCGGCACCACGTCCGTGTGACCGGCAAAGCAAAAATGCGGCTGGCCGGTTCCGAGCCGCGCGTAAAGGTTGTCGACGGGCGCGGTCCCCGGCGCTTCGAAGCGCAGCCGCTGGCAGCGAAAGCCCACGGGCGCCAGCACCTTTTCCAGCACGCCGAGCGCGCCGCGGTCCTCGGGCGTGACCGAGCGGCAACGGATGAGGTCCTGGGCGAGGGAAACGGGATCGGGCAACGCCATAAAGCTCACTTAGGCCTTCGCCTGCGCTATGGTCAATCAAACGACATCAGGGAGACGAAACTATGGCAGGACGTTTGGACGGAAAAGTGGCGGTCATCACGGGCGCTGCCAGCGGCATTGGCCGCGGCACGGTCGACCTGTTCGTGCGCGAAGGAGCAAAGGTGATCGCGGCCGACATCCAGGACGACAAGGGCGCGCGCATCGAGGACGACCACAAAGGTGCCGCACACTATGTGCGCTGCGACGTCTTGAGAGAAGACGACATCCGCGATGCAGTCGAAGCGGCGGTGAAGCGCTTCGGCAAGCTCGACTGCATCTTCAACAATGCCGGCACGGGCGGCGCGCGCGATGCGGCCGACGGCGTGACGGCTGAAGGCTTTGACTCGGTCATGCACCTGCACGTCCGAGCGGCATTGTTCGGCATCAAGTACGCAGCACCACACATACGGAAGAACGGGGGCGGCGCCATCATCTCGACGGCCTCGGTTGCGGGATTGCGGGCGGGCTACGGGCCGATCCTCTATTCGATCGCCAAGGCTGCGATCGTGCACATGACCAAAGTCACGGCGGCGCAGCTCGCCGCCGACAGGATCCGCGTCAACTGCATCTGCCCCGGCCTGATTGCGACCAATATCTTCGCCGCGGGCCTCGGCATCCCGAGCCAGCTCGCCGACACCCGCATCGACGCCATCGCGGAAGCGGCCAGTCATTCGCAACCGATCCAGCGGGGCGGCCGTCCCCGCGACATCGCCGAAGCCGCACTTTATCTGGCCAGCGACGGTTCGGACTGGGTAACCGGGCACGCGCTGGTCGTTGACGGCGGATTGACTCTCGGTCCCATGGGCATGCAGCAGATGTCGGCGTTTGCCCCGATCATCGAGGCCTTGGGTCTCGATCAGGAAACGCTCGCGGCACTCGCCGCCGGACGGAAAGAGTGACAACCCGCAAGTTCGCACTGATCAAGCAGGGGAGTGAGGCCCTCAAGCGCGGCGATGCTGCCGCAGCGCGCGCCTGTTTCGAGCAAGCGGCAGGCCTCGATCCGAACGACGCAGAACCCTGGTTCGGGTTGGCGCTTGCCGCGCAAAAGCTAGGCGACACAAAAGCCGCGCACACGGCCCTTGCTCAGGCACTTGCGCTTGCGCCACGCAGCGGCCGCGCCTTGATCATGAAGGCCGATCTCTGTGCCGCGGACGGAAATTCCCGCGCCGCCGCGTCGTTCTATACAGCTGCAATCCGCAATGCGCCGCCGCAGCTTTCGGCCGAACAGCAAGCAGAACTTCGCCGGGCGCAGGAGATGCGCGAACGATTTGCTCGCGAGTACGAAAGCTTTCTCCAGGACAAACTCGCAGCGAGCGGATTCGACCCCAAGGTCTCGAGCCCGCGCTTCCGGCAATCGCTCGATCTGATGATGGGACGGAAGAAAATCTACCTGCAGCAGCCGCATCAATACTATTTCCCGGAGTTGCCACAGATCCAGTTTTATGACCGCGCGCAATTTCCCTGGCTGGACGCGATCGAGGCGGCGACTGAGGACATCACGGCGGAGCTCCGTGGCGTGCTCAAGGCAGGAGCGGCTTTCGAACCCTATGTGCAGGAGCAGCCCGATCGGCCGCGGCGCACTGACGATCGTATGACCAATAACGAAGACTGGACGGCCTATTATCTCTGGCGCGACGGGAAAATCGTCGAAGATCACGCCGCTCGCTGCCCAAAGACGATGATGGCGCTGGCGTCGGCCCCGCTCTGCACGATACCCGGCCGAACGCCGTCGGTGCTGTTCTCGCAATTGCGACCCGGCGCACGAATTCCCGCTCACACGGGGTACATGAATGCGCGGCTTATCTGCCATTTGCCTTTGATCGTGCCGGGGGCCTGCGGTTTCCGCGTCGGCAACGAAGTGCGCGCCTGGGAAAAGGGCCGAACTTTCGTGTTCGATGACACGATCGAGCATGAAGCTTGGAATGACAGCAACGAGACGCGCATCATCCTGCTCTTCGAGATCTGGCGACCCGAATTGAGCAAAGACGAACGCGCGCTGGTATCAACTCTGATCGAAGCCGTCGATGCCTATGGTGGCGTCACCACCCGCTGGACAGCCTAGCGCCTCAGGAGCGGATCTCCGCCAAATCTGTTCTCGCCGGATGTTCCGGCAAGACAGGCAAGCTCGATAAAAGCCCAGACAAAGATCGCGAGCGCGGCTGCGTCAAAGACGAATCCGATTTCCGCGCCGTTGTCGGGAGACTGTTCCGGCAAGATGCGCCCGATCGTCGACAGCACGTTCGGCAGGGCAATAAAAACGAGCAGCCACCATACCGATTTGTTCCGATCATGCAGCCGCTTCAGGCTCACGAGCACGCCCGAAACCAGCAGCACAAACAGGCTGAAAAGCCAGAAAGCGGCGACGGTCATGCCCAGCGGCGAGGAAGGCCACGGCGTCGGCCCGCCGTTCTCATAATTGCCGGCCATGATCGCGTAGGCATAGAGCGCGGCAAGCAGCACGAGCAGTGCGCCGAACGCGATGGTCGCGAAAAGGCAGAATGCAGCGCGCGAAATCCGCCCGTTCAGGCCGAAGAGGAAATGCCACACGACCGTTGCGTCCCCGATGGCACCCGTGCGGGAACTATGGGCCGCGGCCCCTAGTCCCGCAACAATTCGTTGATCGACGTCTTGGCGCGCGTGCGTTCGTCGACGCGCTTGACGATGACGGCGCAATAGAGAGACGGCCGGTCAGGCCCCTGCGGCAGCGTGCCCGGTACGACGACGGAATATGGTGGAACGCGGCCGTAGAGGATTTCGCCCGTTGCGCGATCGACGATCTTGGTCGACTGGCCGAGAAAGACCCCCATGGAAATGACCGAACCTTCGCCGACGATGACGCCCTCGGCGACTTCCGAGCGCGCGCCGACAAAGCAATTGTCCTCGATGATCACGGGGGCGGCCTGCAAAGGCTCGAGCACGCCGCCGATGCCGGCGCCGCCGGAGATGTGGCATTGCTTGCCGATCTGGGCGCAGGAACCGACCGTCGCCCAGGTGTCGACCATGGTGTTCTCACCGACATAGGCACCGACATTGACGAAAGACGGCATCAGCACGACGCCTTTGGCGATGAAGGCCGAGTGCCGCACGACCGCGCCCGGAACGGCGCGGAATCCCGCGTCACGGAAATGCGCTGCGCTCCAGCCCTGGAATTTCGAAGGTACCTTGTCCCACCAATGTGCGCCCCCGGGACCGCCCGCGATCGCGTCCATGTCGTGCAGTCGGAACGACAGCAGCACGGCCTTTTTCAGCCATTGATGGACGACCCATTCGCCCTGGAACTTCTCGGCCACACGCATGCGCCCGGAATCGACCAGCGCCAACGCCTCGGATACCGCTTCCCGCACGGCGCCTCTGGTGCCGGACGACAGCGTCTCACGGATGTCCCAGGCTTCGTCGATGGTGCGGGCGAGTTCAGTCGTCATGTCAGATCCTGATCGTGTGGAGGAAATGGGCGAGATCCTCGATCTCGTAATGGATGTGCTTCGCTTCCGGCTTCGGATGCTCGGGGCCCTGCTTGGACCACACCGAGCCGTTCTTCAGCCAGATGGTCGTCAGCCCCAGCTCGTGCGCCGGCACGAGATTGCGCGCAGCATCCTCGAACATCGCGGCGCGCGTTGGCACCACGACGTGATCCTCGAGCATGCGGCGATAGCCCTCCGGATGGGGCTTCGGCCGATAGGCGATGGCGCGGATGTCCCAGATGGCGTCGAACAACGTCTCCAGCTCGAGACGGTTCAAGACGCGCATTGCGTGGTCGCGACAGCCATTGGTGAAAACGTAACGCCGGCCCGGCAGGCGCGCGATTGCCTTCTTGAGCTCGGCGTCCGGCAGAAGCGCCATGAGATCGATGTCGTGAACGGAGCTCAGGAAATCTTCGGGGTCGACGCCGTGATGGTGCATCAAACCGTTCAGCGTCGTGCCATGGTCGCGATAATACGCCTTCTGCAGCGCGCGCGCTTCCACGGCATCGAGACCGAGGAGCTCCTGCACGAAAGTCGTCATTTTCGTATCGATCTGGGCGAAGAGATCGCTCGACGCCGGGTAGAGCGTATTGTCGAGATCGAAAATCCACGCGTCCACGTGCCGGAAATCCGGCGCGGCTTCTACAATCGTGGCGAGGTCTTCTGGCATGGCCGCGAAGATGGGCGAACGATCCCTGTGATGCAAGCGCCATCAAGGAATGGCTAACCATGACTTTTCAGGAAGGTTTAAGATCGTCATCGCGAGAATCACATGCGGGGAGGCGGAATCCCGCCGGAGCGGAATATCATGGCCGAGCGCAAGAGCTTGTGGCGGCGGTTGCCGACATTGCTGGACCGCGCCGAAATTCTCCACGTTCTCGAAGAGCAGAATGAATCTGCCTGCCGCGAACTGGCCGCGCACAAGGACGCGCCGCCCGAAGCGCTTTATTATCTGGCATCGCAAGGTTCGCCCACGGTCCGCCGCGCCGTGGCCGCGAATCCTTCAACGCCGGCGCACGCAAACCGCCAGCTGGCCGACGACAAGGACGACGATGTGCGCGTGGAACTTGCGCGCAAGATCGGCCAGCTGCTCCCCAATCTGCCGTCCGAATACACCAAGCGCATGCGCGACCTTACCATCGAGACGCTGGAACGGCTGGCGCGCGATACGCTGCCGCGCGTGCGCCAGGCGCTGGCAGAAGAGATCAAGGCGCTGGACTGCGTGCCGCCGCGCGTCGTCAAGGCGCTGGCGCGCGACATCGAATCGATTGCGGCGCCGATCCTCGAATATTCGCCGCTTCTCTCCGATAGCGACCTGATCGAGATCATCTCCTCGGCCCAGGCGAGCTTTGCGCTCGTCGCCATCGCCAAGCGCCGGCCTTTGCGCGCGAGCGTTACCGATGCCATCGCCACCGCGCTCGACGTGCCTGCGGTTGCCACCATGCTCATGAATTCGAGCGCCAAGATCAGACACCAGACGCTCGACAAGATCGCGCAGCATGCAGAGCGCGTGAAGGACTGGCAGGAGCCGCTGGTACTGCGCGACGAACTCCCGCAGCGTGTGGTGAAGCGGCTCGCCGGCTTCGTGTCGAAGGCGCTGATCGAGGCGCTCGCCGCCAAGCACCACCTCGACGACAAGACGCGGCATCATCTGAAGGAAAAGCTCCGGCACCGCTTCGAGGCGAGCGAACCGAAGAAATCCGGGCAGCCCGATCTCGTCGCCCTCAAAAAGGCCGGCAAGCTCGACGACGCGTTCGTAGAGTCCGCGGTCGAGCACGGCTCGCGCGAAATCGTGATGGCGTCGCTCGTGCTTCTGGGCGGCATCTCGCCGGAGACGGTCGCCAAGATTTTCCAGACCGGGTCCGCCAAGGCCGTGACCGCCGCGGTCTGGCGCGCGGGCCTCAGCATGCGCATCGCGTTCAAGATCCAGACATTGATCCTGCGTCTGCCGTCAAACGAACTCGTGCCCGCCCGCGACGGCATCCGCTTCCCCATGGCCGAGCAGGAGATGCTCTGGCATCTCGAATATTTCCAGACGGGTTGAATTAGGGCTGCAGGCCCTTGTTCCCGATCCGCGCGACGAAGCTCTTCGCGCCTTTCTGGTTGGTTGCTGCGAAACCCGCCACCGACAACCCGCGCTCGCTGCAACGGTCGCGACCCCTGATGTCGAATGGCGTGTTGGAGACGCAGAACGATGCCGGGCCGGTTACAAGGTGATTGTTGCCGACTTTGCTTGCGAACAGATAGACCACATCCCGTGGGAGCGTCCTATTGATCGCCACTGAGCAGGCTCCGGCTGCAATCTGCCACCAGCCGCGCGACACGAAATCGGTTCCTTCCTTGGTTCCGAGCGCCGCCCAGATATCCCCATCGCCGTCGTTGCAGATGGAATAACCTGCTTCGGGCGAGCCCTTCTTGGCCTCCGTCTCGAGCGCCGTGAAAAGGTCGTCGGGCGAAATGCTCGCCGGCAATTTCATATGCGCGCGAAATCGGCCGATGGCGTTGCCGAGGCTACGAGCATCGAGCGCCGGCTGGTAACCGAGATCGTTCAACAGGCGACGCAGGCCGGCGGCGCGTGCATCGTCGGGTGACGCGAATCCAGGCTGTTCGGTGAAGGTCATCGTCCAGACCGGGGCTCCGTTGGTCGCGACCGGTGCGAATGCCGCCTGGTAGGCGCCGTTGCCACATGCGGAGTTCGTTACTTTGGTGGAAAGTGAAAACGCCGCGTCCTCGATGCAGAACTGGAACTGCCCGCCCCAGACACGGGGCAAAGCGCCTTGTGCATGCGCGGAGCGAGCATAGACGAAATAGGAGGCAGCCTTGAGCGGCTCAGCAACCGCATTGGCGCAATTTCCGGGCACGATGCGCGTCCAGCCGCGGGTTGCGATCTGCGCCGACTGCTGCTCCGCGACTGCTGCATACAGGATGTAGCTCGTCTGATTGCAGAGCTGCAGCGCGGCGTGCGCGGGAAATGCAAAGAGGCTGAGTGCCAGTCCTGAGAGCAGCGTGTGCGCGCGCCGACCGAGGACATTCCACAGGGAATCAATGATATGAAGCGAAAAAACGGTGCGCGCCTGGCGCGCGGGATTTCCTTCTCCGTTTCTCATCGTGTCGTGTGAATCTTTTTCTCAGCAAGGGGCAAACTGCACGGGAAGCTATTCCGCTGTGATCATCGTGCCGGCGCCATGCTCGGTGAAGAGCTCGAGCAGCAGGACGTGCGGGATGCGCCCGTCCAGAATGACGGCCGCCTTGACGCCAGACTCCACCGCATCTATCGCCGTCTCGATCTTCGGTATCATACCACCAGAGATCGTTCCGTCGGCGATAAGTGCACGCGCCTCTCCGACAGTCAGCCGCGGGATCAGCTTGCCCTCCTTGTCGAGCACGCCTTCGACGTCCGTCAGGAGTAGAAGCCGCATGGCCGACATTGCGCCCGCCACGGATCCGGCCACCGTATCCGCGTTGATGTTGAATGTCTCGCCCTTGCCGCCCACGCCGATCGGTGCGACCACCGGGATGAGATCGGAATTGATGATCGTGCGGAGGACTTCCGGATTGATGGTTTCGGGCTCGCCCACATAGCCGAGATCGACGGGCTTCTCCTCGAGCGTTGCGGGATCGAGCTTCATGCGCTCGAGCTTGCGCGCCACCACGAGATTTCCGTCCTTACCGGAAAGTCCGACGGCGCGGCCGCCCGCGGCATTGATGCCGCTGACGATCTGTTTGTTGATGGATCCTGTCAGGACCATTTCGACGATCTCAATCGCCGCTGAATCCGTCACCCGCAGTCCGTCCACGAAGGAGGACGGAATTTGCAGCTTCTTCAGCATGGCGCCGATCTGCGGCCCGCCGCCATGCACGACGACGGGATCTATGCCCGTCTGCTTCATGAGCACGATGTCCTGCGCGAAATGTTCCGACACGCCCTGTTCCATGGCGTGGCCGCCATATTTCACGACGATGATCTGGCGGTCATAGCGAAGGATGTAGGGGAGCGCTTCCACAAGAACCCGCGCCGTGGAACGCCAGCGCGCCATCACGCGCATGTTGCGGTCTTGGGTTGCGTCGTCCTGCAGAGCCATTGGGGCCGGCCGCCTTTCGGGAGATCCCGGCCTTATACCGAATGCCGCTTCAACCCGCCAGCGCCGCGATGTGGCAACGCAGCAAATCGACCCCATCCGCCGTTAACGACGATGTGACGAGAACGTCCGGGTACGCCGCAACGTGCGTCCTGAGGGCGAAACCCGTGCGCGTGCGCGCCGCGTCGCGCTCCGGGGCCGTCAGCTTGTCGGCCTTGGTCAGGACGACGAGATAGGAGACGGCCGCCTGGTCGAGGAGTGACATCGCCTCGTCGTCGACGTCCATGATGCCGCGACGTGCATCCACCAGCAGAATCACGCGCTTCAGGTTCGGCCGGCCGCGCAGATAGTCGAAGATCAGCCGCTGCCATTGCGCGGCAAGCGCCTTGGAAACTTTCGCAAAGCTGTAGCCAGGCAGATCGACGAGCGTGAGGGTGTCGCCCAGCTGGAAGAAGTTGATCTGCCGCGTGCGCCCCGGCGTGTGCGAAACGCGCGCCAGCGCCGAACGTCCGGTCAGTGCGTTAATGAGGCTGGACTTGCCGGCATTAGAGCGTCCGACGAAAGCGATCTCGGGAAGCGACAAGGTTGGAATCTGATCAAGCGTCTGCGCGCCCGCGACGAATTCGCAAGACCTCGCAAACAGCCGTTTTGCGGCAGCAACTGCGTCTGGCGCCGTCTCACTCACCCGGGACAGAATCCGTGCTCGGATTCTTCTTCGCGTCCGATGCCAGTCGGGCCGCAGGCTGAGTCTTGCGCAGATTCATATTCCCGAGGATGTCCACCTTAACGCCCTGACGGCGCATCACTGCATATTGCTGCGCGAAGGTCAGGAGGTTGTTCCACGCATAATAGATCACCAGACCCGACGAGAATCCCGCGAGCATGAAGGTGAAAAGCGCCGGCATGAACGTGTACATCCGCTGCTGCACGGGGTCGGGCGCCGGCGGGTTGAGCTTCATCGACAGCCATTGCGTCAGGCCCATCAGGATCGGCCAGATTCCGATGTTGAGAAAGGTCAGGAACGCGATCGGATGCGGCAAGGCGTGAGGATTGAAGGGCAATAGTCCGAAGAGGTTCAGCAGTGACGTCGGATCCGGCGCCGACAGATCGCGGATCCACCCGAAGAACGGCGCCTGGCGCATCTCGATCGTTCCAAGCAGAACCTTATAGAGCGAGAAGAACACTGGAATTTGGATCAGCATGGGCAGGCAGCCCGAGATCGGGTTTATCTTCTCCTGCCGGTAGAGCTCCATGATCGCCTGCTGCTGCTGCGCCTGATCGTCCTTGTAGCGCTGCTTGATGCGCTCCAATTCCGGCTGCAGCTTCTTCATCTTGCTCATCGATTCATAGGAACGATTGGCGAGCGGAAAGAGCAGCGCCTTGATCGTCACGGTGAGAAGCAAAATGGCGACGCCGAAATTGCCGACGAGATTCTTG
>Ga0335070_10006855_pt1 | contig 13389 bp, 9 predicted proteins | sample Lox_Sample_13_FD_206722 | JGI IMG/M metagenome (GOLD analysis project Ga0335070, IMG submission 206722) | Soil microbial communities from Loxahatchee National Wildlife Refuge, Florida, United States - Lox_Sample_1.3 | ecosystem: Environmental > Terrestrial > Soil > Wetlands | place: USA: Florida...
TTGCGGATCACGCCCATCTCCAGGGGAATTCCCGATGCCTCGGCAAAGCCCAGGGCCGCGTAATTTCCCGAGTCGGGGAAGGGCATGACGATGTCGGCGGCAATCGGGTACTCCCCGCACATCTCGTAACCCTGACGCTTGCGGGCCATGTAGACGTTCTGGCCGAAAATGTTGCTGTCAGGGCGGGCGAAATAGATGAACTCGAAGATGCAGAATGCGGTCCGGGGTGCCTTGGGAAGATGGCGGGACCTGAGTCCGTTGGCATCGATGAAGACCACCTCGCCCGGCTCCACGTCCCGGAGGTAGCGGGCGCCGATCAGGTCCAGGGCGCAGGTTTCGGAGGCGATGACGTAGGCGTCGTTGTGGATCATGCCCAGGCACATGGGGCGGAAGCCGTGGGGGTCGCGGGCACCGATCACCTGGCTCTCGGTGGCGAGGACGAGGGAGTAGGCGCCCTGGATCTGGGTGAGGGCGTGGATGAGGGCCTCCTCCAGGCCTCTCACGATCTGGCGGGCGATGAGGTGAACGATCACCTCGGTATCCATGGTCGTCTGGAAGATGGAGCCCCGCTGCTCCAGATCCCGTCTGAGGAGATGGGCGTTGACCAGGTTGCCGTTATGGGCGAGGGCAAGGCTGCAGCCGGAATGGGTGATACAAAAGGGCTGGGCGTTGACGAGCATGGACGAGCCGGTCGTCGAGTAACGCACGTGGCCTATGCCCAGGTGACCCTTGAGGCTGTTGAGGATCTCCTCGCTGAAGATCTCGCTCACCAGCCCCATGCCTTTGTGGTGGAGCATGCGGCGCCCGTCGCCGACGCTGATCCCCGCGCTTTCCTGGCCGCGGTGCTGGAGGGCATAGAGGCCGAAGTAGGCGAGACGGGCCGTGTCTTCGTGGCCGTAGATGCCGAAGATGCCGCATTCTTCCTTGGGCCTGCAACCTTTGATCAGATCTTCCACGTAAACACCGCCCTGCCGCGTCCCGACTATTCCGCCAGCCTCATCTGTGAGTCCCACTGAACACAGGGTGGGCTACAAAAATCCGTCAGCCCCCTTCACCGGAGGTACAAGGGGGCTTCCCAGACTCTTGCTCTCTCGCCCGGTCAGCTCCCGGGCCGAGAGATTATCTTGCCCTGCGCCGCACCTAGCCCCGACCACCTCTGCCCATGAGCGGCTCGACCCTCTCCCTCTCCGCCGTCTGCTCCTTGTCGCGGCTGTAGTACTCCTGGAGCGACTGCACCTGGAGGTCGCCGGTGTGCAAGGCCGAGATCGCGTGGGCCATGGCGCAGGCGCCGGCTATGGTCGTGGCGTAAGGTAAATTATAAACCAGAGTAGCGCGCCGAATCAAATAGGCGTCCGAGACGGTCCTGCGCCCGGTGGCTGTATTGATCACCAGATTGATCTCGCCGTTCTTGATGTGATCGATGACGTGCGGCCGCCCTTCCGTGAGTTTGGCCACGGTGCGATTGTCGATCCCGTGGCGGGCCAGATAGGTGGAGGTACCCCGCGTGGCGTAGATGACAAACCCGAGTTCCCGGAAGATCTTTGCCACCGGCAGCATCGCCTTCTTGTCCTCGTCGCGAACGCTGATGAAGACCGAGCCCCCCGTGGGCAGTGAATATCCCGCCGCAAACTGAGACTTGGCGAAGGCCATGCCGAAGGAGGTGTCGATCCCCATGACCTCGCCGGTGGACTTCATCTCCGGGCCAAGGAGAATATCCGTACCCGGGAAGCGGATAAAGGGAAACACCGCCTCCTTGACCGAAAGGTGGCGCGGTCTGAGCTCCCGGCTGAAGCCGAGTTCCTCGAGCGTCCTCCCGAGCATCACCTTGGTGGCGAGCTTCGCCAGCGGGACACCGATCGCCTTGCTCACGAAGGGCACGGTTCGGGAAGCCCGGGGGTTCACCTCGAGCACGTAGAGGAGATTATCCTTGATGGCGAACTGGATATTCATGAGCCCCACGACCTGAAGTTCCCGGGCCAGGGCGAGGGCCTGGGTCCTGATCTCGCCGATGAGGTCCGGTGACAGGCTGATGGGCGGGAGCACGCAGGCGCTATCCCCGGAGTGGATACCCGCCTCCTCGATGTGCTCCATGATGCCGCCCACGACGGTGGTCGTGCCGTCGGAGATGGCGTCCACGTCGATCTCGATGGCATCCCTCAGAAACTTGTCCACCAGGATCGGGTGGCCCGGTGAGACGTGGGCCGCCTCCTTGATGTAAGCCTCCAGGGTCTTCGGGTCGTAGACGATCTCCATGGCCCGGCCGCCAAGGACGTAGGAGGGCCGGACGAGCACGGGGTAGCCGATCTCCTGCGCCGCCTTCAGGGCCTCGGGGGCGCTGAAGGCGATGGCGTTCTGCGGCTGCCGCAGCCCGAGCTTCTTCACCAGGACCTGGAAGCGCTCCCGATCCTCGGCCCGATCGATGCTGTCCGGGCTGGTGCCGAGGATGGGCACCCCGGCCCGGGCCAGCGGCACCGCCAGGTTGAGGGGCGTCTGGCCGCCGAACTGGACGATGACCCCCTCCGGCCGCTCCCGCCGGATGATGTGAAGCACGTCTTCCAGGGTCAGGGGTTCGAAGTAGAGCTTGTCCGAGGTGTCGTAGTCGGTGCTCACCGTCTCCGGGTTGGAGTTCACCATGATGGATTCGATCCCCATCTCCCGGAGGGCAAAGGAGGCGTGCACGCAGCAGTAGTCGAACTCGATCCCCTGGCCGATGCGGTTCGGTCCGCCACCGAGAATGACCACCTTGCGGCGCCGGCTCGGTCTCGCCTCGCACTCCGTCTCGTAGGTGGAGTAGTAATAGGGGGTGTAGGCCTCGAACTCGGCGGCACAGGTATCCACCAGCCTGTAAACCGGGACGATGCCGGCCTGGAAGCGTCGCTCCCTGATGCTTGCCTCGTCGGTACCGGTAAGCTCCCCAAGCCTTCGATCCGAGAAGCCCCAGCTCTTCGCCTCCCTGAGAAGGTCGTCGGTCAGGGGCCGGTCCCGCAGCCCGGCCTCGAAGTCCAGGATCTGCCTGACGTTGTTCAGGAACCAGGGGTCGATCCGGGTGAGCTGGTGGATCTCTTCGAGATCCAGGCCCGCCTCCATGGCGGCGGTGAGGTAGAAGAGCCGCTCGGAGTTGGGCTCTCTCAGCTTCTGGCGGATGCGGTTCAGGGCCTCGGGATCGCCGGCGAAGCCGGGCGGGAGGCCGCTCGCCAGGGAGTAGCGGCCGATCTCCAGGGAACGGACCGCCTTCTGGAGGGCCTCTTTGAAGGTGCGGCCGATGGCCATGGTCTCGCCCACCGACTTCATGGCCGTCGTCAGAAAATCGGGGGTGAGTGGGAACTTCTCGAAGGTCCAGCGTGGGATCTTGACCACGCAGTAGTCGATGGTCGGCTCAAAGGAGGCCCGGGTCTCCCGGGTGATGTCGTTGGCGAGCTCATCCAGGCTGTAGCCCACGGCGAGCTTGGCGGCGATCTTGGCGATGGGGAACCCCGTTGCCTTGGAGGCGAGGGCGGAAGAGCGCGACACCCGGGGGTTCATCTCGATGATCACCATCTCCCCGTTTTGGGGATTGATGGCGAACTGGATGTTGGAGCCCCCGGTCTCCACCCCGATCTCCCGCATGACGGCGATGGAGGCGTCCCGCATCACCTGGTACTCCCGATCGGTGAGGGTCTGGGCGGGCGCCACCGTTATGCTGTCTCCGGTATGAACCCCCATGGGGTCGAAGTTCTCGATGGAGCAGATGATGACCACGTTGTCCATGTGGTCGCGCATGACCTCGAGCTCGAACTCCTTCCAGCCGAGCACCGACTCCTCCAGCATGATCCTCCCGATCATGCTCGCGTCGAGGCCGCGGCGCACCGCCTCGTCGAGATCCTCGCGGTTGTACACCACGCCGCCCCCGGTCCCTCCCAGGGTGAAGGAGGGGCGGATGATGATGGGGAAGCCGATCTCGGTGGCCACCTGGCGCGCCTCGGGGATGGAACGGGCGAAGCCGCTGGCGGGAACCTTGAGACCGATCCGCTCCATGGCGGCCCGGAAGAGCTCACGATCCTCCCCCTTCTTGATCACCGGCAGCGAGGCCCCGATCACCTCCACGCCGTACTTGTCGAGAACTCCCATCTCACCCAAGGCCACAGCCACGTTCAGGGCGGTCTGACCTCCAAGGGTGGGAAGGAGTGCCTGCGGCCTCTCGCGCTCGATCACCCTGGCCACGCACTCGGGGGTGATGGGCTCGAGGTAGGTCCGGTCCGCCATCTCCGGGTCGGTCATGATCGTGGCCGGGTTGCTGTTGATGAGAACGATCTCGTAGCCTTCCTCGCGGAGGGCCTTGCATGCCTGGGTGCCGGAGTAGTCGAACTCGCAGGCCTGGCTGATGATGATCGGTCCCGAGCCGATGAGGAGGATCTTGCGGATATCCGTTCTCTTGGGCATGGGAATGAGGCCCTTCTTGCCAGGTTACGGCGCGCGGTCAGCGCGTATGATCGTGCAATCCGCTTCCCCCGTCAAGAGCGAGGTACACCCTTTCCCCCACTGCTCCATCTCGTTACGTTACGGCTGCTTGCCTGCCATGAGGGCGAAGAAATCATCGAAGAGGTAGCGAGCGTCGTGGGGGCCGGGCGAGGCTTCGGGATGGTACTGCACGGAGAAGATGGGGTGCTGCTCGTGCCGCATACCCTCCAGGGTATCATCGTTCAGGTTGATGTGGGTGAGCTCGACGCCCTTGCCCTTCAGGGAGTTGATGTCGACGCAGAACCCGTGGTTCTGAGAGGTGATCTCCACCTTGCCGCTCCGAAGATCCTTGACCGGTTGGTTGGCGCCCCGGTGGCCGAACTTGAGCTTGAAGGTGGTGCCGCCCATGGCGAGGCCCAGAAGCTGGTGACCGAGGCAGATGCCGAAGATGGGTAGCTCGCCGAGGAGACCCCGGACGGTGCTGATGGCATAGGTCACCGCGGCCGGGTCGCCGGGGCCGTTGGAGAGGAAGAGGCCGTCCGGCCGGAGGGCAAGGATATCTGCCGGTGTAGCCCATGCCGGGAGCACCAACACGTGGCAGCCGCCCCGGGCGAGGCTTCGGAGAATGTTGTACTTGATGCCGTAATCGAGGGCCAAAACCTTGCGGGGATGGTTCGGGTCGGGCCAGACGTCGGCCCAGGTCATGCCCGGCTTCCAGGCAAGGGGTCGCGGGGCGCCGTCCCACAGATACGCCGACGGGGAGGTCACCCCGGCCACGAGATCTCGCCCCACAAGGTTGGGATAGGTCCGCACCTTCTTCAGGAGCTCCTCCGGGTGTTGCTCTCCCGTGGCGATTACGCCCATGAGCGCGCCGGCGGTACGGAGATGCTTGGTGAGAGCGCGGGTATCGATCCCCTCGATGCCGATGATGCCTGCCGCCTCGAGGAACTCCTTCAGGGTCCTCGTGGCCCGGTAGTTGCTCGGGAAGGGAAGATACTCGCGGACAATGAACCCCTCCACCTGCACGCCGGCGGACTCCATGTCCTCCCCGTTGACGCCGTAGTTACCGATGAGGGGATAGGTCATGCAGACGATCTGGCCCTTGTAGGAGGGGTCGGTAAGCACCTCCTGATAGCCGGTCATGCTGGTGTTGAAGACCACCTCGCCGTAGGTTTCACCCCGACCGGTAAAGGCGCGGCCGAGGAAGGTTCTCCCGTCTTCCAGGACCAGCGTTGCCGGCACTTGGTCTACACTTCCCATGGAGAGGCTCCTCGAGGGTGAGCGGCGCGCGGGGGGAACCGGCCCCCGGATCGGTCCATTACCATAATCGGTTTCCAGGGGCAAAGCAAGCAGAGCGCCAAGTCCGTCGCCCGCTGGACGGTCTGTGAGGAAAAACGCTGTGGGAGCGGCTTTCAGCCGCGATGAGTGACCGGGGGCAGGGATGGTCTGCTCTGCAAAAGCGCATAGTCGCGCCATTGATAGGGGAGAGCGAGGTCAGGCCTTCGGGCGGGCTTGGGGTGGAAAGCTTGGGGGTCACTTCTGGCATCCGACGAAGGTAGAGGCTCCGAATGCGCTTTGCGCCGCAGACCATCCCTACCCCCGGCGCCGCCCGCCGAATAATGCTGTTAGTGGCTTCCGCCTCGGGAGATCCTTGCTCGATCCGAGATCACTCGCCGCCGGCAAGGTCCTCTAGGATCTCCTCGACCTTCATGAGGTCTAGCGGCGTATCCACACTCACGGAATCGTAGGCGGTGGGAACCACGAGGATCGGGAAGCCGTGCTCGAGGGCCCGAAGCTGCTCGAGTTTCTCCCGCTGCTCCAGCACCCCCGGCGCGAGTTTGGTGAACTGCTGGAGGAAGGCATTCCGGAAGGCGTAGAGACCGATGTGCTTGTAGTAGGTCAGAGGCGCCGGTGCCTCTCGAGGATGGGGAATGGGGGCGCGAGAGAAGTAGAGGGCGCGACTCCTGGCATCGATGACCACCTTGACCACGCCGGGGTCGTGAAAATCGGTGTGGCCGAAACCGGAGTGGGCGAGAGTGGCCATCGGCACATCAGCCGTCTCCAGGAGCGTCTCGACGAGTTGGTCAACCACCTCGGGCTGAAGGAGCGGTTCGTCGCCCTGAACATTGACCACCACGGTTTCGGGTGGAAGGGAAAGCTGGCGGGCGGCCTCGGCGACGCGGTCGGTACCACTCAGATGATCCGGTGAGGTCATGAGCACCTCGGCACCAAAGCTCGAGGCCGTCTCCCGGATGCGGCTGTCGTCGGTGGCCACGACGAGCCGCTGAATGGTTCTTGCCTTGACGGCCCGTTCGAAGACGTGCTGGATCATGGGACGTCCCTGGATCTGGGCGAGAGGCTTGCCGGGAAGGCGATTCGAGGCGTACCGGGCGGGGATAATGCCGACGGCCTGGGTCACCGCGGTTCTCCTTTCAGTCTGACGCGTGCGCAAACGGGCCATCTCTCCGCCGAGCCGGGATCCACGGAGCGGCGTTCCGGGTCACTTGCGTCATCGCCGGGTACTTCGCTGGACGCCTCATTCCTTGATGCTCGCGGTCGAGGCGTGTCCCACGGCAGTCGAGACGGAATCGGAAACCAGGGCGCAGGTTCGTCTAGCTATCAATGGGCCGATGCCCCATGCGGAACTGAGGGCACTCAATCATTCCTGCCATTGCCTCCCCGGTTGTAAAACCAGGAGCTCTCTATATCGAACATAAGCGAGGCGATCTGGTAGCCGGCAGTTTCCTGCCACTTCTCGGGAATCACCTGGCTGGCTGCCAGGTCGAAGGTGAGCGGGAGCGTCACCGGCTGACCGCGGTTCATCTGGCTGTCCCGCACAATCAACGTGAGCTCGAACTCATCCCAGTTGAGGTTGAACGCCGTAGGCGTTTTCATCAAGAGATAGCCTGAGAACTGCTTGCCGTACTCCGCCTTGAGCATAGTGACTTGCGTCGGGTAGTAGCCGACCCCTGCCTGCCAGAGCACAGCGGCGATGCTCGTCATATCTCCGTCCGGATCCTCGGCGCGCAGGAAAATCATCCACGTGTCTCCCGGCCTGATTACCTTGGAGGCGTAAGCGTCGACGATCCGCGGGGGCTGTCCCCTATCTTGAGGTGGGGGAGCTATATAGGGCTGCAGGGCGGCGCAGCCTGAAAGCACGATGGCGACCACGCCAAGCAGCATAGTCTTTCTCGGCATTGTGTGATCCTCCTCATCTCGCGTCGTCAGATTATTTATGCTACTTTAATCATCGCCCCTGAGGAAGGCAAGGAGCAGCACGAGATGACGAGAAGGCGGCGACCTCGAACCGGGACGAGGGAGGGTGCCCGAGGGGAATCCTCGAAGGCTTCAAGCAGGGGAGGGTTATTTTCTTAAGTATCTACCGGCCCTGTTGGTGACCCTTACATCCGGCCTCGTTGACGAAAATCCCTCAGATGAAGTAGTTTTATAATTAGTTTATATGATTCGAGCTAAAGCGAAATCCCCGGATACCAGGTCGCATCACCCGGTAAGGAGGACCTATGGAGAAGCAGGTCGGTACTCTGATGACAAAGCGTGGGTTGGCGCAGATGCTCAAGGGGGGCGTCATCATGGACGTGGTCACGCCTGAACACGCGAAGATCGCCGAGGAAGCTGGCGCCTGTGCGGTGATGGCGCTGGAACGCGTTCCCGCCGATATCCGCGCCCACGGGGGCGTAGCCCGTATGAGCGACCCGGAGATAATTCTTCAGATTATGGAAGCGGTAACCATCCCCGTGATGGCCAAGTGCCGCATCGGCCACTTTGTGGAAGCCCAAGTGCTGGAGGCCATCGGCGTGGACTACATTGACGAGTCCGAGGTGCTGACTCCGGCAGACGAGCAGCACCACGTCAACAAGCACGAGTTCAAGGTGCCTTTTGTCTGCGGCTGCCGCAACTTGGGTGAAGCGTTGCGGCGTATCGGTGAGGGCGCGGCGATGATCCGCACCAAAGGCGAGGCGGGGACAGGGGATATCGTCGAAGCCGTGCGCCATGCCCGCGCGGTGCTGGGTGAAATCCGCCGGCTGCGCCTGCTCCCTGACGAGGAACTTATGGCGTATGCCAAAGAGATCGGTGCCCCTTACGAATTGGTGAGGGAGACGAAAATACTGGGCCGCCTGCCTGTGGTCAACTTCGCCGCGGGCGGTATCGCCACTCCCGCTGACGCGGCGCTGATGATGCAACTCGGGGTGGACGGGGTGTTCGTCGGTTCCGGGATCTTCAAATCGGGCGACCCGGCGCGCCGGGCCCGGGCTATCGTCGAGGCCACGACGCACTTCCGTGACCCGCAGATCATTGCCAAGGTCAGCCGCAACCTCGGCCAACCAATGGTCGGCCGCTCGGTGGCTTCCATGCCGGAAGAGGAGCACTTGGCGGGGCGAGGGTGGTAACGCCGGATGGCCCGGCTCCGGCAACTCTGGTCGTGGGAACTATGGAATGTGACTATGAGGATCGGTGTTCTCGCTTTACAGGGTGATTTCGTCGAGCACGTCGAGATGCTCAAGCGTGCCGGCGCAGCCGGCATCGAAGTTCGCTTGCCGCGTGATCTTGCGGGAATCGATGGCCTCATCATTCCCGGTGGCGAGTCGACCAGCATCGGAAAACTCGCCGTCCTCTACGACTTGATCGAACCGATCCGCACATTCGCCGAGACAAAACCGGTCTGGGGAACGTGCGCCGGGGCGATCTTCTTGTCCAAGGACGTCCATCATCAGCAGCCTGTGCTGGGGCTGATGGACATCGTCGTCAGACGCAACGCCTTTGGGCGGCAACTGGATAGTTTTGAGATTGATCTCGATGTCCCGGCGCTGGCCGCGGGTACAGGCGAGCCGCGTCCCTTCCATGGCATCTTCATCCGGGCGCCGTTAATCGAACGGGTGAGTGCCGACGCCGAGGTTCTGGCAAGACTTCCGGACGGGCGCATCGTCGCCGTGCGCGAAGGCAACTTACTCGCGACCGCCTTCCACCCGGAATTGACCGGGGATGACCGTTTCCATCGATATTTTCTCGATCTCCGTCGATAGGCTTGGCCTGAGTACCTGCCGCGGCTAGTATCCGCAGGAAAATGGCATTCGACCGAAGAGAGACTTAGCCCGCATCATGGATCAACCGCCTGCTGCGATCGTGGATGCGGCCTTGCAAAGCAGCGGCGGCGGTGTGACCTCCACTGACGACACGGACCCGCGGGCAGTCTCGGGGGAGGGCTCTTGGAGCAAGAGGTGGCCGGTGAGGCTCGATGGGTCACCCTGACGCTCAAACCGCCGGGGCCGGTCCATGAGGCGATCATCAACTTCCTCATCGAGGAGACGAGCCGCGGCGTGCGCCTGGAAGGCGACGGGGTCACCGCCTACTGCCGCCCGGGTCCCGAGGCGGAGAGCTGCCTGAGGCGACTTCGGAGCTACTACCGGGCTTTACAGGAGCTTCATCCTGAGCTCCCCGCGCTGGAGCTGGTGGTCGAGAGCTTCGCCGAGGAGGACTGGGCCGAGGCGTGGAAGAAGTTCTTCAGGCCGCTCCGCCTGGGGCGAGCAATCGTGGTCAAGCCGAGCTGGGAGTCCTGGCAAGGAGGGGAAGGTCAGATTGTCATCGAGATCGACCCCGGTCGCGCCTTCGGGACCGGGAACCATCCCAGCACGGCGCTCTGTATCGAGATCCTCGAGGAGCTGCTTTGGCAGTTTGCCCGGGGAAGGGGAGAGGGCCCGCGGGTGCTCGATGTGGGAACGGGAACGGGCATCCTGGGCATCGTCGCCGCCAAGCTCGGGGCGAGCCGGGTGCTCGGGCTCGACATCGATCCCGAGGCGCTGCAGATCGCTGCCGCGAATGTTGAGCGCAACGGGGTTGGCGGGATCATGACGGTGAGCGGCACCCCCGTCGGGCGGGTGGCCGAGGAGTTCCAGGTGGTCGTGGCGAACCTGGCGGCCGATCCCCTTATCTCGCACGCCTCCTCTCTGAGCGAACGGGTGAGCCGAGGGGGGTGGCTTGTCCTCTCGGGCCTCCTGGAGGATCAGGTGGAGGCGGTGAGGGGCTGTTTTGCGGCTCACGAACTGGCGCCGGTCGAGACGAGGGCCGGCAAGGAGTGGCGGACGCTGCTCTTCAGGAGATGAGAGCGTGGTTCGCGGCGGCGGTTCGGCAATGGGGGGAACCATGGGCAAGCAAGAGAAACCGGAGTTCATTCGCGTCGACGCCGACGGCACCCTAAATGTCCCGGGCCACCCGAAGATCGCCTACATCGAGGGCGACGGCACCGGGCCTGACATCTGGCATGCGGCGGTCCGTGTTTTTGACGCTGCCGTGGAGCGTGCTTACGGCGGGTCTCGCAAGGTCGACTGGGAGGAAACCCTGGCGGGCGAGAAGGCATTCCGGGAGACGGGGCAGTGGCTGCCGGAAGCGAGCTTGGAGACCCTTCGTCGCTGCGTGGTCGGGATCAAGGGCCCCCTCACCACCCCGGTGGGTGGAGGTATCCGGAGCTTGAACGTGACCCTCCGACAGGTCTTGGATCTCTACGCCTGCATCCGTCCGGTTCGCTACTATCGGGGCGTGCCGGCACCGGTCCGGGCTCCGGAAAAGGTGGACATGGTCGTGTTCCGGGAGAATACGGAGGACGTGTACGCCGGTCTGGAATGGCCCGCGGGCTCGGCGGAGGCGAAAGGCCTGGCCGAGTACATCAAAGAGCAGCTTAACCGAGAGATCAGGGCGGGCTCCGCCATCGGCATCAAGCCCATGAGCAAGGAGGCGAGCCAGCGGCTTGTCCGCCGGGCTATTCGCTACACCCTTGAGCAGGGTCGACGGAGTGTCACCCTGGTGCACAAGGGAAACATCATGAAGTACACCGAGGGGGCCTTTCGCACCTGGGGCTATGAGCTGGCGGCCGCAGAGTTTCCCGCCCGGACCGTCACCGAGACCGAGGTGCAGGAGAAATTCGGCGGCAAGGCTCCGGAGGGCCGGGTCGTGATCAAGGATCGCATCGCCGACATGATGTTCCAGCAGGCGCTGCTCCGGCCCGATGAGTACGATGTTCTCGCCATGCCCAACCTGAACGGTGACTACCTCTCCGACGCCCTTGCCGCCCAGGTGGGCGGCCTCGGCATGGCGCCCGGCGCCAACGTGGGCGACGACGTGGCCGTGTTCGAGGCGACCCACGGCACCGCACCCAAATATGCCGGCCGGGACAAGGTGAACCCGAGCTCCCTCATCCTCTCCGGTGTCATGATGTTCGACTACATGGGCTGGGGGGAGGCGGCGGCACTTATTCGCGCCGCCCTTGAGGCGACCATTATGGCGGGTGTGGTCACCTACGATCTGGCACGGCAGATGGCGGGCGCTCGCGAGGTCCGCTGCTCGGAGTTCGCCTCGGCCATCATCGAGCGGATGACGAGGCAGGCGTAGGGTGGAGACTCTGCGGCCTTTGGTTGAGGTCGGTGGCACCGGTCTTTTCGCTCGCTGGACGGGGCCTTGGCCGATAGTGGGCGGCCAGATGTGAGATAGCGGACAGCAGCGTCCAAGAGAGAAGATACGGCGCGAGGAGCGGCAGATGAGAAGCAGGGGGAACACTGTCGTCAGGTGACATCGTGGGAACGAGTAGCCCGCCTCACCGGTTCGCTTCGGAATGGTTTCGAGTCTGGCTCCGGAGGGCACCATCCGTCCTTCGCCGGCTCTCGGACGAACTCCTTCTCTTTATCTATCCTCCCACCTGTGCTGGCTGCGGGGAGCCCGTTTCTCCGGCCGACCCTCTCGAGTTTTGCCCCCGTTGCCGAGGCTCTCTCGAACTTGTCGAAAGCCCCTTCTGCCCCACCTGCGGGCTGCCGTTGTCGCCGGAAGCACCGGACCCGTACCAGTGCGGGGCATGCGTGGGCGGCTTGTACCGCTTCGACCGGGCTCGGGCTGCGGGGCCTTATCGCGGGCTGTTGCGGGAGGTGATCCACCGCTTCAAGTACCAAGGGCACATCTCCCTGGCTCGGCCGCTGGCGCAGCTCTTGCTCCCGCCTGCAAGGGAGCTTTGTAGCCTCCATGAGATTCATGTCCTTGTCCCGGTTCCCCTGCACCGTCGTCGGTTACGGGACCGTGGCTTCAACCAGGCCGCCCTCCTGGCCCGTCGGCTGGGAGCCTCTCTCAACCGTCCGGTGAGATATACCGTGCTCCGGCGACGACGGTGGACCGAACCACAAATCGGTCTGAGCCCGAGCCAGCGGGCGGAGAATGTCCGTGGCGCCTTCACCGCGGCCGACTCGGCGGTGGTGCGCGACCAGGGGGTGCTTCTCGTGGATGATGTCTTCACCACGGGGGAGACGGTGGATCAGTGCGTCAGGGAGCTGAAGCGCGCGGGGGCCCGGGAGGTTGCGGTCCTCACGGTGGCGCGGACCGTGGCTCTTTAACCCCAGTGGGGTTCACTTAAGGCGCCATGCGAGAAATCCCCTCTCGCAGGCTGTCCGACAACTGCACTTGTGAGCTCCCTCTCCCCCAGCGGGGGAGACGGTAAGAGTGAGGGGGAGAGGAGAATGTTTTTGGGGTTGTCGGCCGGCCTCTTGGGGGATTGCTGCGGCATTGGGACATTATCGACCCTTAAGTGAACAGCATCGGGTTAAGCGGCCGGGAGGGCATGGGGATGGGAGCGGAGATGCGAGAAGCGCGGAAAAAGGTAGTCCCTCGCCGGACTCTGAAACGGAAGGTGGATGCCCTCAAGGGGGCCGGTAAACGCGTGGTCTTCACCAACGGCTGCTTCGATCTTCTGCACCTAGGACACATCCGCTCCCTCCAGAAAGCACGCAACCTGGGCGATTGTCTGGTCGTCGGGATCAACAGTGACACCTCGGTGAGGGAGATCAAGGGAGCTGGTCGACCCATCGTTCCGCAGCAGGAGCGGGCCGAAACGCTCGCAGCCCTTGCCTGTGTCGACTGGGTGACCATCTTCGCGGAGCCCGACCCCCTGGTACTGATCAA
>Ga0335070_10006856_pt1 | contig 13387 bp, 11 predicted proteins | sample Lox_Sample_13_FD_206722 | JGI IMG/M metagenome (GOLD analysis project Ga0335070, IMG submission 206722) | Soil microbial communities from Loxahatchee National Wildlife Refuge, Florida, United States - Lox_Sample_1.3 | ecosystem: Environmental > Terrestrial > Soil > Wetlands | place: USA...
AGAAAATCTCCGGCGCCGAAGGCCAAGGTGAAATCGGTCCCGAAGCTCAAGACCGCCCCGAAGGCGAAGCCCGCGCCGGCGCCGCGCCGTTTGCCCAACGACAAGCGCGGACCACAGGGACGCGAAGCCGCCGCGCGCAAGGCGATGCATCGTCCGCTGCCGCGCGAAGCGGCGGCCCCGCGTCCGGCGCCCAAGGCCAAGGTCAAGGCGCGGCCCGCCGCATCGCAGGCGCCGAGCCAGGCCGGCGATCTCAACATCCTCTCCGATCTGATCGCGGCCGCCAAACGCGCCGGCGCGGACGCCGCCGACGCGCTCCTGGTGCGCGGCACCTCGCTGTCGCAGGCGATGCGCCTCGGCAATCCCGAGAAGCTCGAGCGCGCCGAGGGCCAGGATCTGGGCTTGCGGGTCCTGGTCGGCAAGCGCCAGGCCGTCGTCTCTACCAGCGATCTCAATGCGGCGCTCCTGAAGGATCTCGTCGCGCGCGCGGTGGCGATGGCGCGCAGCGTGCCGGAAGATCCCTTTATCGGCCTCGCCGATCCGGACGAGATCGCGCATGGCTGGGTCTCGCTCGACATGGCGGATCCGACCGAGCCCGATCCGGACTGGCTGCTCGAGACCGCGCGCCATGGCGAGGAGGCCGCGCGCGCCGTCAAGGGCGTGACCAACTCGGAAGGGGCGGAGGCAAGCTGGAGCCGGACCCAGGTCAGCCTCGCCGCTTCCAACGGCTTTGCCGGCGGCTATCAGGTCTCGCGCTTCGGCCTCGGCGTCTCGGTCCTGGCGGGCGAAGGCACCGCCATGGAGCGCGACGACGATATCACCTCGGCTGTCTATCGCGCCGACCTCAAGGACCCGGCCTCGGTCGGACGCAATGCCGGCGAGCGCGCCGTGCGCCGCCTCAATCCGCGCAAGGCCCAGACCGCCAGGCTGCCGGTGGTGTTCGAGACCCGCACCGCCAACAGCCTGGTCGGCCATCTGGTCGGCGCCATCAACGGCTCGGCGATCGCGCGTGGCACCAGTTTCCTCAAGGATCGGATGAACACCCAGGTGCTGCGCAAGGGGCTGGACATTGTCGACGACCCCTTACGGCGGCGCGGCCTGCGCTCGCGGCCCTTCGACGGCGAGGGCATCGCCGCCCAGCGGCGCAATCTGGTCGAGGACGGCGTTCTCAAGAGCTGGGTGCTCGATCTGCGTTCGGCGCGCCAATTGAAGCTCAAGAGCACCGGCCATGGCTCGCGCGGCACCTCTTCGCCGCCCTCGCCGTCGGCCACGAACCTCAATCTCAGCCCTGGCACGCAAACGCCGGCCCAGCTCATCGGCGATATCAATCGCGGCTTCTTCGTCACCGACCTGATGGGCTTCGGCGTCAATGGCCTCACCGGCGATTACAGCCGCGGCGCCTCGGGTTTCTGGATCGAGAGGGGCGAGATCGCCTATCCGGTGAGCGAGGTCACCATCGCCGGCAACCTCAAGGACATGTTCCTGACCCTCCAGCCCGCGAACGACCTCGAGTTCAAATACGGCACCGACGCGCCGACGACCCGCGTGGACGGGATGACGATCGCGGGGAAGTGACCAAGTTGATGTGATCGCTTCGCTCTACTTCTAAGCTTCGAGTGAGTTTGTGAAGCAACCACGCCCCCTCCCCTTGCGGGAGGGGGTAGGGGGAGGGGTGCAAACGCGACGTCCGCCCTCACCCCCGTGCCGGCGGAACCACCATCGTGAGCGGGCGGTCGGCAAGCCGGATCGTCACCGGGAGATGCGCGATCACGTCGCCGTCGCCCTGCACCGGATCGCCTTCGGGTCCCTCGATCAGGACCTCGCGCGCGGTGATCAGCTTGATGTCCTTGAGCTTCGGCAAGAGCCCCAGCGGCAGCGCCAGGGCGTAGCGGATCAGGTTCCAGCGGCCGCTCCTGGTGAAGAGGCAGACCTGGAACTCGGGCTTGTCGAGCCGCGCCTGCGGCGCCAGCAGGAAGCGCCCGCCGTAGAAATGGCCCTTGGAGACCACGACCGAGCCCGCCTCGTGCCAGACGCCATCGACGCGCACGCGGTAGCGCGGAAAGGGGAAACGGAAGGCGAGCTTGATCATCGTCACGACATAGGCGAGCTTGCCGATCTTCCGCTTGAGCGCCGGATCGACATTCGCGACCACATGCGCGTCGAAGCCGGCGCCGACCATCTGCACGAAGTTCCGGTCATTGGCGCGGCCCGGCCAGATCGTGCGCATGACGCCGGCCGCGGCCGCCTCGACCGCATCGCCCATATCCATCATGCCGAGCTCGGCCGCCAGCACGTTGGCGGTGCCGAGCGGCAAAATGCCGAGCGGCAGCTTGCCGCCCGCCGCCAGCGCCCCATTGACGGCCTCGTTGATGGTGCCGTCGCCGCCCGCGACCAGGAGCCGCATGGCGCGCCCCTCGCCCGACGCGGTGCGCGCCAGCGCTTCCGCGTCGCCGCGCCCTCGCGTCTCGAGAAGCTCGCAATCCCAGCCGCGATGCTCGAGCGCCGCCAAGGCGGCATCGAGCCGGCGCCGCTTTCGGCCGCCGGCGGTCGGATTGAAGATCACCAGCAGCGAGCGGGCCTTGGCTCCGACGCTGCTTGCGAGTGGGGCGGCCAATGTCATCCTGGAGTCGCAGATTGCAGGTTCGTGTCAGTTATATTCGCGGTTTATGACGCGAAGGTGAATTTTTATTGGAGCGGCGCGCAATATACAGGTTCTTTCTTGTATTGCCAGAAGATAAAGCGGTAGAGGCTGGCGACAGATAGAGAATCGCGAGTCGTCGAACCCTCGTCAGGACCGCAGAGTCGATCATGAATCAGGCGCGCGCGTCGCATCGTTATCGCGCGATCTTCCTATCGGACATTCACCTCGGCACGCGAGGATGCAAGGCCGAGTTCCTGATCGACTTTCTCCGCCACAACGAATCGGAATTCCTCTACCTCGTCGGCGACATCATCGATTGCTGGCGGTTGCGGCGCGCCTGGTATTGGCGCCAGAGCCACAATGACGTGGTGCAGAAGATCCTGCGCAAGGCGCGCAAGGGCACCCAGGTCATCTACGTGCCGGGCAATCACGACGAGCCCTTGCGCGATTATACCGACCTGCAGTTCGGCGGCATCACGGTGCTGGCCGAGACGATGCACGAGACCGCCGACGGCAAGAAGCTCCTCGTGATCCATGGCGACGATTTCGACGGCATTGTGAAATACGCCAAGTGGTTGGCGCTGCTCGGCGACTGGGCCTACAACTGGATGCTGCGCGCCAACCACTGGTTCAATATCGCGCGCCGCCAGCTGGGCTATCCCTACTGGTCGCTTTCCGCCTATCTCAAGCAGCGGGTCAAGGACGCGGTCAAATATATCGATGATTACGAGAACGCGGTCGCCGAGGAGGCGCGCCGGCGTGGGGTCGATGGCGTCGTCTGCGGCCACATCCACAAGGCCGAGATCCGCACCATCGGCGGCGTGCTCTATTGCAACGACGGCGATTGGGTCGAGAGCTGCACCGCGCTGGTCGAGCATTGGGACGGACGGCTCGAGATCGTCAACTGGGCCGAGGTGCGTCAGGCCTCCATGCTCGAACTGGCATGATACGGCGGATCGCCGATTTGCAACCTCCCCTCTCCCGATCCTTGCGTATTTTGATCGCGACCGATGCCTGGCGCCCGCAAGTCAATGGCGTGGTGCGCACGCTGGGCCGCGTGACCCATGAGCTCGAAGCCCAAGGCCATCATCTCGAAGTGATCGGGCCGGATCGCTTCCGAACGCTGCCCTGCCCGACCTATCCGGAGATCCGCCTGGCGCTGCTGCCGGGCCGGCGCGTCGCGCGCACGATCGAGAACTTCCGCCCCGACTGCATCCATATCTCGACCGAGGGGCCGATCGGCCGCGCCGCCCGGGCCTGGTGCCTGAAGCACAGCCATCCCTTCACCACCGCCTATCACACCAAGTTCCCCGAATATGTCCGCGCGCGCTGCGCCGTGCCGCTGGCCTGGAGTTATGCGGTAGTGCGCCGTTTCCATGCGCCCTCGACCAGCGTGATGGTGGCGACCGACAGCATCGCCAAGGAGCTGCTGGCGCACGGCTTCACCAATATCCGGCGCTGGTCGCGCGGCGTCGATACCGACCTGTTCCGCCCGCGCGAAAAGGGTTTCCTCAACCTGCCGCGGCCGATCCATCTCTATGTCGGCCGCGTGGCCATCGAGAAGAATATCGAGGCCTTCCTCGATCTGACGCTGCTTGGCAGCAAGCTGGTGGTCGGCGACGGGCCGCAAATGACGGAGCTCAAGCGGCGATATCCGGACGCGCATTTTGCCGGCGAGAAACATGGCGAGGAGCTGGCGCGCTACTACGCGGCGGCCGATCTTTTCGTCTTCCCCAGCCGCACCGACACCTTTGGGCTGGTGCTGCTCGAGGCCCTCGCTTCCGGCCTGCCGGTCGCGGCCTATCCGGTGCCGGGTCCGCTCGACGTGATCGATGGCAGCGGCGCCGGCGCCCTCCATGAGAACCTGGCGAGCGCCATCGAGGCCGCGCGGGACATCGATCCGGCGCGCTGCCGCAATCTGGCACTCGAATATTCCTGGGCGGCCTCCGCGCGCCAGTTCCTCGGCAATCTGGCGGCCTGATCCCATGAGGCTGGGCCGGGCCGGCCTTTTTGCGGTAGGGTAGGGTCTTCGTCCTGTCCGCCAGGCCGACCGCAATTGCGCATTCTCATCGCCACAGATCTTTGGCTGCCGCTGCGCCATGGCGTCGAACAGATGCTGCACAGGCTTGTGGCCGAGCTCCGGGCGCAAGGCGATGTGATTGAGGTTCTCGGCCCCGATCGTTTCCAAACCGCCCCGTCCGCTTTCACTCCGGATTTACACTTGGCCTCCAATGCCAAGGCGACGATTGCGCCGATGATCCACGACTTTGCGCCCGAGGCAATTCATATTGCGACCGAAGGCACGTTGGGACTGGCCGCACGCGGCTGGTGTCTTAAGACACAACGGCCCTTCACCAGTTCCTACCTGACGAAGTTTCCGGAGTTCGCCCAGATGGGGTCCGGCCAATCGCCGGATCTGATTTACGCCAAGCTTCGCCAGTTCCACCTTCCAGCCGCCCGGCTTCTGGTGCCTACAGCCAGCATCGCCGAGGAATTGCAGGCGCGCGGCTTTACGCACCTCCATGTCTGGCCCCTTGGCGTCGATACCGATCTGTTCCACCCCCGTCAGCGCGCGCCGCTCGACCTGCCAAGGCCAGTCCATCTCTATGTCGGGCGGATCTCCGCCGAGAAGAATCTCACGGCCTTCCTCGATCTCGCGCTGCCCGGCAGCAAGGTCGTGGTGGGCGACGGCCCTCTGCTTCGAGAACTCAGGCAACGCTATCCAGGGGTGGTATTTCGCGGTCGGCTGGAAGGAAAAAACCTGGCGCAGATTTACGCCAGTGCGGACGTATTCGTGTTTCCGGGCCGGGTAGACACCTTCGGGCTCGTCATACTCGAGGCCCTGGCCTCAGGCCTTCCGGTCGCCGCCTATCCGGTGCCGGGGCCAAAGGATATCATTGCCGACAGCGGCGCCGGCGCCCTCGACGAGGATCTGGGTCGGGCGATCCAGGCGGCGCTGGATGTCTCCCGCGAGCGGGCGCGCGCCCATGCTGTGACCTTCTCCTGGGCAGAGTCGGCCCGGCGGTTCCGCAGCCTTCTCGAGGCGCGGCCGTAGGTCCGGACTGTTGGTCGTCTCGTCATTTTCTTTCCCTTTCCCTCGAGGAGAGGGGAATTTAGGAATGGCCTCATGGAGAATGGCGATCTCGATCGGATCGAAGCGTGGCTCGTCGCGGCCGGCCTGGACGGGAAGGCCGAGAACAAGCTGCTGAACGGCTTCTGCGAGCGCTGCCGCGCCGCCGGCCTCGCGCTCTCCCGCGCCATCGCCTTCATCGACACGCTGCACCCGATCTATGAGGGACGCGGCTTCCGCTGGCGCGACGACGGCACGGACGAGAGACCCGTCTTCGAGTATGGGCGCACCAACGAGGGTCCGGCCGCGGAGAATTGGCAGAGAACCGCGTTCCACCATCTCCTGACCACGGGCGCGGACGAGATCCGGCGTCGGATCGGCCATGGCGAGCCGGCCGATTTCTCGTCACTCGATGAGCTCAAGGCCGAGGGCCATACCGACTATGTCGCCCTCGTCCACCGCCTCGACCGCGACGGCCCCATCGGCGGCATGGATTGCGTCTATTCCTCCTGGGCGACGCGGCGTCCCGAGGGCTTCGCCGAGGAGGATCTTGTCGCCCTTCGCCGCCTGGTGCCGGCGCTGGCGCTCGCGATCAAATCGGCGTCGCTCGCCCGCATCGCCGGCACCCTGGTCGATGTCTATCTCGGTCGCGATGCCGGCCAGCGTGTCTTGAGCGGCCGGATCTCTCGTGGCGTCGCCGACCAGATCAGCGCCGTGCTCTGGTTCTCCGACCTGCGCGGCTATACCTCGATCGCCGATCAGGCACCCCCCCGACGAGATCATCCCTCTTCTCAACGATTACGCGGACCTGGTGATTTCCGCGATCCACACGCAGGGCGGCGATGTCCTCAAGCTGATCGGCGACGGCACGCTCGCCATCTTCAAGGCCGATGATCCGGGCGAAGCCTGCCGCAGCGCGCTTCGCGCCGAAGCCAATCTGCGGCGCGCGATCGCGGATTTGAACCGGAGGCGCGCCGCGGCGAGCCGGCCCGCGACCTCCGTCTATCTCGGCCTTCATATCGGCGATGTCTTCTATGGCAATATCGGCAGCGACGATCGCCTGGACTTCACGGTGGTGGGGCCGGCCGTGAACGAGGTCAGTCGCATCGCGTCGATGTGCCGCTCGCTCGACCGCCAGATGCTTCTGTCGGCCGCCTTCGCCGCGGCGACGCCGGAAGCAGAGCGCGCCGATCTGGTTTCGGTCGGCCGCTATGCCTTGCGCGGCGTCGGCCGGGCGCAGGAGCTCTTCACCCTCGATCCCGCGCTGTCGTAACCGGCGCGAGACAACGCCGCTGCGTCGCGCCCGCGGAACCCGGATGGCATCCGCGCTGGTTCGCCGCCTAGGCTCGCCGCCGCCATTTGCTATAGTCCCGCCCTGGACACTGCCGAAGGAGCCGACCTTCGTTGCGCATCCTGATCGCCACCGATCAATGGTTGCCCGTGCGCCACGGGATCGAGCGGCTGTTGCACCGCCTCGTCGAAACACTGCAAGAGCAGGGCGATCAGGTCGAGGTGATCGGCCCCGATCGCTTCCAGACCGCCCCCAACCGCTTTCTGCCCGAGCTTCGGACCGCGGTCAGGCCCGGCCGGACCATCGCGCCGATGATCGAGGCGTTCGGGCCCGACGCGCTTCATATCGCCACGGAAGGGACGGTCGGCTTCGCGGCGCAGTACTGGTGCCGGTCGAAGGGCAAGCCCTACACCTCCAGCTATCTCACTCGCCTGCCCGAGCATTTTCAGGTCCGCTATGGCACCCCGGCGCCGCCGGTTTATGTCAAGCTGCGCGCCTTCCACGAGGGGAGCGCGCGCGTGCTGGTCCCGACCGCGAGCATGGCGCGAGAACTCGAAAGTCACGGCTTCGGCAAGCTCGCGGTGTGGCCGTTCGGCGTCGATACGGATTTCTTCCGGCCGCACTCGGACGCCCGTCTCGATCTGCCGCGACCGATCATGCTGACGGTCGCGAGGCTCACCCCGGAGAAGAATCTCGAGGCCTTCCTGTCGCTCGATCTTCCCGGCACCAAGCTCGTCGTCGGCGACGGACCGCTGGAAGAATCGCTTCGCCGCCGCTATCCCGCGGCGCGGTTCCTCGGTTTCAAGGAAGGCGAAGAACTGGTTCGCCTCTATAGCGCGGCCGACGTCTTCGTCTTCCCGAGCCGCACCGACACCTTCGGCCTGGCCGTTCTGGAAGCGCTCGCTTCCGGTCTGCCGGTCGCGGCATTTCCGGTGCCGGGTCCCGGCGATATCCTGGCCGACAGCGATGCGGGCGCGCTCGACGAGGATTTGGCAAAGGCCGTCAAGACCGCCTTGGTGATTCCACGCGAACGGGCCCGGGCGCAGGCGCTGGCCTTTTCCTGGGCGCGGTCGGCGAGCCGCTTTCGCAGCCTCCTGGAAACACAACCTTAAAGTCGGGCAGCCAGATTTTCCGATCGGCCGCCCATGGCGGCGGCGGTCCCGCCCGTCTAAGATGCCGGCGCCGGAAGGGCGCCGGTGCCGGGAGTCGCCGTTGTCCCCCAGCCTCGAGAGTGTATCTTTGCGAATACTGATCGTGACCGACCTCTGGCATCCTGCCGTCAATGGCACGGTGCGAATGATCGGGCAGGTCAAACGGCATCTGGAGCAGTCCGGCCACCAGATCACGGTGATCGGCCCGGAGCGTTTCAAGACCGTTCCCTTTCCGGGCGATTCCGAGATAAAGGTCGCCGTCCATCCCGAGGAGACCGTCGGCCGCATGATGCTCGAAGCGCGGCCGGAGGCGATCCATATCGCGACCGCGGGGCCGGTCGGCGCCGCGGCGCGCAACATCCTCGCCGAGCGGAAGATCCCCTTCACCACCGCCTTTCTGACCCGCTCGCCCGAATACATGCTGGCGCGCTTCGGCATCCCGATCGAGAAGACCTACGCCACCTTGCGCGCGTTTCATGCGCCGTCACGCTGCGTGATGGTGCCAAGCGAGGGCATCATCGCCGAGCTCCGGGCAAAGAAATTCGGCCAGAACCTCAAGCTCTGGTGGGCGGGCGTCAACACCGAGCGGTTCCGGCCGCGCGACAAGGGTTTTCTCGATCTGCCGCGCCCGATCCATCTCAATGTCGGACGGGTGACGATCGAGAAGAATCTCGAGGCTTTCCTCAAGCTCGACCTGCCCGGCAGCAAGCTCGTCGTCGGAGACGGGCCGGAGCGGCCCCGACTGCAGAAGCAGTTTCCCGACGTGCATTTCGTCGGCACCAAGCAAGGCGAGGAGTTGGCCAAGCATTATGCCGCCGCCGACCTGTTCGTGTTCCCGAGCCGGACCGACACGTTGGGCCTGGTCATGATGGAGGCGCTGGCCTCGGGGCTCCCCGTGGCGGCCTTCCCCGTGACCGGACCCAACGAGGTCATCGGCAAGAGCGGCGCCGGCGTGCTCGACGAGGATCTGGGCAAGGCGATCAGGGCGGCCCTCCAGATCGATCCGGCCCGCTGCCGGGCCCATGCGATGCAATTCTCCTGGACCCGGTCGGCGCAGGGCTTCCTGGCGCTGCTGGTGCCGATCCAGGCTGGCGCCGGCGAGCCAAGCCCGGGCGACGCACCGGACCTTCTCAACTGAGGCCCGAAGGGTCCCGCCGAGCCGGCGCCGAGTTCCTCGAAAAACGCTCCTTTGGCCGTGCTATCCTGCGGCCGGCATGGCGCATCCTTCCGATTCTTCCCCGCCCGATATTCGCAGCGGCAGCACGGCTTCGCCGATGCGCCGGCTCCTGGCCGATCATGTGCGCCCCGAACTGCCGCGCCTCGCCGCCGCCCTGATCTGCATGGCGATCGTCTCGGCCGCGACTGCGGCGCTGGCCTGGCAGATGCAAGCGATCCTCGATCGCGTCTTTGGCGCCCGCGACATGGCCGCACTCCGGGCGGTGGCCGTGGGAACCTTTGCGATCTTCGCGGTCAAAGGCTTCGCCGGTTACGGCCAATCCGTGCTGATGACGCGCATGGGGCTCGCTATCGTGTCCGGCCTGCAGAAGCGGCTGTTCCGCCATGTGGTCGGGGCCGATCTGGTCTTCTTCCACGACCGCGCCCCAGGCGACCTGGTCTCGCGCGTGATCAACGACTGCACCCAGCTGCGCGATGCGCTTTCGACCCTGCTGACCAATTTCGGCAAGGACGCGCTCACTCTGGCAGGACTGGTGGCGCTGATGTTCTATCAGGATTGGCTCCTGGCGCTGATCGCGTTCGTGGCCTTTCCGCTGGCCGTGTTGCCGATCGCGCGGGTGGGACGGCGGGTGCGCCGGCTCGCCACCGGAACGCAGCAGGAAACCGGTGGGCTCGCGACGCTGCTCGACGAGGTGTTCCACGGCGCGCGGCAGGTGAAGGCCTATGGCATGGAGCGGATCGAGACCGCGCGCGCCGACGCGGCGATCGAGCGGCTGTTCCGCCTCCAGGTCAAGTCCGGGCGCAGCCGTTCGGCGCTGCAGCCCGCCATGGAAATGCTGGGCGGGCTCGCGATCGTCGCCGTCATGCTCTATGGCGGACATCAGGTGATCGCGGGCGCGCGCACGCCCGGCACCTTCTTCTCCTTCATCACGGCGCTTCTCCTCGCCTACGAGCCGCTGAAGCGCCTCGCCCATCTCAATGCCGCGATGCAAGCGGGATTGGCCGCATCGGATCGCGTCTTCGCCTTGATCGATCTCGAACCGCGTATCGCCGATCGGCCGGGCGCAAGACCGCTGATCCTGAAAGGCGGCGCTGTCCGGCTCGAGCAGGTCGAATTTGCCTATGAGGGATCGGGCGAGAACCCGGCCCTGGTCGGGGTCGATATCGAGGTGCCGGCCGGCGCCACGGTCGCGCTGGTGGGACCGTCGGGCGCAGGCAAATCCACCGTCTTCAATCTGATCCCGCGCTTCTTCGATCCCCAAGCCGGCCGCGTGCTGATCGACGGCCAGGATGTCCGCGACCTGACCTTGCCCTCCTTGCGCCGGTCGATCGCGCTGGTCAGCCAGGACGTGCTGCTGTTCGACGACAGCATCCGGTCCAACATCCTCTACGGGCGGCCCGAGGCCTCCGAGGCCGAGCTGATCGAGGCGGCGCGCGCGGCCCAGGCCTGGGACTTCATCGAGACACTGCCCGAGGGCCTCGAGACGATGGTGGGCCCGCGCGGCGCCAAGCTTTCCGGCGGCCAGCGCCAGCGCATCGCGATCGCGCGCGCCATGCTGCTGGACGAGGCGACTTCGAACCTGGACCCCGAGAGCGAGCGCGCGGTGCAGTCGGCGCTGGCGCGCCTCATGCGCGGGCGCACCACGCTCGTGATCGCCCACCGCCTCGCCACCGTCGCCGCCGCGGACCGCATCTATGTGCTGGACCGCGGCCGGGTGGTCGAGACCGGCCGGCATCAGGAGCTGTTGGCGCTGGGCGGCACCTATGCGCGGCTCCATGCCCTGCAGTTCCGGGACGGCGAATCTCGCGATGAGGGCGCCGGCGAAACGGCGCCCGAACCCTGGCCCGTCGGGCGCCGGCGTCAGGCTTAGATCGATGCGGTTTTCACGCCGGTTTCTGGCATCGGGCCCGGTTCAGTCCCTGCTCGCTCTCCTGATCGCGTTCTACATCCGGATCATCGGTTGGACCACGCGCTGGCAGCATGAAGGCTTCGAGCCGGCGTTGGAGTTGCGGGCGCGGTGGCAACCCTTCATCCTCTGTTTCTGGCATGGGCGCATCGCTGCCATGCCGCACTGCGATCCTGATCGAAGCCATATGGCAGCCCTGATTTCGGGTCATCGCGATGGTCGTCTGATCGCGAGGACGATCCGCCAACTTGGCCTCGGTGTCATCGAAGGCTCGAGCAACCGGGGCGCCGAGGCGGGGCTGATGGAGTCGGCACGCCATCTGCACCAAGGCGGCATGGTGGCGATAACCCCCGATGGGCCACGGGGACCTCGCATGCGCGCCGCCGCCGGCGCGGTGAAGCTGGCGGCTCTGACCGGCGCGCCGATCTATCCTGTCAGTTGTGCGACCAGCCGCCGGCGCGAGCTGGGCTCCTGGGACCGGTTCCTGCTGCCTTGGCCCTTTGGGCGAGGCCTCTTTCTCATGGGCAGCGCCATTGTCGTGCCGCGCGATGCGGATTTGACCGCGATCGAAGCGATGCGACTGACGTTGGAGCAGAAGCTGAACGAAGTCTCCGCCGATTGCGACCGGCGCATGGGGCATCGCCCGATCGAGCCCGCAATGCCACTCGCCGGATCGGAGCGGATTGGGTGATCGCCGCACTCTATCGTTTCGGGACCGACCTCGCCGGCCCCTGGCTCGAGCGCCATCTCGAACGCCGCGCGGCCGCCGGCAAGGAGGATCGCGCCAGGCTCGGCGAGCGTCGAGGTGAAGGCTCGATCCCGCGGCCGCCCGGCCGGTTGCTCTGGCTGCATGGGGCCAGCGTGGGCGAGACTCAGTCCTTGCTGCCGCTGATCGCCGCGCTGCGCCAGCGCATGCCGGCGCTTCAACTGCTCGTCACTTGCGGCACGGTCGCCGCGGCGAAGTTGCTGGAAACGACACTGCCCGCCGGCGCTATCCAGCAATATCTCCCGCTCGACCGCCGGGCCTGGGGCGAGCGGTTCCTCGATCACTGGCAGCCCGATGCCGGCGTCATCGCCGATTCCGAGCTTTGGCCCAACCTGCTGCTCGCGGCGAAGCAGCGGCGAATGCCATTGGCCTTGGTCAACGCCCGGCTCTCCGAACGATCCTTTCGCCGCTGGCGCTGGTTGCCCGACTTCGCCAACGAGCTTCTCACAACCTTCGCGGTGATCGCCGCCATCGATGAGACTCAACGCGACCGCTTTGCCGCTCTGGGTGCAGCCCGGGCGGTTGCCGTTGGAAATCTCAAGGCGGCGGCACCCCTGTTGGGCTGCGACGAGATCGAGCTCGCGCGTTTTAGGGCCGCCTGCACCGGGCGACGGGTCATTCTGCTGGCAAGCAGCCACGCGCCGGAGGAGCGGCTTCTGGCGCTCGCACTGGCACCCCATGACACGCGCGCCGACGCGCCCTTGCTGTTGCTGGCGCCACGGCATCCGGCGCGAGCGGAGGAGATCGCCGCGGTACTTCACCGCACCGTCACCGCAGCCGGCGAGGTTCCTCGTCGCTCCCACGGCGCGCTGCCCGGCAGGCGGAACCCTTTTTATCTTGCCGACAGCATGGGCGAGATGGGGCTGTGGTTTCGCCTAGCTGACATCGTGATCATGGGCGGCGCCTTGATCGATAAAGGCGGGCATAACCCGATCGAGCCGGCCCTGGTCGGCCGGCCGATCCTGACCGGACCCCATATCGGCAATTTCGCCGATCTCTATCGCCGGCTAGAAGCTGCTGGCGGTTGCCGGATCTTGCCCGATGCGACAGAGCTGGCGGCGACCGCCGCCGCGCTTGTGGGCGATGAGGAGGCGCGCACGGAACTCGGCCGAGCCGCGCAGCGTTTTGCGCAGGATGAAGCGCGGGTTCTCGACCGCACCCTGGTTGCTCTGGCGCCGATCATGAATGCACTCGACGAGGCGAAGGTCCGCGATGCGAGCACCTGATTTCTGGCGGCACGGTGCCTCCGCTCTTTGGCCGACGCTGCTGGCGCCGGCGGCCTTCTTCTATCGCCTTGGCTTCCTGGCGCGGGCCGGCGCGGTTCGGCCGCAACGCGCGAGCATCCCCGTCATTTGCGTCGGCGCCGCGACCTTGGGCGGGGCCGGCAA
>Ga0335070_10006858_pt1 | contig 13387 bp, 12 predicted proteins | sample Lox_Sample_13_FD_206722 | JGI IMG/M metagenome (GOLD analysis project Ga0335070, IMG submission 206722) | Soil microbial communities from Loxahatchee National Wildlife Refuge, Florida, United States - Lox_Sample_1.3 | ecosystem: Environmental > Terrestrial > Soil > Wetlands | place: USA...
TCCGCCTTTCGGATTTCTTCGCGCAGCCCTACGCCGGCTTTCTGCGCGGCCACTCGCATCTCTTTCTGCACGGGTGGGGGGATCTTGTCCCAAACGCTCTTGTCGATTACCGTCGCGCCGACGAGCTGAGCGAATTTGATGTCCAGCATGTTCCTGGCGCCGCCGAACCACTGGTTGCTGAGCGCGATGAGCGGCGGCGACTGAAACGCATCGATCAGGCCGGTCTGCAGGCCCGTCAGGATGTCGGTCGCGGCCAGCGCCACCGGGTGGAAGCCATTCAGCTTGTACAGCTCGAACATGCTGTTGTCGCCCTGCAGCACGCAGAGTTTCATCTTGCGTATTTCGTCCGGCCGCATGGCAGGCTGCTTGGTGAAGAAGTGTACCCAGCCGGCGTCGCCCCAGTTGAGCACGACGAACCCGCGCTGCGCGAGCCCTTTTTCCAGCCGATCCGAGATATGATCCCGCACGTAGTCCAGCTCTTCGTACGAAGCCAGCATCATGGGGATTTCGAGCGCCGTCACTGCCGAATCGATCCCGCTCAGCCCGGCGCCCGACAGCGCTACCGCCTGCAGCTTCTTGATCCGGACCTTCTGGACCATCTCCGGTTCGTCGCCCTGCTCGCCGCCCGGATAGATTCTCAGCTCGATCTTGCCGCCGGAGGCCTTCTTCCACTCTTCGCCCATATTGAGCAGAATTTCATGCCAGGGCGAGCCTTTGGGGACGAGCGTGCCAAGCCGGATGATCGTTTGAGCTGGAAGCGAAGCAGTAACGAGAAGGAACGCGAGGACAACGCGGGCCATGTCCAGAATGGTAGCAGGCACGGGACCGCGGCTACTCGGACGCCGCATCGCGTTAGGGATGTTGCTGCGCCGCCAGGTCGTGCTCGAAGCTCACCGGCGGGTTGTAGATGAGAATGCGGCCGCAGCTTTCACACAGCATCAGGTGCTCGCTGTGCCGCAGGTCCTGAAAATATTGAGGCCGGAGCGCAATCTGGCACGCGGTGCAGCGGCCGTCCACCACCTCGGCGATCGCCGAGCCGTGCCATTTCTTGCGAATTCGCTCGTACGTTGAGTACGTCGGTGGCTTGAGGGCCGCGACCATTCCTTTGCGCTCTGTTTGTGCCTGTTCGAGCTGCTTCTGATCCACCGCCGTACGTTCGCGCGCGCGGGCCTTCTCTGCTTCCACCTGCTGTTTCTCTTCTTTAAGCGCGGCTTCGGCCTTCTTGACGTTGGCATCCAACGGCTCGGCCTCGCCCATCAAATCGAGAATTTTATCCTCGGCCTTCCGAATGGCCTGCTCGCAGTATTCGATCTCGTGCTGAAACGCTCGGTATTGCTCGTTGGTTTTCGCGCCGAGCATCTGATCCTTCAGCTTCGAGATCTTCTGGCCCTCGGCTTTTGCGTCGTCTTCCAGCCGTTTGCGCTCTTTTTGGTTGGCGGTGAGCGCCGCGCGGTCCGCCTCCAGCCGCCGGTTATGGCTGTCCAGCGTCTTTTCGATCTGCGCGATATGCTTGGGAAGCGTGGCGATTTCGCGTTCGAACTCGGCGATCCGCAGGTCCAGCGACTGCAGGCGTGTGACCTGCTCCATCTCTCCGGTCATCAAGACGCATTCTAACATTTCTTTACTTGGAGCCGTCCCAACAAGACGAAACGCGGCGCACGTCGTCCAACATCTTAAGAAGCAGATGCTCGCTGCGCGCATCGTCATTCTCGCCGGATTTTTCGCCATCAGTGCCCTCGCCCAGGAGCCGGACCGGCTCGCTTCGGAACAAATCAAGGTCGGCGAATCGGTCATCGATGTGGCGTTCGCGCCCGGCCAGGTGAATCTTCCCGAAGCTGCCATCCGCGCTTGGATTACTAAGGCCGCCGACGCCGCCGCCACCTACTTCGGCCGCTTTCCGGTGGCGCATGTTCGCATTCTCGTGCGCCCGGTGGAAGGCCGCAGCGGCGTGTTCAACGGAACAACGTGGGGCACGCGTCGCGGTGCAGACGCTTTCACGCGGATCTCGATTGGCCAGCTCACCCCGCAAGCCGACCTCGACGCCGACTGGATGATGACCCACGAGCTGACTCACATGGCCTTTCCCGATATCGCCGGCGACGAACGCGAGCACCATTGGATCGAGGAAGGCATGTCGACTTACATTGAACCGATCGCCCGCGTCCAAGCCGGCCAGCTCAGCGCCGATCGCGTTTGGCTCGACATGGCACGCTCCATGCCGCAAGGCCTGCCCCGCGACGGCGATCAGGGGCTCGATCACACCCACACCTGGGGCCGCACCTACTGGGGTGGCGCTCTGTTCTGGCTGCTCGCAGACGTTCAGATCCGCGAGGCGACTCACAACCGGAAAGGGCTCCAGGACGCCATGCGCGCCATCATGAACGCAGGCGGCACGTTGGATCACGAGTGGCCCATCGAGAATGTCTTAGAGACCGGCGACAAGGCCGTCGGACTTACCGTGCTTGAGGATCTCTACAACCAGATGAAAGCGACCGCCGTGCACACCGATCTCGACGCGCTGTGGCAGCGCCTGGGAATTCAAGTCAACGGAAGAACGATTTCTTATAACGACCGGGCGCCGCTCGCGAGCGTCCGCAAAGCGATCACCGAGCCAGTGAAAGAAACCGCGGCAAGATGATTGGGCTCATGGGGTGGCGCGCTCTCACGTGAGTTGCATTGCTGCCGCTCGCGGGTATTTTGGTCTGCCTCGCCTGTGCACAAGCCTTGCCTGAAGCGGAGGCCAAGAGGCAAGTTCTCGCAGCGGATGAAGCTTACCAGTCCGCGGTGTTGCACGGTGACGCCGTGGTGCTTAGACAACTTCTCGCCGGCGACGTACTCATCGTTCACTCCGATGGAAGTACCGACAACAAGAAGAACTTTCTCGATGCAATCTCGTCAGGACGTCTGAAGATCCGGCTCTATCAGCGAAGCAACGTGGAGATCCGCATCCACGAATCGACTGCGTTACTGCTCTCGCGGACCAAGAAGTCACACAGTGAAAAGCCGATTGCGCTAGCTCGCCGAAACTCCGATCAGCTCTTCCACTTTGTGCAATACGGCCGCCGGCGAATACGGCTTCGCGAAGTAGGCGTTAGCGCCGAGCCCGGCGACGTGCGCCGGGATCTTTGGATCGCTGTCGCCGCTGATCACTACGATCGGCAGCGACGAGCGGCGCGCTCGCACAGCTTCGATCAGCGCGAAGCCGTCCATCCGTGGCAGGCGCAGGTCTGTCACCAACACGGCGACTTCGTTCGCGGCCAGCCATTGTAAAGCTTCTTCGGCGGTGGTCACCGAGCGAACGCGCAAGTAAGGCGCCTTCATCAACGCCATCTCCAGCGTCTCGCGGCAAACCTCCGCGTCTTCGACAATCAGAACATTGCGGGTCATGCGAGCTTTACGGCAGGAACCGGTATCCCACTCCATGAACGGTCAGGAAGTGCCGCGGGTGGGCGGCATCCGACTCGAGCTTCTGTCGCAAACGCACCACGTGCGCATCCACGGTACGCGTGTGCGGAAGCCAGTCGTATCCCCACACGGAATTTAGAATCATCTCGCGCGTCAGCGGCCGGTCCGCGTTCTGCAGGAAGTACGTCAGCAGATTGTATTCGGCGCGGGTCAGCTTCAATTCCTTTCCCGCCTTCGTCACAACGCGCCGAGTCAGATCCACCTGCACGTCGCTGAACTCGATCAGCCTGCTTTGATCGCTCGAGGAACGCCGCAGTACCGCGCGGATTCTCGCCAGCAGTTCGCGGGCGCCGAACGGCTTTACGACATAGTCGTCGGCGCCGATTTCCAGCAAGCGAACTTTCTCGGTCTCGCCGCTCACCGCACTGAGCACGATCACGGGCGTTCTCATGCCGGTCGCCCTCAGTTGCTGGCAGACCTCAGCGCCGTTCAGGCCCGGCATTCTGAGATCCACGAGTATTAATCCCGGCTTGATCGCCAGAGCCTGCTGCACGCCTGCCAGTCCGTCGTCCGCAACCACGGCCCGGAAACCTTCTTGCTCGAGCATCACGCCGATCGTGTCCCGCACGTTCAAATCGTCGTCGATGACCAGGACCGTTTCCATTTGTTGCTACCCGATTGTATACGCTTTCGCCCGTTGTTAAAGCCATGCGAGTGAAGGGCATGGGGCCTTTTTACAAGAGTTTTACAACCCAGTAACGATCAGCCGTCTTGTAGGCACGGATGCCGTCGCAGTGCTACGATGCAAAGTCACAACCTGGCATGCCGTGGCCGGTATTGCTCATGGCTCGCGAACTCGATCTAGGGGGCAGCGAGCGCCAGATGGCCCTGCTCGCGCGGACTCTGGATCGGTCGCAATTCGAACCCATCGTCGGATGCTTTCGGCCCGCCGGTCTGCGGGGCCGCGAACTCGAAGCCGCTGGCGTCCCGATTGTGCATTTTCCCCTGCGTTCATTTTCATCGCTAGGCACCGCGGCCGTTGCCTGGAGCCTCGCGCGATTCATTCGCAGCCGCGGCATCCGGCTGGTCCACACGTTCGATTATCCGCTAACCGTATTCGCAGTCCCGGTCACGCGATACTTGACTGGCGCCATTGCCGTTTCCAGCCAGCGCTCGCATCGCGATCTGATTCCGCCCGGCTATCGCCGATTGGTGCGCGCGACGGATCGGCAGGCATCGGCTGTAGTAGTGAACTGCGAGTTTGTGCGGCGGCATGTCGAGGACGACGAGCGGGTACCGGCGCGGAAAATTCAGGTTTGCTACAACGGCATCGATCTGGATGCATTCTCGCCTGGTGAGCAGCGGCGACCGCCCGAGCTCGCTTCCGCCGATGCAGTCATCGGAACCGTGTGTGCGCTCAGGCCGGAAAAAGCCTTGCCCGACCTGCTGCGCGCCTTTGCCCGGATCCGCCGCTACCATGTGAAACTCGTTATCGTCGGGAGCGGCCTAGAGCGAGAGGCGCTGGGAGCGCTTTCGGTTGAACTCGGAGTCGCCAGCGATTGCCTCTTCGTGCCGGGCACGGACCAAGTGGCGACATGGCTTCGCGCTTTTGACATTTTCGTGCTGCCCTCCCGCTCCGAGGCCCTCTCCAACTCATTGATGGAAGCGATGGCCTGCGGTTGCTGTTCGGTCGCATCGAACGTCGGTGGCAATCCGGAACAAATTCGCAACGGCGAAACCGGTCTGCTGTTCGAGCCGGGCTACGTAAGCGAACTTGCCGAGTTGCTCGGATCGCTGCTTGAAAATGGCTCGCTCCGGCGCAACCTCGCCACTGCCGGTGCGCACTGGATTCGTGATCACTTCTCCGCTACCGCATCCGCGCGCCGCATGGGCGAGATCTATCGCCGCCTGATTGAATGCCGCGGCGAGCCTGTCTGCTGAGGCCTCGCCGGCATCAACGCCCGGACTTCGTTCGGGGTTAGCTCGCGGAACTTCCCGATCTGCAGGTCGCCGATCTTGATATCACCGATCTGCACCCGCACCAGCTTCAACACCTTGCTGCCCACTGCCTCGATCATCCGGCGTACCTGGCGGTTGCGTCCCTCCCGAATCGTGATCTCGATGAACGAACTGCGCGCAGCGTCCCGAACGCGCTCGATCTGGGCCGGTTGCGTCGGGCCGTCGCTGAGCGTCACACCACGCCGCAGTTCATCGAGCTGCTCCTCCGACAGCACTGTTGAGCTTTTCACCAGGTACTTCTTGGCGACCTTGTGGTCCGGATTCGTGACCCGCTCGGCAAAACGCGTGTCGTTCGTCATCAATAGCAGGCCGCTGGTATCTTGATCCAGCCGCCCCACTGGAACCACCCATTGGCCTGCCTCGCGGATCAGGTCGTACACAGTCGGACGCCCGGCCGGATCCTTGTAGGTGGTGATGTATCCCTTCGGTTTGTACAGCAGCAGATACAACTTCTTACCTGCCGGAATCGGCCGATCGTCCAACATCACCCTGTCGCGCTCCAGATCCACCCAACGATCGGGCGTTTGGACCACTTCCCCATTCACGCGCACGCGCCCGGCGCCGATCCACTTTCGCGCCTCAGTTCGCGAGCCCAAACCCGCCTTGGATAAGACGCGATCGAGCGTCTTGAGCGGCCGTTTGCCTGCCGGAGCCTTCACTTCAACCCAGCGTACCAGCCGCGTCCGCTAACACCGGTCGATCCGAGGTGGCCAGCGTTGCTGGAGCACTGCATCGCAGCCATCAGCCACGCCCGGAAACACCTGGTGTAGCCTGGAACAGAGCTTTTTCCGGCAGCATGCCGAACGTCATCCTCGTGCGCGGCGCCCGCCAATTGCTTACGTTGCGGGGGCCATCTGGACCCCGCCGCGGTCCGGACCTGCGGAATCTCGGTCTCATCCAGGATGGTGCGGTGCTCGTCGTTGACGGCGTCATCCGCGAAGTCGGGCCGAGTCGCCGCATCGAAAATCTTGCCCTCGCTCGAAAAGCCGACGAAATCGACGCCAGCGGATGCGTTGTCATGCCCGGATTCGTTGACTCCTGTAGTCATCTTGCCTCCGGTCCCGCCCGTCTCTTTGATTACGACATGATCTTAGCCGGTGCGAGCGCGAGTGAGATCACGAAAGCGGGTGGCGGTGTGATCGGCCTTGCCCGTTCGGTTCAGGAACTTTCATTTCGGACTTTAAAGGCGCTTGCCCTTCGAACGCTCGAGGAGGCCGTGCGCCACGGGACAACGGCGATGGAGGCTCGCTCCGGATTCGGGCTCACCGAGGCAGGCGAGATCAAGATTCTGCGTGTGCATTCCAGTTTCCGGGATCTGCCGGTCTTGGTGATATCGACGCTCCTGTGTGCACGCATCGCGCCCGGTTACGAGCGTCGCCAGGACGAGTACATCGATTGGGTGTGCTCACACCTTCTGCCGCTGGTGAAGCGTCGCAAGCTGGCCGAATTTGCCGCCGTTCGGTTCGAGCCGGGAGGTCTCAGCGCCGTTCAGGTAAACCGATATATCGCCGCCGCGCGCGGCCTCGGGTTAGCAATCCGAGTCCAATCCTGTCCCGGTCTGGATGACGTTGCGATCTCTTACGCAGTGGATACAGGCGCCGTGAGTGTTGATGATTTAACGCAACCGAACGAACGCGCCATAGCTCGCCTCGCCGATTCCAACGTCGTGGCAACGCTGTTGCCTGGAACCGCGTTCTATGCGGGAAGCGGCCACTTCCCCCCGGCTCGCCGCCTGATCGACCGGGGCGTCGCGGTCTGTCTGGCCAGCGGATATCACACCGAAAGCAGTCCATCCCAAAATATGCAAATGGCGATCGCGCTGGCATGCTCCTGGATGCGCATGACACCGGCGGAAGCGATCAGCGCGTCCACCATTAACGCCGCGCATGCCATCGGCCGAGCCGCTCAAACCGGCTCTCTGGAAGTGGGTAAGCGCGCCGACCTAGTGATTTTCAGCGTTCCCGATTACCGCGAGATACCCTATCATTTCGGTGTAGGCCTGGTCGACATGACGATGGCCGCAGGTGAAATTCTTGTTCGAAGACCCGAGGTGCGGTGGCCGGCAGACTGATCGAGTGCGTCCCCAATTTCTCCGAAGGCCGCGACCCCGCCGTGGTGGAAGCCATTCGATCTGCCATCGCGGCAGTCGCGGGAGCCCAGGTGCTTCGGTCGGAATCCGACCCCGATCACCATCGCTCGGTGATCACGTTTGTCGCGCCGCCCGAACAAATCGGCGATGCAGCATTCGCCGGAATCAAGACCGCGGTTGAGCGCATCAATCTGCGCCGGCACTCAGGCGTGCATCCCCGTATTGGGGCCGCCGACGTGGTACCGTTCGTTCCGCTCGCCGGTGCGACGCTAGCTGACTGTGCTGCCATAGCCATTCAAACCGGGCATCGCGTCTGGAACGAGCTACATGTTCCGGTTTACTTCTATGAGGCTGCCGCTGCGCATGCTGGACGCAGCCCGCTCGAGAACATGCGGCGGGGCGGATTCGAACAGCCCGCCCATGCACCCGATCTCGGGGGCCCGGCTTTGCATCCCACCGCCGGCGCCTGTGTGATCGGTGCCCGCAAACTGCTCATCGCCTTCAACGTGAATCTCAAGTCACACGATCTCTCTGTCGCGCGTGCCATCGCTCGGAAAATCCGCGCCTCTTCCGGGGGCCTCCCGGCCCTAAAAGCCATCGGTGTCCCACTTCCTAGCCGCGACCTCGTGCAGGTCTCCATGAACCTCACCGACTTCGAGCGCACTCCGCTCGACCTGGTGCTCAATATCGTACGCCGCGAAGCGTCGGCTCACCACGTCGAGATCGAGGAAGTCGAGTACATCGGTCTCATTCCCCGCAAGGCTGTGCAAGACGCCGCAACCCGCGAGCCGGCATGGTCGCGCTTCGATCCTGCCCTCATTCTCGAAAACCGAATTTTGACCGATGTGAGTCGCCGGGGACGATAGAATGAAATATAAGTGCTCGTCTCTATCAGTTCTCAGCCCACGCGCCCGGCATGGCTACGCGCCCCAGCGCCTGCCGGCGATAATTATCACGACCTAAAGCGCCTGGTCACGGAGCTGAACCTCCACACGGTCTGTGAAAGCGCCGCGTGCCCGAACGTGGGCGAATGTTGGAACCGGCGCGCTGCGACATTCATGATCCTGGGGAATGTCTGCACCCGCCGCTGCGGTTTTTGCGCGGTGCAGAAGGGCGCACCGCTTGAGGTCGATTACGACGAGCCCCGCCGCGTCGCCGAAGCCTGCGCCGCGCTCGGTCTCCGATACGCCGTTATCACCAGCGTCAACCGTGACGACCGCAAGGACGGCGGCGCCGAGCTCTTCGCTCTCACCATTAACGCCATCCGCGAACGCATCCCCGGCTGCAAGGTGGAAGTGCTCGTGCCCGACTTCCAAGGCTCGCACGAGGCCATGGAAATCGTCATGAACGCGCATCCCGACGTGCTGAACCACAACATTGAAACCGTGCCGCGCCTCTATCGCCAGGTGCGCCTCGGCGCCCGCTACGAGCGCTCGCTCGACATGCTCGCATTTGCTCACCGCGTGCGCCCGTTCGTTCCCACTAAGTCGGGTCTCATGCTCGGCCTCGGCGAAAACCTGGGCGAAGTGGAACAGGTGATGCGCGACCTGCGCGCTCACGATGTGCAAATCCTCACGCTCGGCCAATACTTACGGCCTTCGCAGCGCCATCTGCCGATCATTCGCTACGTGCCTCAGCAGGAATTCGACGATCTGAAGCGGCTCGGATACGAGCTTGGCTTTTCCCATGTCGAATCCGGGCCCCTCGTGCGTAGTTCCTATCATGCAAGCGACGCAATCTGACCAGGGATTTCGCGAAGTAGTTCAGCCCTATGTGCTGAAGCTCGCCCTGCCGCTGCCGTTCGAACTGGAGTCGGTAAACGTGTACCTGGTCGCGCTTGCCGACGGATACCTGCTCATCGACTGCGGAATGGAGACCGAACCGGCCTTCGAGACGCTCGAATCCGCAATGACGGCGCGCGGCATCGCCTGGACCGAAATTCGCCGCATCTTCCTCACGCACATGCATCCCGATCACATGGGAATGTCGGCCCGCCTCCTGCGACTCACCGGCGCGACGCTCGCCATGCACGAAGCCGAAGCGAAGCATCTGAGCATGATCGCGGGCGCCGAGCGGCGCTTTCCTTGGCTCGACATTGCCTACGCGCAGGCTGGTGTTCCCAAGGGGCTCGAAGATACCATAAACGGCCACTTCGCGGAGGTGCGCAAGAACTTCCACAAACTCGAGCCCGACGTGCTGTACTCGGGCGGCGAGACCTTTCCCACCGCGCTCGGCCCGCTCGAAGTGCTGTGGACTTCCGGCCATTCGCCCGGCCACGCCTGCCTTTACTCGCGCGAACGCAGAATCCTTTTCTCCGGCGATCAGATTCTGGAGAACATTACGCCCAACATCGCCTGGCATCCGGGGCGCGACATGCTGGGCGAGTTTCTCGATTCGCTCCGCCGGCTGGCGGAGTTAGCCGTTGATCTGATCCTCCCCGCGCACGGCGAGCCGTTCACCGGTCATCGTGCCTGGATCGAGCAGACCATCGGCCATCACCGCGAGCGCTGCGACGAAATACACGGGCTAGTGGAGCAGCAGCCGCGCACCGCACACTGGCTTGTCGGCGAGATGTGGCGCAGGAAGCTGTCGCCGATCAATCACCACTTCGCTGTGTTCGAGGTTCTGGCTCACTTGGAGCACATGCAGCGCCAGGGCCGCGTGCGAAGCCGCGAGGAGAACGGCGCGCTCGCCTGGCACGCGTAAATCTGCGTTCATCTGCGTTCATCTGCGGCCAAAACAGAAGTCGTCAGGTGCCCGCCGGCCGCCGTGAAATCCGAGAACACCTTCTGCGCCCTGGATTCATCCAGCGCCTTCACCGCATCCGTGACCAACTCGACTCGCTTACCAGTCCTCAACAGCCCGAACGCGCACAAACGCACGCAGATCTCGGTCACCACGCCGTACACCACGTATCGATCCGCATTGAGTTCGGCCAGCAGCGGCGAAAGGTGAGGATTGCTGAAGCAGTTCAGCTCCTGCTTTTCGAGAATGAGCTGCTCGAGGCCTTCCACGCGTGACGGAATTGTCGCGCGTTTTTCTCGCAGCAGAATCACAGGTTTCAGCTGGCCGGTCGTCCCGGCGACGCAATGATGCGGATACTCTTTGAATTCCGGATCATCCTCGGCGTGTGTGCACATGGTGGAGATGACCAGCGGTGCGCGGCGATTCAACTCCGCCACCGCGCCCAGTATCTTTTCCGCTCCGGACACATACAGCGCTCCCGCGGGATACAGGAAATCAATCTGTGTGTCGATGTCGAAGAAGACCGTTTTCATTCTGGACTTTTTCGTAGAGCGACAGGAGCGCGGTACTGTGCTCCACTCGATACTTTTGATCGGTGTCGAACAGGCTTCGAATCGCTGTGGGCAGCTTCCGAACCGACTCGGCCGCGTATTGACGTGTCTCCGCCAGGCTGGGCAGCGGCGCGACCAGTTTTCCGGCAAGCATCACTGGACGCAGCAGCGCACGCGATTCGGGCTCACCCTTGCCGCACCCGATGCACTCCCAATTGCACCCCAAGACGTCGTGCGTGGCGAAACGAAAGACCTGCTTCGCTCCCGGCAGCGTATGTTTGTCCTCGCTGAACTTCGCAGTGTACCGTCCGTCCAGCTCTACCAGCTTGTACACCACGCCCAGGTTTGGCGAATCCGTCGAGGTCGCCAAATCGGTTCCCACGCCAAAGGCCTCAATCGGGGCGTTCGCGGCGGCGAACTCAAGAATCTTGTATTCATTCAGATCGCTGGTCGCCATGATCTTGGCGTCCTGCAGTCCGGCGTGATCCAGAATCTTGCGAACTTCGCGAGAAAGCTCCACCAGGTTGCCGCTGTCGAGCCGCACCCCCCACAAAGGCCGACCCAGGGAAGCCGCGTGACGCGCCCCCTCGATCGTGTCATACGTGTCGATCAGGTACACGGTGGCATCGCCCAGCAGGTTCTGCAGCCGCTCGAACGCGTCCCGCTCGGTGGGGAACGCCTGGATCCAAGAGTGGGCCGCGGTTCCGAACACCGGGATACCGTAGCGGAATCCGGTCTCGGTGTTGCTGGTCCCGATGCAGCCTCCGATGTACGAGGCGCGGCCGGCCAGCACGCCGGCCTCAGGCGAATGCGCGCGTCGCGTTCCGAAGTCAACGACCGCGCGGCCGCCCGCGACCTCGGTGATTCTCGACGCCTTGGTCGCGATCAGCGATTGGAACCCGATCATCGCCAGCAGATACGTCTCAACGATTTGCGCCTGCATCAGCGGCGCGCGAACGGTAAGGAATGGCTCGCCTGCAAAGATGGGTGTGCCTTCGCGCATGGCGAAAAGATCGCCGGTGAAGCGCAGTTCGCGCAGCGCATCGAAAAAGGCCGGGGAGACTCGCTGAAACTGCGGCAGGGAACGGAGGTACCGAATCTCGTCCTCGGTGAAGTGAAGATTATTGAGATACTCCACCACCTGCTCGAGGCCGGCGGCCAAGACGTAATTCCGATAGCGTGGCAGGTGCCGGAAGAAAAGTTCGAAGCTCGCGATCTCCTGCGCTTTGCCGGACTCGAAGTAACCGGCCGCCATCGTGAGTTGGTAAAGGTCGGTTAAGAGTCCCGTCATGTGTGCAGGTCGAGCCCGCTATTTTTTGGCCGCCGATGGCGGAGGCGCCGGCTTTACGTCCAATGCCGCTTTGGAGAGATCGTCCACGGCTTTGGCATCCAGCCCGTACAACGCCGGTTCGTTCTCGCGCTTCCCCATGTAATCGCTGCCCTGCTTTGAGATTAATACTTTCTCGGTCCGCTTGCCGTCGCTCCAGGTTACCGTGATGTCGATCGTCGGGTTTCCGAAATTGCCGGAATCGATGAACTTCGCGGCCGCGAGGTCCCGCACCTTGTCGATAAAGGACTGCATGCTGATGCCGTCCATCTTCTTGCCGCCGGCAGTCCAATCGTCGCCTGACTTCTGGAAGGTGTAGCTCTTGCCCGCGTCATGCATTTCGATCTTGCTGAGATCGTTGAAGCCGAAATCGAACAGTTTCTTCTGGCGGAAGTCGTCCAGGCCTTTGTCGACCGCGGTGCCGATGTCGGCAGCTATCTTGTAAGCTCCCTGCACCACGCTCGACTTTGCGTAGTAATCGTCTTTGTTTTTGCGAATCTCGATCTGCTGCGTGCCGGAGGGATCGGTAAGCTTCACGGTTGCGATCGGAGCTCCCGACCCGAAGTCGCCGGCCGCCTTTTTCGCGTCCTCGTCGGACAGCGACGTATCCATTTTGGCGTCGCGAAGCTTGCGGATGAGCTCATCCACTTGCGACCCGTCAGCGCGCAGCGGCTTGGGCTTGACGATCTGCCACTGATCCTTGTCGCGGCCGAATTCTTCGGTCTGCTTTTTCGCCGTCAGCTCCACTCGGCTGAGCTTGTCCTGGTCGAAAGTAAGCAGCCGCTTGTCCCGCAGATCGTTGAAGGTTTTGTTCAGGCCACTCTTCACGTACGTGGCGACGGTGAACACGCGCGGGTCGCCTTCCACCATCGCGTAGGAACCGCTATTCGTCGGCGTGTCGTCGCCGAGGCGAAACTTCGTCACTTTCCCGTTCTTGGTAGTGACATCAACACTAAGAGCGGGGGCGTCGAATCCATAGGCCTTCGGATCCGACATTTTGTCTTCGACCACGCGATCCGAGGCGATGCTATCGGCAGCGCTGACCAGCTGATTGACGGCCTCCTGGTCGGCCGGATACTCGGGGCTGGTCATCTGCCACTTGCCCGCGCTGTTCTTCTCAAGCAAGGTTTCCGCGCCGCCTTTGGCTTTCACCGAAATCTTAGTGACGTCGGCATCGGTCAGCGAAACGATCTTCGGCGAAGCATCCGGAGAAGGCTTGGACGCTTCAGCAGATTTTTGCTGGTTGGAAAA
>Ga0335070_10006859_pt1 | contig 13387 bp, 11 predicted proteins | sample Lox_Sample_13_FD_206722 | JGI IMG/M metagenome (GOLD analysis project Ga0335070, IMG submission 206722) | Soil microbial communities from Loxahatchee National Wildlife Refuge, Florida, United States - Lox_Sample_1.3 | ecosystem: Environmental > Terrestrial > Soil > Wetlands | place: USA...
TGACTGGTACATCTGGACCACACCGGGGTCGGCGTAGAAGTTGTTCTTGGGGTCCTCCGCGTTGATCCGGAGCTCGATGGCGTAGCCCCGCTCCATCACCTGGTCCTGACGGAAGCTTATCGGCTCCCCCAGGGCGATGAGGAGCTGCTCGCGCACGATGTCAATCCCGGTGACCACCTCGGTTACCGTGTGCTCCACCTGGATCCTCGTATTGACCTCGAGAAAGCAGAAGGTCCCGTCCGGCTCAACCAGGAATTCCGCCGTGCCGGCGCTCAGGTACTTGGCGGCCTTGGCGATTCGCACCGCCGCCGCACAGATCTCGTCGTTACGGGGCTTCGGTAGACCCGACGGGGCGATCTCGATGAGCTTCTGATGGCGCCGCTGGATGGAGCAGTTCCTGGTGCCGAGGTGGACGACGGTGCCGTAGCTATCGGCAAGAAGCTGGACCTCCACATGCTGGGGTCGATACAGGCACTTCTCCAGGTAGACCTCGTCGTTCCCAAAAGAGGTGAGGGCCTCGGAGCGGGAGCGTTTGATGCCGTCCATGAGGCTCCTCTCGTCGCTCACTTGGCGGATGCCGCGGCCGCCGCCGCCCGAGACCGCCTTGATCATCACGGGAAAACCGTGGGCTTGCGTAAAGGCAAGCGCCTCCGCCTCTCCCTCCTCGCCCCTGGAGAGAATCTCGGTGGCGGGAATTACGGGCAGGCCGCTTTCCTTGGCGAGGCGGCGAGCGATGACCTTGCTTCCCAGATCACGGATCACCTGGGGTGGAGGGCCGATGAAGACGAGGCCGGCATTGGTGCAGGCCTCGGAGAACTCGGGGTTCTCGGCGAGAAACCCGTACCCCGGGTGGATGGCTTGAGCGCCGGTCTTTCGGGCGGCCTCGATGATCTTCTGGATGTTCAGGTAGTCCTTGCGGGGCCCCGGTCCGATACAGACCGCCTCATCGGCTCGCATGATGTGGTAGGAGTTCTTGTCCGTCTCCTCGTAAACGGCGACCACCTTGATGCCCAGCTCCTGCGCCGAGCGCATGATCCGGACGGCGATTTCCCCCCGGTTGGCAACCAGGATCTTTTCGAACATGAACTTCTGCACGTCGGTCCTCCGAAGCCAAAACGCCCTGCCCCACGCGCAGGGCCGCTGCTCTGGGAAACGTCGTGAACGGATAGAGAGAGTGCGGAGAAGTGAGGAACCTGCCAGGTCACTCTAGCACACAAGCCGACAGGTGTAAACAGCGACGAACGAAGGGAAATAAGGGGTAGAGCCGGCTGCGACGGCTGCGTTCTTATCGGTCCCGCTTGATCACGAGTCCCGGCTCCTGAATCCCGCCGGTGATGTCGAAGCGCACGGGCAGGAACTGCTCGATGACCCAGGCGTTGGTGAGGAGGTGCTCGGTCACCGCCGCGACCGTGAAGCGCTGGGAGCCGGGAATCATGGCGAGGTAGATGAGGAGCTGATCGGCAAGGTGAGCCTCGAGCGCGGCCTTCGCGGCGAGGAAGACGAGCAGTCCGTCTGCCGCCTCGTCCGCGACCCGTTCAGCCGGCTTCCCCCGCTCCCCGAGGGAAGAGAATCCCGCCGCCGAGCTGCCGCCGTGGGCGCAGAGAAAGGCAAAGGAGCCGGGAGAGAGAGCGGTAACGTCCATCACCGCCACATCGGCGCGAATCCCCGCCCGCCGCAAACGGGTTTCGAGCTGCCGAGCCTGCCGCAACCGCACATGGTCGGGAAGACGGCTGCCGGCCGAGAGTCCCGAAACGCTCTCCAGGTGAAACGGCTCATCCAGGGCGACGGCGGCCCCGGGGCTGGCGGTCGTGACGGTCGCCTCGATCTCCCCTCCGCCCTTTGGATAGAAGCCCCAGCGCCGGATGGCGAGGTCGCAGTGAAACCCGAGGCGGCCCAGAACCGGACAAAACACCTGCTCCAGATAGTGGAATGGTGGGCTCCACGGAACGTGGGTGCCGCCGGTGATCACCAGCGATGACGCGCCATCAACCCGAGCCAGTGCCGGAAGGAGTGTCTGGAATACCAGGGAGGCGGCGCCGGCGGTGCCGATATCGAACCGATGGGCCCCGGCGCGGACAGGGCCGGGCGTGAAGGAGAACTGCCGGGCTCCAAGCTCGGCCCCGTCGGCGTGGGCGGCGGAGATCTCGGCGCTCGCCCGTATCGCCGTCACGTGCTGATGAGCAAGGCCCGGCTTGCTCCGCTTGGCCCGCACGTTCGTGAGCCTGAAGGGCCGGCCGGTTATCATGGAAAGGGAGAGAGCGGAGCGAATGATCTGACCGCCTCCCTCACCGTAATTTCCGTCAATGAGGATGGCCTCGCGGGCACTCATGCGCCGCCCACCCCGCGCGAGGTGGGTCGACGCCTGCGCCCGCCGCGTCGTTGCAGGGACGCCCGGTTCAGCATGCTGCACTTGAGTGGCTTGATCACCTCTCCGACTTCCCATCTGGGGCGATTCACGTCCGCTAACAGCTCTTTCGTGCTGTTCCACGCAGCACCTTGATAGAAGGGACAGGAAGCACCCTCATTGAAGAACTCACAATGGTGCTTGCTCACGTATTTTTCGTGCTTCCTGCAGTAGAGGATCTTCATCTGCGCCCTCGTCCTCCACGCTCCTTTACTTTCAGTGTAGATGGAAAGTCCTCCGTGCGCAAGCTCCGCCAGGACTCAGGGCGAATCAGATGTGCTGGCCGGCAGCCGGCCTGGGGGGCGGGAGGGAGGGGAGTCATCGCCGCGGCTACCTCGCCCCCACCTCGTTTCCTCCCCTGCAGGAGCGAGCTCCTGGTCGCCATCCCCCTGTGGAAGCAGGCTCCAGCCTGCGAACCAGTCGCGATCCGAAAAGCGATCTCCCGGCCGCACCGGAAAACGCCGGAAACAAAAAAAGCCGCGCCCTGTCGAGCACGGCCACCACCACCTGAACTCTTTGAAGGTGGGGTCCCGGTCCTCTTACGCCTCCTTCTCGAAGTCCTCTTTGCTGGCACCGCAGATGGGGCAGGTCCAGTCATCGGGAAGCTTCTCGAAGGGAGTCCCCGGGGGGATACCTCTCTCCTCATCGCCAACGGCAGGGTCGTAGACGTACCCACAGATCTGGCACACGTACTTCGACATAGGCTCTCCTTTCTCCGATTGAGTGTTCACTCAGCGTATCTCCAGGATGAGACTCTCCGGCGCCCGGTGAGATGTGGGCCTAACTCTACAAAATTTGCCCGGGATGTTCAACGAGAATCTCGGGCCAGGGGCGCTCACTGCGCGCCAAGCGAAAATCCCTCCGCACCAGGTAAAATCCCCCGCTAGGCACCTCCGCTTTTGCAAATGAAGCGCGCTCCGGAGTTGGGATTGCAAGTTTTCCTCTGCCGTTGTAAAAGCGGGTTGCGAGGCTGTCCGACCGCCTCAGAATCACTCTGCTCACCCCTTGGACGGGGGACACGGACTCTCTAAGGCTTGTCGTCTGACAGACAGCCCCGACCTCAGAGCTGGAGGTCTCGAACGTCGTGACGGAAGAACGGTCAACATCGCAGCGGGCTAAGGATCCTGCCGCCAAGATGCCATTCGTTGAGAGAAAGGTTCGCCGCCTGGTGGGCAAGGCCATTCAGCGCTACCAACTCATCGACCCGGAAGATCGGATTCTTGTCGCCCTGAGCGGCGGGGTGGACAGCACTGCACTTCTCTGGGTACTTCACGAGCGCCTCCGCCGTATACCCACTGCCTATGAGCTTATCGCCCTTCATGTAACTCTCGGCTTCGACGGCGAGGACTGCTCAGCGGTCCAGCGCTGGCTGGGGTCCCTGGGAATTCCCCTCCACGTCTATCACTCAACCTTCGGCCTGGAGGCCCACGGTCCGGAGAATCGAGAGAATCCCTGTTTTCTCTGCGCCCGCCGCCGGCGGGCCGCCCTTTTCACCGAGGCCCGAAGGTTGGGCTGCACCAAGATCGCCTTCGGCCACAACCTCGATGACCTCATCGAGACCTTCTTCATGAACATTCTCTATGGCTCCCAGATCGCCGCCATGCTGCCGCGGCAGCCCTTCTTCGGCGGCGAGATCACCGTGATCCGCCCCCTCGCCCTCCTGGACAGTGATACCATTCGCCGGTTTCACCATGCGCGGGGCATTCCCTGGACGGTCAATCCGTGCCCCTCCAACAATACGGGCAAGCGTCTGGAGATCCGGGAAATGCTTCAGGGGCTCTACCGGAAGAACCGGAAGATCCGGGGCAACATCCTGAACGCCATGCACAACGTCAACCTCGAGTACCTCCCTACCCTCCCGAGGAAGGCCTAGCCCGCATTGTGCACGAGACGCCGTAGCGAGATCGTGGAGATGGCCCTCCTCCCGCGCTGGAATGACGACTTCCTGGTAGGAGAACTCCGCCAACCTGGCGTTGGTGCGCCCATGCTCGATCGTCATGCTGGCGAGGTTCCGTTGTCTGTCGAGATCACCGTAGATGTTCCGGACTATCCCTACCTTTACTTCAACCGCTTTGCTTCCTATAATAAAAGCCTATGTCTTTGGAACTGTTCCAGCCAAAGGAGAAACAAGAGACATGCGGCTTGCAGCATTTGACAAAGATGGTAAATCAGTTCTCGGCCTTCTCGACAACAACGAGATTGTTGACCTGTCCCTGGCAGACCCACAGTTGCCCATAGACCTCCGTGGTCTCCTACAAATGGGCCAGGAAGCCTTCACCAAGGCGGCGCAGGTAGCCTCCCGGGCCCCCGCCGCAGCACGAAGGCCGCTGGCAGGACTACACTTTCGCCCTCCCGTCGAAAACGCTGGCAAGTATTTCTGCCTCGGCCTCAACTACGCGGAGCACGCGGCCGAAGGGGGATTCGACAAACCCGCCTTTCCCACCGTGTTCACCCGGTGCGGCACCTCGATTGTGGGACACGGACAGCCGCTCCTGCGCCCGGACTGCTCTGTGCAATTCGATTACGAGGCGGAACTGGCGGCGATCATCGGCAAGCGCGCTCGGCGGGTGAGCAAGATCGAGGCCCTGGACTACGTCGCCGGTTACTCCTGTTTCAACGATGGCTCCATCCGCGACTACCAGTTCATGACCACGCAGTGGACCATGGGCAAAAACTTCGATGCCAGCGGTTCCTTCGGCCCCCTGTTCGTATCCGCGGACGAACTGGCGCCGGGAGCTGTAGACCTGCGGATTCAGTCCCGACTGAACGGCCGTATCCTCCAAGATGCCAATACCAGTGACATGGTATTCAGCGTTGCCGAAACCGTTTCCATGTTGTCCGCTTGCTGCACCCTCGAGCCCGGGGATGTCATCGTCATGGGTACCCCTGCCGGGGTAGGCTTTGCCCGCAAGCCGCCGCTCTGGATGAAAGAGGGCGATGTCATCGAGGTTGAAATTGAGCGTATCGGCGTCCTGCGGAATCCGATTGTCGATGAAGCCACATGCAAGCTTTAGCCCGCATCCTGCATAAGCCACCTGCTGCGACTGGTGCTATGGCCGCCCCTCTGGGATCAGTCCAGGACGAAAATGTGAGATCTGAGCATTTTAGGAGAGTGCCGCTGGCAGGTTGCTGAAAGACCCGGAGACGGCCCGTTGTTGCTCGGCGTCGTGCGGCCCTTGTGCGGAGCGACGGTGGAAGGCCCCGGAGGAGTTCCCGAAGACCGAAGAGTAAACGGAGGGGTAGGGTCTTAGGAAACAAGAAGGGCATCTCGTTTTCATTATCGAGATGCCCTTTCAGAGCAATGTGTGGCGAGCTAGACCTTCTTCACATTCTTGGCTACAGGTCCGCGGTCGCTCTCTGCCACCTCGAAGCTGACCTTGTCACCCTCCGCCAAGGTCCTGAACCCCTCCATGTCAATGGAGCTGTGGTGAACAAAGAGGTCGCGACCGCCTTCCTGCTGAATGAAGCCATAACCCTTCCTGGAATCAAACCACTTCACGATACCTTCCGCCAAGTCACTACCTCCTCTTGCTGAGACCTTTCCTGGTGGTCACCCGCCGTCATGGAGACAGCGAAAACCCCCTTCCTCTAAGCCGGACCACCGATTTGGGGCAGGATACTGGATGGAGCGAGGCGAGGTCAAGAAAAAATGAGGCGCCTAGCCGGGATTCAGGCAGGGATTGAAGTAGCCGAACTGAACCTGAGGATGGCACCGGCGGATCCTGTTCATCATCTCCAGGATGCCGAGCCGTCTGCCGCCGGGCCGATAGTCTATCCCCCGGAGATACCACTCCGGGTCGATGTTCAGGTTTCGCATCTGGATGAGATCGAGGCCCGTCTCATCGATGAGGCTGAGCAGCGCCTCCACCTCCTCTTCTTCATCGCTAAAGCCGGGGAGAGTCAGGAGATTGATGGAGGCGAACCCGCCGTTAGCCTTCATCGCCAGAAGAGATTCCTTGAGGGCGGCAAAGCTGTAGCCCCGGGGCCGATAATAGCGGTGATAGAAGTCAGCCCGGGCGCTGTTCATGCTCACCCGGATGCTGTCGAGCCCGCTTCGCCGCAGCCGGGCCACGACCTTGGGAAGACTTCCGTTCGTATTCAGGTTGATCGTACCGCGGCCGGAGTGACGGCGCATGATATCGATGGCCCTGGCGAGGGTTTTCCCTTGGAGGAGCGGCTCTCCCTCGCACCCCTGGCCGAAGCTCACTACCGGTCCCTCCGCCTTCTCGAGATGCGGCGCCCCGACCTCGGCGATCTCCTCGGGGCTGGGCACAAAGGAGATACGCTCCTGCGTAGCGCAGACGGCGCCTTGCTCCTGTAGGCTGATACAGCCGAGACAGGCGGCGTTGCACCGGGGAGACGTGGGGAGGGGCGCTTCCCACCGCCCGAGGAAATAGTTCTTCGCCGCGGGACAGCCGTAGGTGAGAGCGCAGGTCCCCAGATGCTGGATGAGACGATTGCCCCGATTGTGGGTAAGGGCTCGCCTGGCGCGCTGCTTCATTGCGCGCGGGTCGAATCGGTCGCTGTCCTGCCGGGGCAAGGGATCAACCCGCACTCCCGCAACCTGGAAGCCACCGTCCTGCCACCCCACCGCGGTGTAACTGAAGAGGGGGAGGACCGGGGCATCGCGCCCAGGCTGGTGGGAAGCGGAGAGGATCTGGGTATATGCGGGGGCCATGAAGGCTGCGACCGCCTGGACCCTCCCTCCCTGGGCGTAGGGGTTCTCCCCCACCGCCTCGAAGCGCCCGCGCCTTGGGTTGTATCCTACCGGCAGGCGGCCGGGGAGGACGAAAAGCTCGCTTCCGGGCGGCAGAGGAATGAGCGCTTCTCCTTCCACCCGCTCCCAGGTTCCGGCGCTCGCACCGGTCATCTCCAGGTAGGGGTGGTCGAAGATTTGTCCCGACTCGTCTGCGAAGACCAACCTAGCGGCAGCCATCGTCTCCTTTCCCTTGGTGGTCCGATCCCCGAGGCGGGTTATAGCGCTCCCCGTTGTCGAGATCAACCCCTGCGGTAAGGGCTGGTGGATTTCGCCAAGCAGCAGCGCGCCAGTTGTGGTATAGGTAGGTTGCGTGACGCTCAGTGGTTCAGTTGCGCCTAGGAGGCAACACCTCCCGGGGAAATCGCTTCAGGGATGCGAGAGGTGGAGACGCGATGGAAGAGCGGAGCAAGACCGTAGAGATCATCCGCCGCATCGGCGCGCCGGAACCGGAGAAGATCAGCATCACGGGAATCCTGAAGAGCCATGACCTCTCGTTCCTCCTCCTCACCCTCCCCGCAGCCGACGACCCTCCTGCCGCGGTCTTGAGGCTTCTCGGCTCTCATGGGGTGAACATCCGCTTCATCACTCTCTATGACGACTCCCCGGAGACGCGCCTGCTTACCCTCTGCGTTGAGACGGAATCACTCACCGCCTCGCTGGAGCTCCTGCGCTCTCACCAGGCCTCCCTTGACATTCGGAGCATCTCTCATCATCCTCGGGTGCGAATCCTCTCTGTCTACCCTTACAAAGAGCGCGCCCAAGTGGCGGAACGGCTCCTGACCAGCCTGCGGCTGTGCGGGGTGGAACCCCTGGCGGTCAACAATGCAAGCTCGGTCTTGTCCTGCGTTCTCAGCAGCGAAAAGTTCCAGGAGGCTTTGTCCTGCCTCGATCATATATTCGAGCTTCCGTAATCCCACGGTGAGAAAGCCCGAGCTCGGTTGAACCCGAGAAGTGGAGGCGACCTCCGGTGGAGCCCGTTGGATCCCTGCAGGTCTTTCCCCTGAGGATCACCCGGGGCCTTGTCCAGCTCAGCTTCCTCGGCATCCCCAACCGTCCCGGCATGACCCGCCCGCTTTTCGACCTCCTGAACCGGCAGGGGGTGGCCGTAAAGCAGCTCGTCGAGGGATGTCGCGAGCAGGCCACCAGCGACCTGCTCATTTGCATTACCAGGGAAGCTTTCGCGCGCCTGCAAGGAGAACTCCACGAGATCAGGGCGAGACTCCAGCCCCGCGAGTTCGTCCTTCGCGAACCAGTGGCGGTCGTCCGGACGCTGGGGCCTCACTTTGATCTCCGCCCCGGCACCTCGGGTCTTCTCCTTACCGCCCTGGTGCAGGCAGGTGTCCGGATCTACAGCAACGCCACGACAATCACATCCTCCTCCTGTGTCATCCCCGAGGACCAGATCGAGGCGGCGGAACGGGCCATCGGCAAAGCCTTCCTCATACCCGGTGCCAAACGAACCTAGGAGGAGGGTTCAGAAGGAACCTCAGGCCGGAAGGTGGGAGGCCCCGCCACGGGAAGGAGGATGGTGAAGCAGGAACCCTTGCCCGGTTCCGACTCCACCCGGATGGTTCCCCCGTGCTCGTGGACCAGTTTCTGCGTGATGGCGAGGCCGAGGCCGGTCCCACGGGACCCCTTGGTGCTGTAAAACTGCCGGAAGATCTGCTCCTGGAGCTCCTTGGTCATGCCCTTTCCCGTATCCACCACTTGAAGACGGATCTCGGCGTCTCCCTGACGGCGGCTGCCGACGATGATCTCCCCGCCTCCTCCGGTTTCCGGAAACGCCTCGATGGCGTTCGTGACCAGGTTCAGGAGGCACGTGTGAATCCCCTCCGGGTCCACCGCCATCGGCGGGATCGAGGGATCCAGATCCCGGATGAGAGTCACCCGCCGCTCCCGCGCCTTCTCTTCCATGAGCTCACAGACCTCCGCGGCGATCTGGTTCACGAAGCACGACTGCCGCGTAGGCGGCCCACTGCGGGCATAGCTCAGCATATCGAGGGTGAGGCGTGAGATGCGATTGATGTTCCGCCCTACCAGACCCCATCCCTTGGAGAGCAGCTCCAGCTTGTTATCCTTGAGTCCCTTATCCACCAGGAAAGCGCCCAGCTTCATCCCGTGGAGAATGTTTTTCACCCCGTGGGCGACCCCGGCCATAGCCTGCCCCATTGCCGCCAGGCGGGCGTTCTGAATAAGCTCCTTCTCCAGGCGCTTCACCTCTCGCATGTCCTTGAAGTAGCCCACGGTGGCGACCTCTCGGCCTTCCTCGTAGAGGAGCGTTGCCGACAGCAAGATGGGCGCGGTCTCGCCGCTCTTGGTCAGCACCTCCACTTCGCAGTTGATCAACCGGCCGGGCCCGCCATACTCAGGGCCGTAAATCATCTTTTTGATCTGTCTGGCTTTGCCCTTGGAGTAGAGGTGGGAGACGTGCATCCCTGAGAGCACCTCCTCCCTGGTGTAGCCGTAGATGTTCTCCGCACCCTCGTTGAAGATAATGATCCTACCCTGCCGATCATTGGCGATGATCCCATCCATGGAGGTCTGAATGAGGTTGTGTTCAAACTCGTGGCGTTTCTTGAGCTCCTGGGTCGTTTCATGGATGAGCCGTTCGAGATTCTCGGTATATTCCCGCAGTTTGGTCCGCATCCAGATCTTTTCCCGGGCGCGCCGCAGGGCGACGGCTAGGGCCTTATCGCTGATGGGTTTGGTGATGAAGTCGGAGGCCTCGAGTTGCAGGGCCTCGATCGCGAGGCCCATCTCACCGTGGCCGGTTATGACGATCACCTCCACGTCGCGATTCTCCCCTTTGAGCCGCCTGAGGACCTGGATACCGTCCATGCCCGGCATCTTGATGTCGGTGAGGACGATGGCGGGGTGCTCCTCGGCGAAAATCCTGAGGCCGCTCTGCCCGTCCGCAGCGGTGAGGACCTCGTAACCTTCGTACTCCAGGGAGAGCTTGAGGAGCTCCCGCGTACTCTCCTCGTCATCGACGAGCAGGAGTTTCATAGATCCTCCTTCGGCAGGTCTGTCGCGCCGGCCAGTGTGGGAAAGGTGAGAGTGAAGGTGGTCCCGACCCCGACCTTGCTCTCCACCTGGATAGTCCCGCCGCAATCCTTGACGATTCCGTAGCTGATGGAAAGCCCCAGCCCCGTACCCCTGCCCACCTCTTTCGTGGTGAAAAAGGGCTCGAAAATCCTCTCTCGAATCTCCTCCGGGATCCCGACGCCTGTATCGCTAACCGCCGCCACCACCGTGTCTCCCCTCCGAAAGGAACGGATGTGGAGCACCTTCTCTGACTCCTCTCGCTCTTCCTCCATAGCATCCCGGGCGTTCATGACCAGGTTGAGGAACACCTGCTCGAGGCGGTTGCTCACCCCGAGAATGGGCGGCAGATCTTCCCGGAGGTCGAGGCGCACGTCGATCTGCCTCAGCTTGAGCTGCTGTCCCAGGAGGGTGAAGACATCCCGGATGGCATGGTTGATGTTCACTTGCTCCATTTCGTCCGGCCCGCTCTTCCGACCGAACTCTCTCAGGTGGTTGATGATTGCGGCGGCACGTTCCACCTGGGCGACGATCTCCCGGGAAACCCTGGCCAGGACATCCGTGGCCGGAGGCTGACCCCGCTCCACCATCTTCTTCACAAGATCGCCGCCGATGCGGATGGCGTTGAGGGGCTGGTTGAGCTCATGGGCAACGCCTGCGGCCATTTCACCGAGAGTGGCCATCTTGCCCGCCTGAATGAGCTGCGCTTCAGCCTGAATGCGCTCGCTGACGTCGGCAATATTGGCGATGATCACCTGCCTGCCCAGATGCTTCCGCGGACAGGAGTGGATGTTCACCGACATGATACGACCGTCCTTTCTCCGATGCCTGGCCTTGGGGAGGAAGATGCACGCCTCGACCAGCGACGACCTGATCTTCTCTGCATCCACGGCATCGCCGAGATCAAGAAAGGACATGTTCAGAAGCTCCTCCCTGGTGTAGCCGTAGGTTTCCGTAGCCCGAATATTCGCGTCAAGGATGCGAAAGGTTGAATGGTCGAAGACGATAATCGGGTTGGGGTCGTTGTCGAAGAGGGAGCGGTATCTTTCCTCGGAGGCTTTGACTTCCAGCTCGGACGTGTGCAGGCGCTGAGTCATCTGGTTGAAGGAGCGGGCCAGGGTGCCGATTTCGCCCGTCGAGGAGACGGCGATGGGGGTGGTGAGATCTCCGGCTGTGACTCGCTCCGTGCCCTCGAGGAGCTCGTTGACCGGAACGCTCACGAATCGCCGCACGAAGAGGCCGATGATGAGTGAGATTCCGAGCACGGCGACCGCGGCAAAGAGGGTCATCTTCTCTTTGCTGTCCTTGATGGTGCCATCCACCTCGGCGAGAGATACGTCGATATCGAGAACACCCAGCACCTTTTGCTGTGCCGGATGAACATGGCAGGGGGCGGAGAAGCAATCAGCCTCGTTGTAGATGGGGTTGATCATCCCCAACACCCGGTGGCCGGACGCTCCCCTGAAGATACGGCTTCGTGCCAAGGTGGCGAGCCGCTCGAAGGGCTGCTCCCGTGCATGACAGGCATAGCACTGTTCCGCCGACTTATCCACCATCGTCCCCATCTCTTGCCGATGAGTTGAGTAGATGATCTCTCCCACGTAGTTGAAGATCCGTACCTTTTCAATCCCCTCCTGGCCGCCGATGGTGTCGATGGCCCGGTGCAGCCGCTCCGGCTGGTACCTGAGCATGTCCTCCCGCATGCTCCGCTTGATCGTCTCGCTCACCAGGTTGGTACCACGAATAACCTCCTGGATGAGCTGATGCCTCTGGGTTTCGATACTTACGGAGGCGTAGACGCCGATGACGAGCACGGCAATGGCCCCTACGGAGCAGATCAATTTGAACCCGAGACTGCGGTACCACATCGCTGACCACCAAGACTCTGCCGCCGGGCTCACAACCACCGCGAAGGCGTCCTTACCGAGGCCACCCTCGCTTCCCGCCGACGAGCAGCGAGGCAGATCACCCTGGCGGGAAGATCTCAAACTGATAGTCGAACGGCCGGCGTTCGCGAGTACCTGCAGGAGAAACGAGCGAGAAGATGAGCAGACGAGGAGCAGTCGGTTCAGTCTTTGAGAAGGAGCTTGACGTTATGAATGAGCTGTTCCGGCTCGATCGGTTTCTCCATGAAAATATCCGCCTGAATCCAGTCCAGGTTCCGGTCGACGGAGCGATTGTATCCGGTCTCGACGGGAGGTCTGGCAGAGATCATGAGGATGGGTACCCCATAGATACCCTCCCGTTTCCTGATCTCGCTGGCGAACTCCAACCCCTCGTCAATGGTGGCCATCATGATGTCCAGGATGAGAAGGTCGGGCCGCGTTTTCTTGAAGAGCTGGAGGCCGGAACTCGTATCAAGGGCGGAGAACACCTGGTAGCCGTACTCTATGAGAATCTCGCCGATAGCATCACAGATTTCCGGATCATCGTCGATGATGACAATCTTCTTCCCGGTCATGACTGAACACCCTCCCGCGTCTGAAAGGATAGGAGCACAATTCCCGAACCACTCGGGAATCATCAGGTCCACCCGCAGTGGATTCGCTCTCCGACCTGAATCCACCCTACACGTCTTAGGAGACCGAAGAACTGTAGAGTGGATCAACCGCAGCGGATCCACCAATAAGCTGTTCTCGAACGGCCCGCACACCCCCGCTGCCAAAGGGCGGCTAAGCGATGTTCCGTTTCGAGGGCTGTCTCCGGGTTAAGGGGCTGCTGGTCAATAGATTCCGTGTCGGGAGCAGGGGCGGTCCCCGCGTGAGCCAGAGTTCAGGACGGGGAGCAGGTGAACGTGCTTGGGCAACAGCACCGTCCCCTTGCCAGGGATCACTCGATGCACACCTTTCGCACCTGGGTGAAATCGGTCAAGCCCTCGAACACCTTGCGGATGCCGTCCTGCTTCAGGGTGCGCATCCCCTCGTTGATGGCGGTCCGCCGGATCTCCTCCACGTGGGCCCGGTTCAGGATGAGCTCCTTGATTTCCTTGGAAGCGATGAGGAGCTCGTGGATGCCCACCCGGCCGCGATAGCCGGTCTTGTTGCACTCCTTGCAGCCGCGACCGCGGTGGAGCTTGAGGTCATTGGAGTAACCAACGCCGAGCTCCCCGAAGAGCTCCTGGTCATACTCTTCCACGAGGACGTCGAATTCGGACTGGTTGGGATGGTACGGCTCCTTGCAGT
>Ga0335070_10006860_pt1 | contig 13386 bp, 10 predicted proteins | sample Lox_Sample_13_FD_206722 | JGI IMG/M metagenome (GOLD analysis project Ga0335070, IMG submission 206722) | Soil microbial communities from Loxahatchee National Wildlife Refuge, Florida, United States - Lox_Sample_1.3 | ecosystem: Environmental > Terrestrial > Soil > Wetlands | place: USA...
GTAGGGGTGCGCGATCTTGGTGCTGTCGGCGGTGAAGTTGAACTCCTTGAAGGTCGGGCTCTCGGAGTTGTGGCAGCCCAAGCACACCTTCTCGGTCGGCATGACCAGGCCCAGCGGCGTGCCGTCCTTCTTGCCGCCCCGGATGTCCTTCATGACCTGCATGGCCATGTAGTCCTTGCCCGGCCCGTGGCAGGCCTCGCACTGGACGCCGTCCTCGGGCTTGAAGGTGGCCTCGAACTCCTCCGCCGGCTTGCCGTAGCCGGTGACGTGGCACTTCAGGCACTTCGGGTCCTTCTGCGGGTCCTCGATGCCCTTGTCCTTGGCGATCTTCTTGGCCGAGTCCGAGGCCAGCGCGGCGAACGCCTTGGAGTGCTTCATGGTGGTCCACACCGTGTACTGGGCGCCCTTGGCGGCGCTGTTGTGGCACATCTTGCACTTCAGGACGCCCACGTACTTGTGGACGGGCTCTTCCTTCTTGGCCTCCTGCGCCAGCGCCGAGCCGGCCACGACGGCCGCCAGGATGCCCACCCCGACGAGCAGCTTAGCGTGCTTCATCTTTTCTCTGTCTCCTTTCGATCTGGCGGATCTTGAGGTAGAGGAGGAGCGCCAGCACCGTGATGATCAGGGTGGCGACTCCCAGCCCCTGCCGACGGAAGTAGTATTCCCGAATGGCCTCCACGGCTGCAAGCCGTGCCTTCGAAATCACCTGGATGCCCGGGGCGGCGCTGGCCTGCAGCGGGCCCATCTCCAGGGCGTGCACCTGGACGCGGGACTCCACCTGGGCCTGGTTGACCTGTTTCAGGGAGTACCGGGCCTCCGACACGTCCATGCCCAGCTGCTCGGCTCGCGAGAGCTGCTTCTCGACCGCCTCGCGGCCCAGGCTCAGGCTGTCCAGGAGCGCCCGGGTCCTGAGGATCTTGGCGGCGGCCGGGTCGCCGGCGCCGCGGTGGCAGGAGGCGCAGGTCGAGCCCGGCCCCAGACCCACCAGCGCGTCGGTGGGCGGGGCCACCCGGTGGTTGCCGTGGCACACCACGCAGCCCGGCAGCCGGCGCCGGTCGAAGGCCTCCTTGTGGGCGCTCTTGTCGAACAGCTCGGCATTGGCCTGGTGGCACAGGCCGCACACGTTCTCCACCGACCCCACCCCCGGCGGGGCCGCGCCGTGGTTGCCGTGGCAGGTGTTGCAGGCCGGGGCGTTGAGGTCCGAGTTCCGCAGCAGCGCGATCCCGTGCACGCTCCGCCGGTAGTCGTCGTACTGGTTGGTGGGGATGTGGTAGTCCGCCATGTAGCGCACGTCGCTGTGGCAGCGCGCGCAGGTGCCCGGGACGCGGGTGGGGTAGACCGGGGAGCGCGGATCCCGGACCCGCAGCACGGCGTGGTTGGAGTGGCAGCTCACGCAGGTCGCGACGCGCGCGTCTCCCCGGGCGTTGCGCTGGCCGTGGACGCTGGTGAGGTACTTGGCGTACTGGTCCACCGGCAGCCCGGGGTTGAACGTCTTCATGTAGGCCGGGTCGCTGTGGCAGTGGGCGCAGGTCTTGGTCACCTGGCTTGGGTACACCGGGGAGCGCGGGTCCTTGACCGGCGCGATGCCGTGCACGCCGTGGCACGAGACGCACTGCGGCCCCTTCGGGTCGGCCTTGAGGGCCGCGCCGTGGGCTCCCGAGTTGAACGCCGAGGCCACGTCGTCCAGCCGGAAGCGGGCCTGGAAGCGGTTGGGGGAGGAGCCGTGGCACAGGCCGCACAGCGCGGGGATGGCCTCCGGCCGGGGCCGGCCCCGGTACCCGCGCGCCGGGCTCATCGCCTGGTCCTGGTCCTCCTGCGCGGGGTCGCCCCCGTGGCAGTCGGCGCAGGTCAGCCCCGCCGCGAAGTGCACGTCGGCGCGGAAGCCCTTGGCCTCGGGGCTGCCGATCTCCGCGTGGCAGCCCAGGCAGTGGTCCACCGCGGCCCGGGCGCCCTCGGCGCGCGGCGCGCCCGGCAGGGCGAGGCCCGCCGCCACCGCCGCCACCGCGGCCAGCACCCACGCCCGCGCGGTCACCGGAGCCCCACGATGGTCATGACGATGATGAACCCCACCGCGCCCACGCCGACGTAGGTCAGCAGCCGGTTGCGCGCCCCCGCCGGAGTGCGCGCGTCCCACAGCGGCACCAGGAACCACAGCAGGCCGGCCAGGCCGAACAGCCCGATCCCGACGGCCTCGCCCTCCAGCCCCAGGATCGTGGCCGGGAAGAACTTCAACGACTGGTACATGAACAGGAAGTACCACTCGGGCTTGATCCCCGCGGGCGCCGAGGCCAGCGGGTCCACCTTCCGGCCCAGCTCCCACGGGAACGCCACCGCCAGGATGGCCAGCACGTTCAGCACGATGAGCCACAGCAGCAGGTCGCGCAGCACGAAGTTGGGGAAGAAGGGCATGGTGCGCCGGCGCTCCGCCCCGGCGCCCTCCCAGGACTCGGGCTCCGCGATGCCCTGGAGCTGGATGAACATCAGGTGCGCCCCCAGGACCAGCGTGAACACCGCCGGCAGCACCGCCACGTGCAGGCCGAAGAAGCGGGTCAGGGTGGCGGTGGAGACCTCCTTGCCGGCGCGCATCACCTCCATGAGCGTCGGTCCCACCAGCGGCACCACCGAGATCATCTGGGTGCCCACCTTGGTGGCGAAGTAGGAGAGGGTGTTCCAGGGCAGGAGGTAGCCGCTGAACCCGAACGCCAGGCACAGCGCCAGCAGCAGGAACCCGGAGTACCAGGTGAGTTCTCGCGGCCGGCGGAAGGCGCGCGAGAAGTACACCGAGAACATGTGCACGAACACCGAGAAGATCATGAGGTTGGCCGACCAGCTGTGGATGGAGCGGATCAGCCAGCCGAACTTCACCCGGGTCACGATGAAGCGCACGCTCTCGAACGCGGTCTGCTCCCCGGGCTGGTAGTACATCAGCAGCAGGATTCCGGTGACCACCTGCACGATGAACAGGAACAGGCTCACCCCGCCGAAGTAGTACCAGAAGGAGCCGCGGAACACCGGCACCTTCTTCTCCGCCGCCAGGTGCTCCAGGTAGGACAGGTCGTAGCGCTCGCGGAGGGCCTTCTCGAGCCGGTCCTTGGTGCGTCCCATGGGATTCCCTACGCCTTCGACACCATCACGTCGTCGCCCCGCACCGCCACCTTATACTCAGTGAGCGGGCGCGGCGGCGGCCCGGAGACGTTGCGCCCGTTGAGGTCGTAGATGCCGTTGTGGCAGGCGCACCAGATCCGCTGCAGGTCGGGCCGGTACTGCACGGTGCAGCCCAGGTGGGTGCAGGTGGCCGAGAAGGCGTGCAGCTTGCCGTCGGCGGTGAGCACCAGCAGGGCGGGCTCGCTCCCGAACCGGAACACCACCCCCTGGCCCGGCTTGAGCTGCTTGAAGCTGGCCGCCCGGACGCTGGTGGGGGCGGCCTCGTCCTGGGGCGGCACCCGGAAGAACTCGAGCACCGGGAACAGCACCGCCCCCAGCCAGGCCACCGAGGTGACCCCCAGCGCGATGTCGAGGAACGATCTCCGGGACAGGCGGCCGTCCGGCCGGTCGTCAGCGCTCATGCCACCACTCCACCCCTGGGCACTTCGGGAACTGGCTGCCGGCCCGCGGCCGGGACGAGAACGAGAGGATCGCCCGCCGGGTCAGATCACGGAGCCTGCGCGCCTGGGGAGGACGCGCGCGTGGGCGGGCACAAGCTGTGGCATGCTAGCACGCAGGCCGGAGCGCGAAAATCCCCGCCCGGGGCTCCCGCCGGAGGGCGCCGCGGCCGGGCCGCCGCGCCCCGGGCCGGGACCGCCGGCCGGCGTTCAGGCGACCGGGCGCCCGCGGCGCTCCAGGGCCGAGTCCACCGCCTCGCGCAGCTCGGCAGCCTCCACCGGGCGCACCGCGTAGTAGATCGGGCGGAGTTCCTGGACCAGCTTCTGGGTGCTCAGCGATTCGTCGGATGCCACCAGCACGAGCGGCACGTCGGGGGCGATGCGGCGGAACAGGTGCAGCACCCCGAGGTCCTGCTCGCACTCGGCCCGCAGGCCGTAGACCACCACGTCCGGGCGGCGCTGCACCACTTCCTCGAGCAGCGCCTTGCCGTCGGCGCACGCCAGGGGCTCGAAGCCCTCGGCCTTCAGGGCCGAGAGAACCGGTGCTTCGCCCAGCTCGGGCGTCTCGCAGACAATGACTCGTGCCACCCCGCGGCTCCCGGTAGCCCTGCGCGCCGCGGCCTCGGCCGGCGAACGCGCCAGGTTTCTGTGGAACATGGACGTCGGCATCGCGGGTGCCTGGCTCCAGGATTCAGGCGGGTCGGGCCTCACCGCCGGGCCACCCCAGCAGGATATCGCCGCTTGCGGAAGGGCGCGGCTCCGGGTGCCGCCGGCCCCGCGGCGCGTCCCACAGCGCCCCGAGCCGCCAGCCGACCTTCCTGGACACCACGCCCACCAACCCCATTCCGGCCGAGCCGGTTATGAAAGGGGAACCGTCCGAGCCGGCGCCTCCCTCCAGCCACACCCCACGCAACCCTGGACCCGCGGCGGTTCCCTCGATCCCGCTTATGCAATGCGCAGGCCGCTTTTCAGGCGCGTCGGAACTACCACGTAAGTTGTTGTTTTACAGTTTTTTAGACGGATGGTTCGGGGGGACATCGGGGCTCGCGGACCGCCGTCGGGGCCCGCAATTCTGTCAGCCTGACAGGGAATCCTGAAATCCTGTCAGGACCGCCGGCGCTCGCTACACCTGCTCCAGTTCCTTCACCTTGCGGTACAGGTTGCGCTCGCTGATCCCGAGGATGCGGGCGGCCTTCTGGCGGTGCCCGCTGCACTCGTCCAGCACCCGCTTGATGTAGCGCCGCTCCACCTCCTCCAGCGTGGGCAGCCCGTCCGACTCCTCGGCCGGGCCGAAGGGGGAGGACATGCGCACCCCCATCGGCAGGTGCTCGGGCAGCAGCACCCCGCCGTCGCACAGGATCAGGGCCCGCTCGATCACGTTGTCCAGCTCGCGCACGTTCCCCGGCCACAGGTAGCGCGCCAGCACCTCGCCGGCCTCGGAGGAGATCTTGACGCTGCGCTTCGGGACGATCGAGGAGTTGCGGATGAAGTGCTCCACCAGGAGCGGGATGTCGTCGCGCCGGTCGCGCAGCGGGGGAATGGAGATCGAGAACACGTTGAGCCGGTAGTACAGGTCCTCCCGGAACGCGCCCTCCTTCATCATGCTCTCCAGCGACCGGTTGGTGGCGGCGATCACGCGCACGTCCACGCGGATGTCCACCGTGCCGCCCACGCGCCGGAAGGTGCCGGTCTCCAGCACCCGCAGCAGCTTCACCTGGAGCGCGGGCGTGATCTCGCCGATCTCGTCCAGGAAGATGGTGCCCCGGTCGCCCACCTCGAACAGCCCGTGCTTCAGGCGAATAGCCCCGGTGTAGGCGCCCTTCTCGTGGCCGAACAGCTCGCTCTGCAGCAGGTTCTCGTGCAGCGAGGCGCAGTCCACCACCACGAACGGCTGTTTGGCGCGCCGGCTCTGGCGGTGCACCGCGCGGGCCACCAGCTCCTTGCCCACGCCGCTCTCCCCGCGGATCAGCACCGTGGAGTCGGTCTCGGCCACCCGCGCCACCATGTCGAGCAGCTCGCGGATCTGCGTGGACGACCCGATGAAGCGCTCGCTGGGCTGGAGCCGCTCCACCTCCCGCTCCAGGGCGATGTGGGTGCGCTCCAGGGTCTGCCGCTGGACCGCCTTCTCCAGCACCGCCTCCAGCTCGCCCAGCTTGCACGGCTTGGTGAGGAAGTCGTAGGCCCCCTGCTTCATGGCGCGGATGGCCTCCTCCACGGTGCCGTAGGCGGTGAGCATCACCACCTCGGTGGCCGGGGAGGCCTCCTTGATCTCCGCCAGCAGGTCCAGCCCGCTGCCGTCCGGCATGCGCACGTCCAGCAGCACCAGGTTGAAGCTGCTCTGCGAGAGCTGCTGGCGGGCCTCGCCGAGCCCGCCCGCGGTGCTCACCGCGTAGCCGGCGCGGGCCAGCTCCTTGCCCACCAGCTTGCGGAAGGACTCCTCGTCGTCCACCAGGAGCAGGCTGATCTCAGACACCGTCGCCTCCAGGCCCGGCGATGGGCAGCTCCACCACGAAGCGCGCCCCGCCGCCGGGCCGGCTGTCCACGTGAATCCTGCCGCCGTGCCGCACCACGATCCCCTGGGTGATCGAGAGCCCCAGCCCGGTGCCCTGCCCCAGAGGCTTGGTGGTGAAGAACGGGTCCCAGATGCGGTCCAGATGCTCGGGCGAGATCCCGGGCCCGGTGTCCTGCACCTCCAGGACCACGCCCCGCCCCGCGCGCCGGGTCCGCACCGTGAGCGTGCCGCCGGTGGGCATGGCCTGCACCGCGTTCATCGAGAGGTTCATGCACACCCCGCGCACCCCGCCCTCGCGAGCCCAGATGGTGGGCAGGTCGGCCTCCAGCGCCTCCACCGCCTTCACGTTCTGCTTGCGCATCTGGTAGCGCAGCAGGGACAGGGTGTCGCGCACCGCGCGGTTGAGGTCCACCCAGCCCGGCGCCACCCGCGCCGGCTGCGCCAGCAGCAGCAGCTTGTCGGTGGTCTCCCGGCAGCGGCGGGCCTCGCGCTCCAGGAGCTCCAGCACCTCGGCCGCCTCCTCCCGCTCCAGCGCCGCCAGGCCTCCCGAGCGGTCCAGCCACCGCTGCAGCGACTCCACCCCCGCGAGCACCGAAGCCAGCGGGTTGTTCACCTCGTGCGCCACCCCGGCCGCCAGGATGCCCAGCGAGGCCAGCCGCTCGCTGTGGGAGAGCTGGCCCTCCAGATGGCTGCGCTCGCTGATGTCACGCCACACCTCGACCACGTGGGTCACGCGCCCGGCGGCGTCCACCACCGGGTTCATGGTGGCTTCCCACCGCCGCTGGATCCCGCTGGCGTCCGGCATGTTGCGCAGCAGGCGCTGTGGCTCGCCCCGCTCCAGCACGCTGCACACCGCGCACTCCGAGCCGCTCCCCTGACGATTGGCCTCGGGGCAGTTCAGCCCGGCCTGGCACCCGGTGCGCGCCACCTCGTTGAGGCGGAGCCCGAACGCCTCCTGGTAGCGCCGGTTGACCGCCACCACCTGGCGGTCGGCGTCCACCACCACCACCGCGTCGCTCAGGGCGTCGATGAGCTGGGGAAGGATCTGGCGGACCTGCTCGGTGTCGAAGCGCGACAACTCCGGCCCGCGGTTGCGCGGGCCGGCCAGGGGAGCGGTCTTCGGGGCCGGGGCACGATGTGTCATGAAGCCATGATCCAACTGCGGCGAATGTTTACACTGATGGCTGACAGAATGACAGTAAGGGTTTTCGGTCGAAATGGCAAGCGGTTCGCAGCGGTCCCGCCGCGGGCCCAGGGCGCCGATGCCGCCCGGACCCAGGTCCGGCCGGCGCCGGCGGCGGCCCGCGGGCGCACCCCCGCCCGGGGCCTGGGCCTAGTGCCCTTTCCGCATCTCCATGCTGGGGTCGTGGCACTGCACGCACAGTTCGCGGGTGGGGTCGTGGGAGAGCAGGTGGTCCTGCTCGCTGGCGTGGGGCAGGTGGCACCCGGTGCACACCAGGGGCTTCCCGGTGCGCGGGTCCTTGCCCGGCCCGCCCGTCGGGTGCAGGTGCTTGGACAGATCGCGGTGGCACTGGGTGCACAGGTCCGGCTGCGAGGCGGTCAGCAGCCGGGGGTTGTCCGAGGAGTGCGGGACGTGGCACTTGTCGCAGCCCTGCTCGAGCGCCGCGTGGACCACCCGCCCCTGGAACTGCTTGCGGTCGTGGCACCCGTAGCACAGCTCCTGCCGCGGGCGGTTGGTGAGCCGCGCCCCCGGCGCCACGTGCGGGTTGTGGCAGGCGAGGCACTCGCGCGCCCCGCGCACCGGCGCGTGCACCAGCGCGTGGCCGAAGCTGGCCCGCTCCGCCTCGTGGCACCGGAAGCACAGCTTGGCGCCGTCGGCGACGGTGGCGGTGGTGCCGCCGGGCAGGTGGCACGCGGAGCACTGGCCCCGGAAGAAGGGCATGTGCATGGCGCCGCGCAGCAGCCCGTGCTTGCCCTTGTCCTGGGCGTGCGGGTCGTGGCAGCCGGCGCAGTTGACGTCCGCGAGCTTCATCCCGCCGTGCTTGGCGGCCATCGCCGGGGTCTGCAGCGAGTGGCAGCCCGAACACACCGCCGCGCCCTTGAGCCGGGTCATGCCGGGGTTGGGGGAGCCGTGGCTGGCGTGGCAGGTGAGGCACTTGCCCTGGGCCGCGGGCGGGTGGGCGTCCCCGGCCCGGATGCGCGCCATGAGCGCCGCGTGGCAGGTGCCGCACAGCTGCACCGGGGGCTGCTTGAGCAGCCGCGCGTTGGGGCTCTGGTGCGGCTCGTGGCACGCGGCGCAGTTGCCGGCCGCGGCCGGCGGGTGGCCGTGCGCCGCGGCGGCGTCCTGGATCTCCGGGGCGTGGCAGGACGCGCACAGCCGCCGCGGGCTCGCCACCAGCAGCCCCGGCTGGGCCGAGGCGTGCGGCGAGTGGCACAGCACGCACCGCCCGTCCCGGACCGGCGGGTGCACCCGCGCGCCGGGGGTCTTGGGCTGCCCCACGTCGTGGCAGTCGGCGCACAGCTGGGCCACCGGCTTGTTGAGCGCGGCGGGCCCCGGGGGCTTGCCCTGCGGGTGGCACTGCGAGCAGTCCTTCTCGCCGAACGGCGGGTGGATCTGCGCCGCCAGCAGCCCCGGGGTCTTGGAGGCGTGCGCCGCGTGGCAGTTCAGGCACTTGGCGGAGGTCAGGGCCGCGCCCCCGTGCTTGCCTCGCAGCTCCTGGCCCTCCAGGTCGTGGCAGTCCGCGCACAGCGCCGGGACGGCCTTGCGCAGCGCCGGTGGCTCGGCGCCGCCGTGCGGGTCGTGACAGGTGGTGCAATCCCCGGGGGCCACCGGGGCGTGCACCACCGGCCCCTCGCGGCCGATGTCGGCGTGGCAGCCGGAGCACAGCTGGTCGGGCTTGTTCCGCAGCAGCTTGTCCTCCTTGGAGCCGTGCGGGTCGTGGCACGCGGCGCACTGCCCGCGCGCCGCCGCGGTGTGGGCCGCCGCGGTGGTCAGCCGAGCGCCCACGTCGGCATGGCAGGTGGTGCAAAGGCCCGGGGGCCGGGAGGCCAGCAGGAAGCGGGTCTCTCCGCCGTGCGGGCCGTGGCACGCCAGGCACTCCCCGTCCCGGGCCGGCGGGTGCGGGTGCGCCGCGTTGCGGGCCAGCTCCGGCTCCTTGTGGCACTGGGCGCACAGCTCGCCGCCGCCCGCCTTGAGCAGCTTCCCCAGGGCCGACTGGTGCGGGTCGTGGCAGGCAGTGCAGTTCCCGGAGCGGAAGGGCGGGTGCATCTCCCGGCCGGCGAGGGCGCCCTCCAGCCCCGAGTGGCAGGAAGTGCACAGCTCCCGCTGGCCGTGCCGCAGCAGGTGCAGCTCGCTGGACGCGTGGGGGGCGTGGCAGCGCAGGCAGTCCCGGCGGGCGACCGGCGGGTGCACCCCGGCGGGCGCGCCCGCCGCGACCCGGGTGGTGTCGCGCCCCGCTCCGGCCGCCGCCCGGGAGGTGTCGCGCGGTGCGCCGGCCGCCCCGGGGCCCAGGCTGTCGGGGGCCGCGCCGATGCGCCGGGCCACGTCCCGGTGGCAGTTCAGGCACATGGTGCCGTCCGCGGTCCGGGTGAGGTGTTCGTGGTCCGAGCCGTGGGGCTCGTGGCACGCGGTGCACTGGCCCTGGTGGAACGGCGGGTGCACCACCGCCTGCTGCTCGGCCTTGGCCACCTCGTCGTGGCAGGTCCCGCACAGAGCCTCGGGGCGGTCCCTGAGCAGCGCGCCGCCCCCGCCCCGGTGCGGGTCGTGGCAGGTGAGGCACTCGCCGCCCGCCGCGGGCGGGTGCGGGTGGGCGCGCGAGCCCAGCCCCTGCATCTCCGAGTGGCAGGTGAAGCACAGGTCGGGGACGGCGCTCACCAGCTTGGGGGTGGGCTTGCCGCCGGCCATCTCGTGGCAGGCGTCGCACTGGCCCGCGGCCACCGGCGCGTGGCTGCCGGCCCGGATCAGCTTCGCCTCGGTGGAGGAGTGGGGGGCGTGGCAGTCCAGGCACGCCAGCGCGCCGCGAACGACGGTGGCGTGCTTCGCATCGACCGCGGCGGGGGCGTGGCACGGGGCGCACAGCGCGTCGCCGGCGGCGGTCAGGAGCCCCTTCTGGGCCCCGCCGTGGGTGCCGTGGCAGGCCTCGCACTGGCCGGACCGGAACGGCGCGTGCACGTGCGGCGCGAGCATCTCGGCCTTGGCCGCGGCGTGGCACCGGAAGCAGGTGGACTCGGGGCCGCCGTCGCGCACCAGGTGCGGCGTGTTGGAGCCGTGCGGGTCGTGGCACCCGAGGCACTGGCCCTTGGCGAACGCCTCGTGCTGGTGCGGGGGAGCGGGGGCCTTCTGGAGCGCGGCGTGGCACTGGAAGCACAGCTCGGGCACCGGCTTCTTGAGCACCAGGCGCTGGGCGAAGCCGTGGCTGTCGTGGCACGCGCCGCAGTCCTCGCGGGCCACCGGCGGGTGGGCGTACTTGCGGCCCTCGTAGCTCGCGCGGGCCTCCTTGTGGCAGTCGTAGCAGCTGCGGCTGGGGGCGCGGGCGGGGCGCGCGGCGCCCGCCAGGCGCGGGCCGGCGAGGGCGAAGGCCAGCGCGGCCAGCGCCACGCCCACCGCAGCGGCGGGCAGCAGCCGGACCGCGGCGCGCGCGCGGTTCACCGCTCCGGGCTCTTGGCGGACGGAGGAGTCGCGCCGGCCGCCGAGTCGGGGCCGCTCCGCCCCCCGGGGCCGGAGTGCCGGGCCGCGCCGGGCCCGTGCGGGGCCTCCGCGGCGGCGCTAGGGGCGGCCGAGGTGTCGGCGTTCACCAGCGGCGGGCGCCCGACGAAGTCGATGCGCGCCACCTTGAAGGCCAGCAGCGAGCGGCGGGTGAAGTGCGGCGGCATCTTGAGCATCGCCCAGGTGGTGTCCTGGGGCCGGCCCTTGAACCGCACCACGATCTTGAAGGCCGGGTTGTGGGGCTCGGGCGAGCGGCTGAAGACGCGGCCGTTCTGCATGGCCATGGCGAAGTCGGGCACGAACTCCACCACCGTGGCGGAGTAGTCGGTGTCCCCGATCTGGAAGCGCTGCTTGAGGCGCACCTTGCGGAGGTCCACGAACTCATGGAACACCCGGTGGCGGATCCCCAGGGTGACCGTGTCCAGGCGGTAGGCGGCCGGGCGCGGGGCGGGCGCGCCGGAGCCGGCCGCCGCGGCCAGCAGGCCCAGCAGGGTCAGGGAGGCCAGCTTTCCGGATCTCATCTCGCACCCTCCTTGCGCCCGGCCGGCGCCCGCGTCAGGCGCGCCAGGTCGGCGAACATGCCCGCGGCCAGCTCCGCCGCCAGCCGCTGGGGATCGTACTCCCGGCCCCACCCGAATACCGTCTCGTGATCCTCGCCGGTCCGGAAGTCCATCGCCGCCCACACCGCGCGGGCGGTCCCCACCTCCAGCAGCCGCAGGCTGACCCCCACGCACGGCACGTCCGCGTCGGCGGTCCTCACGGTTCCGCTCTCAAGAACCGTGCCGAGGAGCACGTAATCCACCTTGAGCCGCTGGCCCAGGCCCTTCAGGTTCTCGGTGGACAGCGAGCCGGTGTTGCGGATCCCGAGGTCCGAGAGGGCGGCGTCCACCTCGCCCGGCTCCACCACCTCGCACTGGCCGGTTCGGACCAGCTCCAGGTGGAAGATGTGGCTCAGCGTCTCCGCGGCATCCGGCCGGTTGCTCAGGTTCTCGAGCGGCAGGAACGCCACCCGGGGGTGGGACCAGGCCAGGCTCTCCGCCTGGAACAGCCGCGGCCGGGTCCCGGCGCAGCCGGCCCCGCCGGCCGCCAGCCCCAGCGCGAGCAGGCCGCCCAGCGCGGGCCGCAGCCACCCCGGGGCCGCCCCGCGCCCGGGCCCGCGGCGCACCCCCGGGCTCAGAACGCCTCCTTCTCGAGCCGCCGCACCACCTCCGCACAGGCGTCCTCCACCAGGCTGCTGAACGACCGGGTGCCCGACCCACCCAGGATGGGGAAGCGGCCCCTGCCCTGGCGGGTGATGGAGGCGCGCCACACGATCGCCCCGGTGGCCACGTCCACCAGCTCCACGTCGAAGCTCAGCACCGGCGACTCGTCCGAGCCGCTGCGCTGCAGGCTGTACTCGTTCACCGCGCCGCGGACCAGGCCGGTGGCGCCGATCTGGGTCATGGCCAGCTTGACCTTCTCCGGGTCGTAGATGCCCTCGCTGCCCGGCAGGCCGCCCACCTTGTCGAGCGCGGCCGCGAAGTCCGCCGGCTCCACCACCTGGAAGCGGTCGGCCAGCACCAGCTCGGTGATGAACGCGCGGGTCACGCGCTCGCCCGCGAAGCGGTCCGGGCTGAGGTTCCCGAACGGAAGCACCGCCACCTTCTTGTAGAAGGACATGTCCGCCTGCGGGTTCACGAACACCCGCGGGCCGGCGGCGCAGCCGGACAGGCCGGCCGCCAGCAGCAGCGCCGCCCAGGTCCGGGGGGTCCCAGAGAGTCTCATGGCCCTCCTAGCGTCCGAAGCTCTTGGTGACGGTCATGTCCATCGCCCGCGACCGGGTGACCCGGTACGGGTCCACCGCGCTGATCCCCGCGGTGAGCCGGACCGTGCGGCTCAGCGCGGCCAGCACCCGGCCGCCGAACACCTCGCGCCCCACCAGCGGCTGGAGGCCCGGGGTGGTCTGCGTCTGGCTGCTGCTGGTGTAGCTCAGCACCAGCTGGAAGCTCTGCGAGCGCCGCCAGCCGACGTTGACCGTGGTGGTCGAGACCCGCGGATCGTTGCGCGGGAGCGCCCCGCTGCTGGTGTAGTTGAAGCTCACGTCGGCCGCCCCCGGCGTCCAGCGGACGTCCACGCTGGAGGAGTTGGAGCGCGTCAGGTTCTCGGTGAGCCCCGGCCCCGACCGGTACGCCCGCCCCGAGAGCCCCAGGTAGATCTTCGGCAGCGGGGTGGCCTGCGCCCCCAGCGTGGCCTGCGTCACCACCCGGGAGCTGCGCGCGGCGGTGTCGCCGTTGGCCGAGGTCTGCAGGTCCGCCAGCAGGTCGAGGCCCCGGGCCAGGGTGAAGCGCGAGCCGGCGTGGTACGTGTCCACCCAGAAGTTCTGGCCGCCGGGGAAGCGGTTCCAGGAGCGCGTCACATTGGCCGAGCCGGTCCAGCCCGGGCGGACCCGGCCGTCGGCGCTGGCCGAGACGAGCACATAGCCTAGCACATCCTGTTGCTCCGCGGTCCGCGTGGTGCGCACGCCGGTCCCGGAGAGGAGCGTGACCCCGGTCGTCGGGTGATAGGTGAACATCAGCGCCCCGTCATGGTCGTTCAGGTCGGAGGGCGCGGTGCCCCGCACCTCGGAG
>Ga0335070_10006861_pt1 | contig 13384 bp, 13 predicted proteins | sample Lox_Sample_13_FD_206722 | JGI IMG/M metagenome (GOLD analysis project Ga0335070, IMG submission 206722) | Soil microbial communities from Loxahatchee National Wildlife Refuge, Florida, United States - Lox_Sample_1.3 | ecosystem: Environmental > Terrestrial > Soil > Wetlands | place: USA...
TTTTTCGATTGCGGTCAATTCGCCGATGCAGGCTCAATGAAAAATGGTTTGAGGTCTTTTTTGCTGATAGCCCCATCCCGGAGGACCCGGAAGGATGGGTCCGATACATCCAGCACAGTGGTCCCCAGGCCCCCTGCAGTCCTGCCCCCGTCGAGAATCGCATCCAGGTTTTCCCCCAGGCTCTGAGCCACTTCCTCGGCAGTAGAGGGGCTGGGCCGACCGGAAAGATTGGCACTGGTTCCGGTGATGGGCCGGCCCACGGCACGGGTCAGAGCCCGGGCCAGCGCAAGGCCCGAAGCCCGAATGCCGATCTTTCCCGTGTTCGCGGTCAAAAGAGGAGAGAGGTTGGGAGAAGCCCGAAAGACCATGGTGAGGGGGCCGGGCCAGAATTTCTCCATCAACCGCTCCGCCGAGGGATACACCTCTTGCACCAATCCACTTAGCCAGCTCCGATCGACCACCAGAAGCAGAATCGGGTTACCTTCCTCCCGGCCTTTTACCCGAAAGACTTTTTTAATCGCCGCTTCATTCTGGGCATCCGCCGCCAGACCGTAGAAAGTCTCGGTAGGAAAGGCTATAACCCCTCCCTGAAGGATGATTTGGGCGGCTTTTTTGATTCCAAAGGGATTGGCTTTGAAGATAGGGCAGGTCATGTGAAGAACAAATATGGTTGCTGGTTGCCTGTTCCTTGATTTTCTTAGACCAGTAACCAGCAATAGGCAACCAGCAAGAGTTCCTTATTCAAATCCCAAAATTCTTGATCCCTTGATTCCGGCCTTCTTCTTCTCTTCCTCGATCACCTGCTGTCGCAAAAGTCTTCTCAGGATCTTATTGGAGCTTGCCTTGGGCAGGGAGCCCCGGAATTCGACCTGAGTGGGTACTTTATACTTGGCAAGGTTTTTTCTGCAAAAGTCGAGGATCTCATCTTCCGTGGCTGAATGGCCCGCCCTGAGCACAATAAAAGCCCTTACTGTTTCCCCGCGGTACCGGTCTGGAATTCCCACCGCAATCGCTTGAGCGACTTTGGGGTGCTCCGCCAGCACCTGGTCGATGTCCTTGGGGTAAATGTTGAACCCCCCGGCAATGATCATGTCTTTCTTTATGTCCAGAATGAAAAAATATCCGTCTTCATCCATGCGGGCGATATCGCCAGTATAGAGCCAGCCGTTGCGGATGGTCCGTGCCGTCTCCTCCGGACCCCTCCAGTACCCTTTCATCACCTGGGGTCCTTGGATGCAGAGTTCTCCGGCTTCTCCGGGTGAAAGCTCCTTCTGGCCAGCCTCCAGATCGACGATCTTGGCCAGGGTGTCTGGATAAGGAAGGCCGATGCTCCCCAGCTTGCGCTTTCCAAAGATCGGATTGCAATGAGTGGCGGGTGAAGCTTCGGCAAGCCCATACCCCTCGGTAACCCGCGCCCCGGTGAGTTTTTCAAAATCTTCCAGGGTGTCCACGGCTAATGGACCTGCTCCGCTGTAACATACCCGCAAGCTGGAAAGGTTATATTTCTCTGCATTCTTCTCCTGAGAGAGGGCCACGAACATGGTGGGGACCCCGGGAAAGAAAGTGGGCCGGTAGCGCTTGATCGCCTGTAGCGTACCCATGACTTCGAAGCGAGGCATAATGATCATCGTAGCAGCCAAATAGATGGGCACGTTCATGGCCACGGCCATCCCGTACACATGGAAGAAGGGAAGGACCGAGATGAGGACCTCCTTTCCTCTCCGAGCGCGGACTACCCAACTGCTGATCTGCAGGGTATTGGCCACCAGGTTCGCGTGGGTCAAGACGACTCCCTTGATTCCTTCGCTGATCGCCCCGGTATACTGCAGGACTCCCTCATCCTCCGGCTCCAGGGAGACGACAGGAATTTTTCTGGCTGCATATTTTTCCAGCAGGGGTTCCAGGAGATAGATTCCCTTCCTTTTTTGGGGGGACGGGAAAAATTTGGGCCTTTCCGATGACTTCTTGCGGTCCGCCCATTGCCGCAGGCAGGCGATTAATATATTCTCCAGCGAGCTTTGGGCGGCAATCTCCGCGATCCTGGGGAAGAGCGGTTCGGCCACAATGAGGGTTCGCACCCCGGAATGCTTCAGAAGATGAAGGAGCTCCCTTTCCACCGAAAGGGGATTCAGGCTGACAACGATTGCCCCTATTTTCAGGGTGGCGTAATATCCAACGATGTAGGGAGGGCTGTTGGGAAGGAGCAGGCCGACTCGATCCCCTTTCCTTACCCCTAATCCATAGAGGGCGCTGGCCAAGGCCTGGACTTTTCCCTGCATTTCTCCATAAGTGAATTTCTTCCCGGCGAAGATTATGGCCACACTCTGGGGGAAGGAGGCGGCGGATTCCTCCAGGAAATGATTCAGGGAAGCCTTGGGATATTCCAGGGAGGGGGGAACTCCGTCTTCGTAATACTTCAACCAGGGAGTCTGGACCATGTCCCGCCTTTTCGCTTTCAGCGATCAGCCATGGACCCGGGCCATGAAAGACTGAAAGCTGAAGGATGATCGCTTATGGCTGCCTTTTAATTTTTTGAGCTGCTTCTTCCACCTTGGCCACTAGAGATGCTTTGTAGCGGACCAGGGATTTCTTCAACTCACGGTGGTTTCCGGAAAGAATCTGGACCGCCAGAATTCCTGCGTTCCGCGCCCCCGCCTTGCCAATAGCCACGGTGGCCACCGGCACTCCACCGGGCATCTGCACGGTGGAAAGCAGGGAATCCAGGCCCATGAAGCCCGATTCCATGGGCACACCGATGACCGGCAGGATGGTGTGGGCGGCGATCACCCCGGCCAAATGAGCAGCCCCCCCCGCGCCGGCGATGATGACCTCCACGCCCCGTTGTTCTGCCCTCCGGGCAAACGCCGCAGTGCGATCCGGGGACCGGTGGGCCGAGCTGATTGTGATTTCATAAGGAACCTGAAATTCGGTCAGGATTCTCGCTGCTTCCTCCATGACTGGGAAGTCGGAATCGCTTCCCATGAGGATGGCCACCAGCGGCTTTTGATTCTCCATTTTCGCTTTACCTTTTTCCCATTCGCTGAAGCGCCTTTTGCCCGATGTCCTTCCGGTAATAGGCCCCTTCCCAGGAGATCTTGGCTACCGCTTCATAGGCTCTCTGGATCGCCTCCTGGATTCCGCTTCCCAGGGCGGTCACTCCCAAAACCCTGCCGCCATTGGTGACCACTTTTCCCTCTTTTAGGGTTGTTCCTGCATGGAAAACAAACGTGTCCCGGACTTTAGCCGCTTCCTGTAGGCCCGAGATGGCTTTCCCTTTTTCATAGGAGCCCGGGTAGCCACCGGAAGCAATGACTACACAGACGGATGCCCGATCTTCCCACTCTATCTTCTGCTGGGCAAGGTTTCCATCGATGGTGGCTTCCAGCACCGGCACCAAATCGCTTTTCATGCGCATCAGGAGGGGTTGCGCCTCCGGGTCGCCGAGGCGGGCGTTGAACTCCAGCACTTTGGTTTTCTCCTCCTTGATCATCAATCCAGCGTAGAGAACCCCTTGATACTTCCTTCCTTCCTTGGCCATTCCCCGCACCGTGGGGATCATGACTTTTTCCATAACCTCCCGGTGTACCTTCTTATTCACCACGGGCGCCGGAGAATAAGCCCCCATTCCTCCGGTGTTCGGTCCCTGGTCTTTATCGTAAATGGCTTTATGGTCCTGCGAAGTCGGGAGGGGCAGAACGGTTTCGCCGTCGGTGAAGGCCAGAAAGGAAGCCTCTTCCCCCTCCAGAAATTCTTCCACCACCACCTTCCCCCCGGCAGCGCCAAAGGCTTTCTGCACCATGATGAGGTCCAGGGCGGAGAGCGCCTCGTCCACGCTCCGGCAAATAATCACTCCTTTGCCCGCCGCTAGGCCATCCGCCTTGACTACCAGTGGAGCCCCTTTTCCTTTAGCATATTTGACCGCCGGTCCATGATCCGTGAAGGTCTGAGAATCCCCAGTGGGGATTCCATACTTTTTCATCAGGTTCTTGGCGAAAGCTTTGCTCCCCTCGATCTCTGCGGCTTTCTGGCTTGGGCCGAAAATCCTCATCCCCTTTTCCTTGAAGGCCTCAATAATTCCCAGAGTCAAGGGGGCTTCTGGGCCGACCACGGTCAGGTCGACCCTTTCCTTTTCCGCCCGGGCAGTCAGTCCCTTCACGTCTTCGGCGGAAACGGATAGGCACTCGGCCAGCTGAGCAATCCCGGCGTTCCCCGGAGCGCAATAGATTTTTTTTACCCTGGGGCTCTGGGAAATCTTCCACACCAGGGCATGCTCCCTTCCCCCGCCGCCGATGACCAGGACTTTCATTCTTTTCTCCGAATCGATTCACCACAGAGGCACAGAGGACACAGGGAATTGATTTACATCTGGTACTTTTTTGACACTTCAAATTTTTTCTGTACTCTCCATGCCTCTGTGATGAAAATTTATTTTTTCGCCAGGTACTCAGAAATGGCCTTGTCGTACTTTGCCGTGAGGGCATATACCTTCTTCGCCAGACGAAAATTGGTCTCCTTGCTCACCGCGCCGCCGTTCTTTCTCATCTCGTCCAGTACAGGCTGATAGTCCGCCGGGTCCACGATCACGGTGACATAGGGATAATTCTTGGCCGAGGCGCGCAGCATGGAGGGCCCTCCGATGTCGATATTCTCGATGGCATCTTCCAAGGTGCAATTCGGCTTGGCGATGGTGGCCTCGAAGGGGTAGAGGTTCACCACCACCATATCGATGGCAAGGATCCCGTGCTCCTTCATCTTCTTCGCATGTTCGGGGTTGTCCCGGATTGCCAGGAGACCCCCGTGGACCTTGGGATGAAGGGTCTTCACCCTTCCGTCGAGCATTTCCGGAAACCCCGTGTACTCGGAGATGTCCAGGATCTTCAGCCCGTTCTCCCGCAGGGTCTTGGCCGTCCCTCCCGTGGAAAGGATCTCCACCCCGAAGGATTGCACTTCCTTGGCAAAGGGGACGATCCCGCTCTTATCCGATAGACTGATGATGGCCCTTTGAATCTTTCCCATGAGAACTCCTTTCTGAAAATAGCTTTCAGCCATCAACTCTCAGCGTTCAGCAGAAAAATTTGGCAGAGAGCTTGGGGCTGATCGCTGATCAGCTTTTTTAATACTCAACGGTGATTAGGCTCTTTTCTGGGGGAACGACCTCTCCCACGAGAGCCACTTCGGTTATGCCCCTTTGCCGGCATAGACCCAGGAGTTTTTCCCCCTCCTCGGAGGGGAGCGCGATCAACAGGCCTCCGGAGGTCTGCGGATCAAAAAGGATGACCCTTTCCAGCTCCGGCACTGCATCGGCAAAGGAAATCTTCGGGCCGAAATGAGTCTGGTTGCAATAGGCACCCGCGGGTACCATCCCCATGGCCGCATACTCCCTGGCTCCGGGCAGCAGGGGGATGAGGGAATAATGGAGATGGAAGGAAACGCCGCTTCCCCGGGACATCTCGGAGGAATGACCCAGCAGGCCGAAGCCGGTAATATCCGTGCAGGCATGGGCATGGCACAGGGCCATCGCTTCGGCCGCCTGGTCATTCAGCCGGGCCATGGAGTCGATGGCCTTCCTTAAAAACTCCTCTTCCACTATCTCCGCCTTGTTGGCCGTAGAGATCATTCCGGTTCCGATGGGTTTGGTTAAGACCAGAACATCCCCCGCCCGAGCTGCCCGGTTGGTTAGTATCTTTTGGGGGTGGACGGTGCCGGTCACCGAGAGACCGTATTTCAACTCAACGTCTTCTACCGTATGCCCCCCCACGAGCACGGCACCCGCCTCATGGACCTTTTCTAGCCCTCCGCGAAGGATCTCGGTCAGAATGGATACGTCCAGGATAGGGCGGGGAAACCCAATCACGTTCATCGCCGTCAGGGGCTTTCCTCCCATGGCGTAGATATCGCTCAGGGAATTGGCCGCAGAAATCTGCCCGAAGAGAAAGGGATCATCCACGATGGGGGTGATGAAATCCACGGTCTGCACCAGGGCCATCTCTTCTGATATTTTGTAGACCCCGGCGTCATCGGCGGTTTCGGTCCCCACTAAAAGGTTGGGGTGCCTTTCCAGGGGCAGGGGCTTGAGCGCTTTATCCAAGTCCTCCGGACTCAGCTTCGCCGCTCAGCCGCCGGCCTTTACCATAGCGGTAAGTCGCACTTTCTTGTTCATGATTTCTTCTCAAGGTTCCTCATTCCGTGATTTGGGCGATCCCTCCCCAGAAGGCCAGGGCCTCTCTGGAAGCCGAAAAATTTTCCCATTCGATCGGCCGCGGTGAATAGGCCAGCCGCAAGGCCCGTTTCCCGCCGTCGGCCAGATACTCCACCAGTCCCTTCAGGATGGAAAAATAAAGTAAGTCCTCGGTGGTGTATAAAGTGAAGAGAAAACTCAATTCATAAAGGTCGCGGACTTGATTCTGGCGATGGACATAGACCCCCCACAGAAACTTGGATTCGCTCGCCCCCTGGGGGTTCCGTCGGTATTCGTAGAGACTGAGAAGGGGCACCCAGTTTTTTTCATACCCCTCGTAATCCACCGGGATCAAGCACGGCCAGTAGAGATACTCGCTCCCGTCCGTTTCCTGGCGCCAGTAGAAGAACGGCCACACCCGCAACCTTCGTTCCTTTTTCCCCTCTTTCTCCCAAATTTTGGTTTCATTCTTGGACAGGAGCAGATAACGATCGAGTGTTCGCCGATAGTTGTCCCCTTTATCGTGGACATACCAATAGATGGGCCAGAGGATATACCCCCTTTCGTAGCTTTCCCAGTATTTTCGGCCGTACACGGGGAAAACGCGGAAGATTTCCTTCTCATCCCCCTTGGCCCACTGGACGAGGGGCCAGGGGACATCCCACTGGGTGTAGTGGTCATCGTCATCTCGTACGTGCGTAAAAAGTGGCCAGAGCACCGAACGCTTGGCCCGGCGGGATGAAGTCTCGGATACGTAGAGCGGGAACACCATGTTGATCTCAGTGGGATCATCGGTGTACAGGTACCGCTTCTCGAAGTGGAAGAAAGGCCAGAGGAAGAAGGTCTTCTGGTAATCGTTCTCCTTGCGGTCATATCCTCCCAGGGGCCAGAATTTAAACCCCTCCCTTCCGGTTCCTTCGCTGTAGGAAAAGAAGGGCCAGAGGAAGGTGTACGTCTTATTGTCTCCTTCCCGGGAATCGGAATAGATGGGCCAGAGGAAGAAGTTCATTTCATCCCGCCCGAAACGGTTTTTCAGGCTCCCATAAAGGGGGAAAAAACCTCCATAGGGCTCCCCTTTTTCCGTCTCTCCCCAGAAAGCGAGGAGAAATCCCCTTTCCTTTTTCTCCGGCTTTTCTTTCTCCAGGTCCCGGTCGGTGGAATAGATCAGCCGGAAATAGGACTCCACCCGCCGATCGGTCCTTTCGTATTTGCCCATGGGGTAAAGATAATCCAGCCGGTATTGAGCCGGCTTGGTCTTCGAGTAGAACAGCGGCCGGAAGGCTACATCTTTCTCCTCCGAGTCCCGGCGGTAAGTGAAGAAGGGACCCAGAATATCAATCCCTTTTCCCTCCCGTTCTTCATCCTCGCTGTAGAGGAAGAGCGGAGCGAAATTTTCCCTCCGTGGGCCGGGGTTCAGGGTGGCGCACCCGGAAACCCACGACCCCAAAAGAAGGATGGTCAGCCCCGCGATGAGATATAAGAAGACCCTCCGTTTCCCTCTGATAGCCGCCCCCCCTACCGAATGACCGTCCCCAGAAGAACGCCCAACACGGTGACGGGCGTCACTTCGGTAATTCCGTCCGCCGCCTTCTGCACCGATTTGACCGCCCGCTTGGTATCGTCATAGAGGGCGTCATCCTTGGCCAATTTTCCCAGGGTTCCCTCCCCCTTCTCGATCTGTTCGGAGACTTTCTTCAGGTTGGTCATGGTCTCTTTGGCCTCGGTCATGGCCGCCTTGGCGTCGTTGAACAGGGAGTCGTCCATCACCAATTTTCCCAGGGTTCCCTCCCCCTTCTCGATATGGTCGGAGACTTTCTTCAGGCTGGCCAGAGCCTCCTTCGCTTCGCTCATGGTGGCCTTCGTCTCGTTGTACAGGGCCTCGTCCTTGACCAACTTGCCCAGCGTCCCCTCTCCGCTCTCGATCTGTTTGGAGACCTTGTTCAGGTTCGCCAAGGTCTCCTTGGCTTCGATCATAGTCGCCTTGGTTTCCACGTACAAAGCCTCGTCTTTGACCAGCTTGCCCAGCGTCCCTTTTCCCTCCTCGATGGATTGGCTCACTTCCCTCAGGTTGGCCATGGTATCTTTCACTTCCGCGTAGAGCTTATCATCCTTGACCAGTTTCCCCAGGGTTCCCTCCCCCCGGTTGACCGAGTCGGTGATATGCTGCAGGTTGGTCATGGTCTCTTTGGCTCCGGTGACCAGCTCTTTGATCGAACGTTCCCCTTCTTCTCCTCCCAGGACATTACTGAGCGACCGGGTGATCCGCTGGATATCTCCCCCCACGCTGCTGAGCTGGGTGAGCACCCGGTCCACATCCGCCGAAGGGCCCCCTTCCTCGACCAAACCATCCGCCTTGATGATCTCGGTCCCGGTCCCCGGAACAATCTCGACGTATTTCTCTCCCAGGAGGCCCGCGGATTTCACGTAAACCTTCGATCCCAGGGGGAGCTTCACGTTGAAAGGCAGGAGCATGGTGACCTTGGCCTTCAAGCCTTCCAGCTTAATGCCTTCCACCTTGCCGACTTCCACTCCCGCAATCCGCACGGGAGAGTTTTTTTCCAGGCCGGCGGCCGATTCGACGTACGAGTAGGTCCGGTACCCTTCTTCCCGGATGGCGATCCGCCCCACCCGGACCGTAAATAAGGTCAACAGGACGATCCCCAGGAGAACAAAGATCCCCACTTTCGTCTCCGTCGCGATGCTTTTCATCCCTTCCCTCCTTCCGGCTTTTAAAGTTTCCGGCCGATGTCCGTGCCCCGGGTGATCGGCCCTTCCACCTGCCCGTGGATGAACTGCTGAACGATCTCGTTCGGCGAGGCCTTAATCTCCCCGGGAGTCCCCACTTCGATAATCTGCCCCTTGTACAGCATGGCAATCCGGTCGGCGATCCGGTAGGCACTGATCATGTCGTGGGTGATGGCGATGGAGGTGACGTCGAGCTTTTCGCGCATCTCCACGATGAGTTCATTGATCACGTTGGCCATGATGGGGTCCAAGCCGGTGGTGGGCTCGTCATAGAGCAGGATGGCGGGCTCCATGGCGATGGCCCTGGCCAGAGAAACCCGCTTCCGCATTCCCCCGGAAAGCTCGGAGGGCATGAGATTTTCGATATTCTTCAGCCCCACCAGTTTCAGTTTTTCCACGGCCGCGGCCTTGATCTCGTCGTCCGGCAGTTTGGTATGCTGGCGCAGGCCGAACCCCACATTTTCCCAGACGTTCAGGGAATCGAAAAGGGCGTCCCGCTGGAAGAGCATGCCGAACTTTTTCCGCAGCTCGTTCCATTCCTCCTCGTCGAGGTCGGAGATTTCGGTCCCATCCACGTAGATCTCCCCCCGATCATGGCGGAGCAGGCCGATGATGCATTTGATGAGAACGCTTTTGCCCGTCCCGCTTCCCCCGAGGACCACCATGGACTCCCCGCACTTCACCTCCAGGTTCGCCCCGCGCAGCACGTGGTTCGGGCCGAAGGATTTATACACCTCCTTCACCACGATCATGGGATCATCGGGGTTGCGGCAGGATTTCTTTTCCCCCTCTGGGTCTTCAGCCATCAGCGCTCAGTCCGGGCACTTTGCCCTCTGGATTTCTTCTCCCCATTCAACCGACGGTACTCCTTTTCTCCGTCCTCGTTATGCGGGCCTGATTTTTCGCGAATCCTTCCTCCCCCTTTTATCCTCAGCCTTGATCCCTCGCTCAAATGAACAGGGCGGTGATGAAATAGTTGGCGATGAGGATCAGAAGGGAAGACATGACCACCGCTTTGGTGGTCGCCTTGCCGACCCCCTCGGCCCCCCCCTCGGTGTGAAATCCCTGATAACATCCGATGATGGCGATGATCATCCCGAAAACCAGGGATTTCAGGAGCCCGATGTAGATATCTTCCAGGTCCAGATAATCGAAGGTGCGGCGAAGATAGATGGTCGGGTTGCTTCCCAAGAGTTTTACGCTGACCAGGTAGCCCCCCAGAATTCCCACCAGGTCGGCGAAGAGGGTCAGAACGGGCATGATGATGACCGAGGCCAGAAACCGGGGGACAATCAGGTATTTGATGGGATTGGTAGCCAGAGTATAGAGAGCGTCGATCTGCTCGGTCACCTGCATCGTCCCCAACTCCGCGGCCATCGCCGAGCCCACCCTTCCGGAGACCATTAACCCGGAGAGCACAGGGCCGAGTTCCCGGGTCATGGACAGGGCCACGACCGTTCCGACAAAAGCCTCGGCGTTGAAACGCTTGAAACCCGTATAGCTTTGAAGAGCCAGCACCATCCCCGTGAAAGCCCCGGTAATCAGAACGACAGGTACGGATTTAATCCCTACTTCTTCCATCTGCTTCAGCAAATTTCGAATATCAAAAGGGGGGCGAAAGGTCCAGGTGAGGGTCTTAAAAAAAAAGATCATCACCTTTCCCGATTCCGCCAGGAAGCTCAGAACTCTGAAGCCGATGATGTCGAAAAGGCTGAACATGCTGGCTCTTGGAAAACCCTTGAAGAGTTTTTCTCCACTACCCTTCGCTGCGCTGATAGACCCGCGGTACCCTCTTTCCGATGCTGCAGAAGACCTCGTAGGGGATGCTTTCAATCCATCCCGCCATCTCCGCGGCGGTGATCTCTTCTAGTAATACCACTTCATCTCCCACCTGTACACCCGGAATCTCGCTCACGTCAACTATGGTGAGGTCCATACGGCCAGGACCTCCACATTTCCCCCGGTCAATCCACCCAGCTGATTCAGATTGAACCGCAAAGCGGCCAGGTCGATCTCGGCAATCGTCGGCCGGCTCAAATCCGTCCTCCCCTCACTTGGTGGTCATGGTGTACACCCCGTCCCAATCGGCCGGCGGGGGATTCTTGGAGAGGGTCTCCAACCGCTCCAGGTATAGTTTGGCCGGCCCGTCGTGGGGGAACTGGGCTAATACCTTCTGGAACGCCTCCCGGGCCTTGTCCCAGTCCCTCTTCCGATATTCGGCCAGAGCGGCGTGGAAGCCATCGGCCAGAGCCCGCTGGTCGGTGGATGCGGTCTTTACGAGAGAGAGAAGCTCGAAGATCTTCACCGGCTGTCCCTTCCCTTTCACCCGCACCAGGTCCAGTTCCCTCGCTATAAATTCCTCCTGGACCTTCTCAAGGGTCGTCTGGCTCACGATGATGTTGGTCCCGTACACCTTGTTTAACCCTTCCAGCCTCGATCCGGTGTTCACGCTGTCTCCCATCACCGTGTAGTTGAACCGCCGGTCCGACCCCATGTTCCCGACCACCATGGGCCCGGCGTTGACGCCGATCCCGATATTCAGGACGGGCAACCCCTCGGCGCTCCATTTCTTCTGCAGGCGATGGAGTTCGTCGAGCATATCCAGGGCCGTCAGACAGGCGCGCCTGGCATGGTCGGGTTGATCCAGAGGCGCCCCCCACACGGCCATCACCGCGTCTCCGATGTACTTGTCCAGGAGGCCGTCATATTTGAAGACGACGTCCGTCATCTTGGTCAGGTACTCGTTCAGGAACTTGACCAGCCCATCCGGAGTCATCCGTTCGGATATCGAGGTGAACCCCCGGATGTCGCTGAAGAGGACGGTCAGGTCTTTCTTTTCGCCACCCAGTTTGAGTTTGTCCGGATTCCGCAGCATCTCTTCCACCACCGAAGCGGTGAGGTAATATTGGAAGGCTCCCCGGACCCTCTTTTTCTCCTTCTCCTCCGTCATGTACCGGTACCCGGTAACCCCCAGGTAGATGAAAATCAGGTTGAGGGATGGATACGTGAGATTCATCCAGACTCCCTGGGTCTCAAAAAGATATTGGCCCAGGGCCAGGACCGAAAGGAATAAAGCCCCCCCCACCAGGGCTCCCCAGTGGGCCTTGAACCGCGGGAGAAGGCCCCCGAGAATCAGCCCCACAACCGCGATAACCAGGATGTCCACCAGGGTGACCCAGTTTGGCCGGTAGAGAAACTGGTTTTGGAGAATGGAATCGATGACGTTGGCGTGGATCTCCAGCCCGGGATATACATGTTCGAAAGGGGTCACCCGCATGTCATAGATGCCGATGGCCGTTGCCCCCACCAAGGCAATTTTTCCCTGGAAGGCTTTTTCCGGGACCCGTCCGTGAATTACATCGGTGGCCGAGTAATGAGGGAAAGTCTTTTGCGGGCCCCGGTAGTTGATGAGCAGCCTCCCCTCTTCATTGGCTGGAATCGACACCTTTCCCAGGCGGACCTGGTCCACCCCGTACTCGGCGATGCGCAGCGCCAGAGGGGGATTATCCTGAAATTTCTGCAGCACCGCCAGGGAGAGGGAGCAGTAGAATCGGTCCTGATACTTAATCACCAGAGGGGCCCACCGCACCGTCCCGTCCGGGTCGGGGAATATGTTGAAGTACCCCGCTCCTTCGGCGGCCTGGGAAATGACGGGAATGTTTACCTCGGCGTGAACCGCTTCGAAGACGGGAACCCGGGCTGCCTCCTCGGAGGTGAACTTGACTAGGGTAAAAGAAGTGAGGGGCGGCATTTCTTTCGCCGGACCTTGCTGCCCGCCAGAACTCTCCCGGGGGGAAAAATGGAAGAAGTAGCCGAGAACGGCCCGTTGGGAGCGGGCTAGGGAATCGGCCAAAATCCGGTCGGAGTCAGCCTCCTGAAGCGCTTCGGCAATGTAGCGTTCCAGGTTCGGGTTGGCCACTTTCAATTCGGTAAGCTTCTGTTTAATTTCGGTCAGAACCTTGAGCTGGGAATTTTCATCCGGTTCCGCCCAGACGATATCGAACCCCACAACCTTGACCTCCGCCTTCACCAAAGCATCCAGAACCTGGGCCATGCGGACTCTCGGCCAGGGCCATCGCCCAAGTTCGTCAAGGGATTTTTCATCGATGGTTACCAGAACCACCTGGTTGCTGGTGGGAATCTTACCCCGGGAAAGGAAGCGTGTGTCGAGGGTTTTTAGTTCCAGAATGCTCAAGAAATAGGGGTCCAGGTGGTAAATCCCCAGGACCGCGAGGGTCAGCAGGAGGGCGATCTTAAATCCTGAAAGGTTAAAAAAATTCTTCAGATTCAGGCCTTTCTTAAGGGTTTTTGAATTAGAAGTTTAACAAATCCAATCCCAAAAAACAATTCCCCAGATGGTGCGAGACCCAAGCAACCGCTCCGGAATCCGGGTTTTTCCCGCTGATTTTGTCCCGCTATGGCAGAACACACCCCCTGGCCTGAGAATATTTCTGTTACCCT
>Ga0335070_10006862_pt1 | contig 13383 bp, 5 predicted proteins | sample Lox_Sample_13_FD_206722 | JGI IMG/M metagenome (GOLD analysis project Ga0335070, IMG submission 206722) | Soil microbial communities from Loxahatchee National Wildlife Refuge, Florida, United States - Lox_Sample_1.3 | ecosystem: Environmental > Terrestrial > Soil > Wetlands | place: USA: Florida...
TCAACCAGACGGGACAGATCGGCTGCATCCTGCTGCGCAAAACGGAAAGAGTTCGCCAGGGATGGCGCGTAGAATTCGTTGCCGGACAGCGCGCCGTCGCCACCGCCCGTCGCGACCTCACCACCCTGACCGAAGCCGCTGGCCTCTTCTCAGCACACATCTACGATGTCCCTCAGCAAGTCCGCAAATCGCTGGAGGAGATCCGTGCACTGCGCAAACAGCGCGAGCAGTCGCTCGAAGAACTCGCTGAAGCCCAAGCCACCGCCATACTCGCGGAAACTCCCGACATCGCAGGTCGCAAACTAGTAATTCGCACTCTTACCGATCGCGACATGAACTTCCTGAAGCTGCTCGCGCAGAAACTGACCCGCCTTGCCCCGAACGTCATAACCTTGCTAGCTACGACGTCTCCACAGCCATCGCTCGTTTTCGCCCAATCCCCAGGACAATCCTCCGACATGGGAAAGCTGATGAAAGAAATTCTTGCCAAATTTGGCGGCCGCGGTGGCGGCAGTAAAGACATGGCCCAAGGCGGACTGCCGAATCCCGACGCGGTTCAGTCCGCAATGAGCGCTGCCGAAGCATCGCTTCGGACCTGATTTCATCCTGCACAAGCTCACTGCCCCGCTTGAAACGCGGTGTACAATTCTCCTGCAAGCACACTTCTCAGTCCCAGGGGAGGTCCTGTGTACCGATCGGCACTGGTTCTTCCAGCTTTCCTTCTTCTCACTTCTTTCGTTCTGACTCAGCAGGAACCGCCAAAAGATTCCACGCCTCAGAAAAACGGCAGCTACGCCGCTATTCCCGTGGAGGCCGCCAAAGCGCAGAATCCCGTGAAACCGTCGGCCGAATCCACCGCTCGCGCCAAGAAATGGTGGACGCTCGACTGCGAGATGTGTCATGGCAAGAATGGCGACGGCAAGGGCGAGACCGCGAAGGAAATGAAGCTTCAGATGATGGACTTCACCAATCCAAACACCCTCAAAGATCGCACCGACGGCGAGATTTTTTACATCATCAAGAACGGCCACAACGACATGCCCGCCGAAGGCCCGCGCGTCAAGAACGAGGAAGCCTGGGACCTGGTGAATTACGTCCGCGCCTTCGCAAAGAAGAAAGACGCCGACGCAAAACCAGAGTCTCAATGAGACATGCCCCACCCTGGGCCTCGCTACTTCTGGGCGAGGACAGTGTGGGGCCTCTGACACTCGTAAGTGCTGCCGCAGATTCCGGGCTCAATCCGCAGCCGGGAAACACAACGTCCCGCTGTAACGAAAGACCGTCTGTCCGGTCTCCATATCTACTTCTCCAATGCTATTGAGTCGGCCGGTGGCCTTTGTATATCTCCCCGTGCCTCCCGTGATGGTCACTGGATAGTCCAGAACGGCATACCGCGTCGATGAAACTGGCAGGGTAACGGCAGTTGCCCGCGGCCAGCTTGCGGAGGGCGGCGAGAGAGGGTATTGGCTAAACCAGGAGAAGTCGATGGCGAAAGGCGCCGATCCTTATGCGCTGGCTGTCGTTCAGGGTCATCTGCTTAAGTCCAAGGAGATGTACGTAAGCCTGGAGAAGGCATATGCAGGCCGTTCCACCCAGTTCTTGTACTCGATCCAGACAGAGCCGGCATTTGATCCTTTCCGGTCCGAACCGGCCTTTCGAGATCTAATGCAGAAGATGGGTTTTACGCAGTAAGAAAGAGCAGTTCGCAGTTGCAAGTTCTCAGCTGCGAGTTCTCCATTTTGTCGCGCTCACTGGGTGATAACTGATAAGTGAGAACTGATATCATCCTGTCCGGCGAAGACGTGCGCCTGAGCTTTGATCTTCCCGGCCGGAAGGCAACAGTCCGATCACCCCACGCAAACTCTCCCACGCCGCTTCATTCAGCGACGGCTCGGCGCTGACCAATTCGCGGATCATCTCCCATGCCGCCATGTTCAATGCACCCTCGGGAGGCAGTCCCATCGCCAGCGATACGGCGCATTGTGGACAGAAGCAGATCCGGTTCGCTGACGACTTCTGCCGTGGACGCACGCCCACGGTCTGCGCAAACATGTACACCGCAACAGATTTGTCTCCCGACTCAATCGCCCTCCTGCAACGGAGGCAATGGATGGATTGCACGATTCCCCCTGACGTCAGTGCTCTCCCTAATGTCCGTGACATCGTCCGCCAGTCGCAAGTAATCACGTAGATTCCGCTGTGCGAAAAAAGAGGCCGGTCCGCAGACCGGCCCAGTGGTCACCAGTAGACACTTAGAAGTCAAATCGCAGGCTGAACTGCATCACGCGCGCGCCGGCATCGGCCTGAATTACGCCGAACGTGCTCGGGTTGTTGATGTCGGCCACGCTCCCCACCGGCAACGCGAAGTTTACCTGGTTGAAGACGTTGTACGCCTCTGCGCGGAACTCCAGTGCGTAATTCTCGTGTAACTGGAAGTGCTTGTTCAGCGAGATATTCGTGTTCGAGAAGCGCGGCCCACGCAGATTATTCCGCGTCGGCCCTTGCAGCCCGATCGGTCCGGTGAATGCTGCCAGAGCGGCATCCTGGTTCTTGAACAGCTGAATTTGACCTGTCTTTAGGTCATTGTGAATTCGCACCTTGATGTCGGACTGGTTCCCAATGAACACTGCCGGACTATTGGCGTTGAAGCTCACCGGAAAAGCCTCCGAGACCGTTGTGAAGGCAAACCCGGTGTGCCACTGATTCAGGAATGCGACCTGCCATCCGCCAATTAACTGATTCAGCCAGCCGGATGCATTCCCTCCGAGCAGGTGGCCCTTGCCCATCGGCAGCTCATACAAGCCGTCTGCACTCACCAGATGCGTAACGTCAAAGTCGGAATTTCCGCGGCAAGAGCGAAGCTGAATGGCGTCGCAGAGGAATCCGCCGTAGCCGCCGGTGGCGCCCGTACCCTCGGCATTGTTCGCGATGGTCGAGCTGTTGTCGATCGAGTGCGAATAGGTGTAGTTCACATCGAACTGCAGCCCGTGCGACATCTTCTTGTGAAGGCTGGTCAGCAGTCCGTTGTAGTTGGAATAGCTTTTGTTGCCGAAGTAAAGCTGGCTGGAGAACTGAGGATCGAGGCCGACGTTGGCCGGGATCATCGGGCCCAATCCCGCGATGCCCGCGTACAGGAAAGCGAAGGTGTCTCCCATGTCTCCGATTGTGGGAAGCGGATCGAAGAGATCATTCACCAGCTGCGCGCAATTGGTGTTGACGTTGAAGATCACAGTGCCGAGGCCAGGACAGTCAAGTCCGAAATAGTTTGCTTGGACCACTGGCGTCATGACGTTGTCGAAGAACTGCGAATCAGAGATCGGCTGTTTGTTCCTCGCGGCAAGCGACAATTTTGTGAACTGATCGACAAGGTGCTGCCCCGATGCTGGATCGACATAGTCGACGACCTGACCCGCATCACCGCGCGACAACAGCCGATGTCCGAATCGCCCGAAATACGTCGCCTCCACAAGGAGGTTCCGCGGCAACTCGCGCTGAATGCCGAACGTGAACGTCTCCGAATAAGGCGTGCGATAGTTCGGATCGATTGCCAATTCATTCTGATTCCCAACCAGCCCGGTGAACTTGTACGGCCCGCCACCTGCTAAATAGGGGGTGAACGGGACAGATGCGGGCTGGGGTTGATTCAAAGCAGGCAATTGTCCCACTCCTGTGAACCTGGGATCGGTCGCAAGCCCTCCTGTAAACGTCGTCGGCACCGTCTGCCCGAACACAAACGATGTCTGATCGTTGAAGAAGTTGATCGCCGACATGATCGTGTGATCGTGCACAATGCCCGCTCCCGCGCGAATGACAGTTTTGCGATCGCCCAACAACCGGCCCAACAGTCCACTCGTGACCGAAGGGTTGTATGCCAGGCTCAACCGGGGAGAGAAATCGTGCCAGTCGGGATGGAAGTAGCCCGGCGCATGATTCGCCTTTCCACCAAAGTTGTACTGCACTGTGGGCACTGCATCGTCGCCGCTGATCCCGGCTGCCGCTGCTTTTGCCCGCAAGTTGTACATGGTTGTGAAGTCGATATTCGGTATGGTCTGGAATCCGTTGACTTCATACGGCACCGAGTAATACTGCCAGCGCAGCCCGTAGGTCATCGTCAGATCCTTGCGCATCTTCCAGGTGTCTTGTGCGTACAACTCGGTCTCGTAGTAGCGATAGTTGCGCGTGTGTCCCGTGCCCTGCGGAAGAGGCTGCAGATTGTGCGCGTTGTTGAAAACGCTGTCCACGCTTGCAATTCTGCCCAGCCCAAATACATAGGCCTGGCTCCAGGTCCGGAGCGCGACTCCGTCCGGGTCATTCGTCAGGATATTAGGAGGAACTTGAGGGGGGGTTGTCCCGACAGCAAGACTTGTAAGCGGCGTGCCCAACCCGATCGTTACGTTGTTGAAGTCATTGACCAGCGTGCTGCTGTCCTTGATCGGCTTGAATGTTCCGCCGACCTGGATGTTGTGGGTTCCGCGAACATAGGTGAAATCGTCCTTGATCACTGGAATCGGCACCGTGCGCTTCTGGCTCGCTCCGCCCGTGAATGGATTGTTCAGTTGGGCCGTGCCGCCCGAATTCGGCATGAACGACGTGTACTGCGTGGTCCCAGTTGGATTGAACAGCGCGGGGAAGTTCAGAACGGAACGAGTTTCCCCGTAGTTGAACTGGTTGACCATGTTGTTGTTGATGGTCCACGTATGTCCGACCACGAATGACCAGCTGTGATCGATAATCTGGTTGCTGATGGGATCGCCAGGGAACAGCTGTGCCGACGCGAAGTTCACGTCGTCGCCCCTGGTCAATCGGTATATGCTGACGCGCCCGAACAGCTTCATCTTGCTGTTCATGTTGTAGTCGATGCGCGTGACGTAATCGTTGCTCGAAAAATGCGCAGGAGCGTTCCAGCGAAATCCTCCGGTGTTCACTCCGTCGCCGGCAGTCAAGTCGTTGGCGTGCGGATATCTGCCGTTGATGAAGCTCAAGAGCGCCTGATCGGGGCCGATCCCCTGCGGATCGAGGCTGGTATTCGATGCTGACCATGTGCTGATGCAATCCGGCGTGGTGTTGATTCGGCTACTGTCGTCGCACGGCTGGCCATTATTCCCGGTCTGGCTGTTGTTGATGTAGGCCACGTTACCCGCCCGGAAGGAATCGAGTGGCACAACCGTGTTCACAAGGTCCTGGCGCGCGTCGCGCCGCCCTTCATAATTGAAAAAGAAGAAGAGCTTGTCCTTGATCGCGGGCCCTCCCAGGCTTGCACCGAATTGATTACGAGTGAGCGCCGGACGCCCAATGACGGGATCCTGCCGCTTGTTGAAGAAATCATTCGCTGTGGTCGCGGCCGTGCGGTTGTATTCGTAAGCCGATCCATGCCAGCTGTTGGTGCCGCTCTTGGTGACCAACTGCACCTGAGCGCCGCTGCCGCGTCCTTCGGCGGAAAGCGGATTCGCCGTTTCCGTCCGCATCTCCTGCACTGAATCCACGGGGGCGTTCGCGATCATAGTGAATGCCTCACCGGTGCCGAAATCGTTGGTGTCCATGCCATCGAGCGTGTAGTTGCTCTGGTCGCCGCGCGCGCCTGTGACTGTACCGTCGCGGCTGCCTAACGTGTTGTCGTCGCCGCTCCCCGCCGACGTTACTCCGGGCGAGTACACGAGCAGTCCCAGCGGATTGTCGCGGTTGGTTAAAGGCAGCTCATGCACCATGGCCATGTCGAGTGTCGTGCTCACGCTGGTGTCCGTTGTGTCCAGTGTCACTTGCGAGCCTGAGCCGTTGACTTCCACCGTCTCGGAACTCTGGCCGACCATCAACTGAGCGTTCTGCGTGTGCGTCGCGTCGACGCCCAGATAGATGTTTTCCACCGAACTCGACTGGAATCCTTGTTTGGAGAAGATCAGCTTGTAGCCGGGGCCGGGCAGTAGTTTGGTGAAGGTGTATGAGCCGAGGCCGTTCGTCTCGGACTGATAGGTTGTGTTGGTCTTGGTGTCGACCAGCTTCACCGATACGCCTGTCACAACCGCGCCTGTCTGATCGGTGACTACTCCTGTGAGAGAAGCTACTTCCTGTGCATACAACGTGTGCGAAAGCGGGCCGCAAGCAGCGGCGATCGAGAGTGCGAGCAAAACACGAAACAGTCGATTCCCCAACGTCATCACAACGCTCCTCAACAGAAAATTTGTCAGCGGTATCGTGCCACAACGCGATTGGACTGCTCGACGACCGGAATCTGTGCAGGAGTGCAGTGTGCAAACAAGCGACCGCAAAATGTTGGATAACAGTTGGCGCGTAACTAAGCGGTGAAGCAGAAGCTCACAATTCAAGAGAAATTGTTGTGCTGGCGCTCATCGCGTTTTGCGGAGGTGAAGTATGAAAGTCCATATTCGGATGAGTGAACGGTCACAGGAGAGACCTTATGCTGACAGTCAGTGGATGTAATGTCACCAGCAGTTGATGAACGAAACACCAGGCATATGCGAGCGATGCTGAATGATCAGAATTCCCGTCAACTGCAATTTAGCTGGATCTTTTTCGTCTGCCCTTTCCTCCCGCTGTGCGAGTTCGCTGCTCTCGCGGGTAGAGTCTTAAACCGCAGAGAGCGCGAAGAAAAGATCGCGAAGCCGCAGAGAAAATCCTGAACCCCGTTGCAAATGCAGGCGCCCCGGCAATGTGGGCGAGGAGGAAATACGCGGTTGGAAAATTCCGTCCTGGCATTCGGCCCGGAATCTTCCTAGTCGAATTTCTTGATGTTGGCCACTGTGCCGGCGTCGAGTTTCTTCAGCACGGCAACCAGTAAATCTACCGTGCGGTCGAAGTCGCTGCGATCGATGATGCCGTTGTGGGTGTGGGTGTAGCGCGCGGGCACTAACAGGGTGGTCACAGGAACGCCAGTCTTATTCAGCTTGATTGCGCCGGCATCGTCGCCGAATCCGGGAACGAAATCGAATTGGAGCGGGACGTGAATTTCCCCGGCGACCTGCTTCAGAAAATCAACCAGTTTGCGGTTGGGCAATTCACTGAAGCTGTAAAGCATGATTCCTGGTCCGCCGCCAAGAGTTTCCTGCGACGCCTCGGGATCGGTGCCGGGCAAGTCGTTGGGGATGCCGACCTCAAGCGCAATGCCGATATCCGGATCGATGATGTGCGCCGAGGTCAGCGCCCCGCGCATTTCAATGCTGCCTTCCTCCTGCACGGTGGCAGCGTAAAAGATCTGGTTGGGATGGGATTCGTGCGCGAGGCGCCTCATCACTTCGATAATGACGGCGCATCCAACTCGATCGTCCCAGGCTTTGCCCAAGTAACGCTGGTTGGGGAGGACCGTGAAGTCCGACACGGGCACGACGGGATCGCCAGGAGAGATGCCGAGGGCCTGGGCGTCCGCAGCATTTTTCGCGCCGACATCGAGGTAGACTTGGCGCGGCTGCGGTGGACGTCCGTCTTGATGCGGAGCGATGTGCGCGTCCCACAGCGCGGTGATTCCCGGAACAGGGCCCTTCGATCCGATCACGACCCAGCGCTGATCGGGCAGCGCGGCGTCGAGCCAGTAGCCGAGCATCTGAAGGCTGAGGTATCCGTCGGGACGAACGTGGCGAACCATGCCGCCGAGTTCATCCATGTGAGCATCGATCATGATGCGCGGCCCGGAATGTCCCTGCGCGGCGATTACGGAACCCAAGCCATCGTATGAAATGGTGTCGGCGAAAGGCCGCATTTGCTCTGCCATCAATTTACGGACGGCGTCCTCATAACCGGGTACTCCGGGAGCTTCACTCAGTTGCTTCAACAACTCGACGACACGGTCTTGTGCCTGTGCCGCCATCGATAAGAGAAGAACGATTGCGATTTTGCGTAGCATAGGATTTTGGGTAGCGAAAAGCGTACATGGAGAACGGCGCCGGTCGCAAGCTGGCGTGCCTTTTCGAATCGTCTGACGAGCCGCTTGAGTGGGATTCAACGCTAGTGCATGGTGGCCAGCGCCCGGTTGAGGTCTGCTCGCAGGTCGTCGACGTCTTCCAATCCGATATTCAAACGCACGATACGATGGCCGTAATCCGGGCGGTTCTTGTTTCCCTGGAAATCGTAGGCGACGGCGAGACTCGTCACTCCCGCCCAGCTGTAGCCAATCTCGAATAGTTCCAACGCGTCGACGAAGCCGAGTACCTTTTCTTTTGAAAACTCGCGACGAAAGACAACGGAGAAAACGCCTGTGGAGCCGGAAAAATCGCGCTTCCAGAAATCGTGACCGGGACACGATTCCAGCGCGGGATGGAGAACGAGTTCGATTTCAGGACGCGATGAAAGCCATCGCGCAAGGTCGAGCGCGGACGCCTCGATGGCTCTGAGCCGCACCGCGAGGGTTTTCAGTCCACGCAAAGCAAGGCTGGCCTCGTCGGGAGAGACAGCGAATCCAAGCAGCTGCTGGGCCGCGCCCAGGCGATCGAAGAGATCCTTTTCCCGGGCCGTCACGGAACCCAGCAGCAGGTCGCTATGTCCCCCAACGTACTTCGTGAGCGCTTGCATGGTGATGTGCACGCCGTGTGCGAAGGCGTCGAAAAGCACTCCCGCGGCCCACGTGTTATCGAGGACGACCAGGGCACCCGCAGAATGAGCTGCTTCGCAGATTGCCGGGACATCCTGAACCTCCATCGTCACCGAGCCCGGGCTTTCGCACCAGATGAGTCGCGTGTTCGGTGTGAACAGGGACTGGATTCGCCCTCCGATGTTGGGATCGTAAAACGTGACTTCCACGCCGAAGTGCCTCAAGATGTGGGAGGCAAAGAGGCGGTTCGGGCCATAAATGCTGAATGGCACGAGGATCTGGTCCCCTGACTTGAGGAGCGCTAGATTGATCAGCGAAATTGCCGACTGCCCGCCCGGCGTGATTAGCGTGCGATAGCCCTTCTCCAACTCACAAATGCGCGCTGCCAATTCCAGAACGGTCGGCGTTCCGTAGAGCCCGTAGGTGTATCCGAACTCATATTGATCCCATTCGTCGCTCACAGATGCAGCGGTGGGAAACAGCACGGTAGAAGCGCGGTATACAGGCGTGTTGAGCGATCGAAATCCCTCCGGAACCTTCGCGTCGGAGTGGATGAGCTTTGTACTCCATTTTTTCTGCATGCGAGCGTAATTATAGTGTCGGTTGCCGGGAGCTACCTTGAGCGGGTTTCGCGAAGAAGAATGGCAAAGTCGCAGCAAATACGGTCAGGGAAGAGGGGCCGTGTCTCGAAGGTAAATTAAACGGCTTAGGAGACCTACGACTACGGATCGGTCCTGACCAGGAACAGGGAATCACTTCGTATCGCGATTCTGCCTTGGGAAAAATCCTGAGCAGGTGCGCTGAACTCGTCGAGAACGGTGCCCTTGTCGTCGCTGATGCGCACATTTCCGCCTTCCACGCGAATGTGCAATGAGAGTGAATCTTTCTGCGCGACAGACTGGGCATCAACCTTGCCGTCTTTCTGGTTTGACGCTTCCTGACCGACCACGAGCCTGCGAGTGAACTTCCCGCTTTGACCTTCGAGCGAGTACTGAACTCGAGCTGTATGATCGGCGTTCTCAATGAGCCACTCGACTTTCTTGTCCCAGAACAACTTCTTGCCAGGACGCGCAAAGACGATATTCTCGTGAAGCAGGCCGCGCTTCAGATTGATGAACTTGCCGGGTGTGTTTGTCCTGAGCCATCCGCCCTCGTGGGCGACTTGTTTTGCATCTTCGAACTCGTAGTCGGGAAGAGCCGTGAGATTGAGCGGTACGCGGGCTTCGTCCTTGCCGAGGTTCACTGTAGTTGTGAACTGCTGGTAGCCAGGGGCATCGGCAGTGATCTCGTACTGTCCCGGTGAAAGTTGAAGTTTCTCGGAGGCGCTTACCTCACGCGATTGCGAATCGCCCACACGGCGGTATTTCACAGTGGCCGATTTCACTGCCGTTTCAAATACCAGAGTGCTCGTCGAAGATGACAGGGTCGGCTTGGTCAACTGAGCATCGGCCAGCGGCTTGCCAGTGCCGGCAGGATTAATCGTGAGTTCCAGCACACGTGTTTCATACCCGGGCTTGGTGAGGCTGACGCTGTGCTTTCCGACACTCAGGACGTTGGGAAGCAGGAGATTGCCTGACGAATCCAGCTCTCCAATGTTCTTTCCGTCTAGCGCGACCTGGGAACCGGGGGTGCCTCCGGAGATGTTGAGACCTGCCATGAGAACAGCGGTGCGGTTGAGCGTGATGTCTTTTCTGACGCTTCCGCGACGCTGAACTGTCATGGTCCAGGATTGGGGTTCGTAGCCGTCGGCGGAGAGAGTGAATTTGTGAGCACCGGGTGCCTTGCTGACGGTCCAGCCGCGGCTTTGCCGTTTCACGGGGGAACCGTCCACAGTCAGAACGCCATTTTCTGCATTCGTGGTGATGAAGACGCTTCCGTCGGCATCGAGCGACTGCACGATGAGGGAAGGCGCCGAGGAAATCTCGATGGACAGGCTCCCCTGGTCCTGGGCTTGCCCGAAAACTACTTCGTGGCCCTGATCGGTGAGAGTGATCGCTGCTCCCGACGGGCTGACGGCGACGATCTGATCGCGGATACGAGCACTGCCCAGGGTGGCAGCTCCGTAGAGTGCAGCGTCCGTGCCCAGGCTGGTGATTACCAGTACATCCTTCCCTGAGAGTGCCGTAATTCGTGGCTGCTGGCCCACCGAGAGCGCTACATCCATGGTGAACAATTCTTTTCCGTCGACATGAGCCGCGATCTTATGGGGTGCACTGTCAGGAGTCAGCTCATATTCGATAGACCCATCAACGAGATCAGCGACCTTCTGGCCATCTAGTTCGGCATTCCCCGCCTTGCCCGATGCGTGAACCGAAAAGCGTATGGGTTCGGGTTGAAGGACGACTTTTCCATCGCTGTCACTCTGAATTTGCAACTGCTTTGTTTTGTAGCCGAGACGGGTGACGTCGATCGTCGTTCCAATAGCTACCGCGCCGTCGGTGATCGGCTTGCCGTCGCTGAGCACGCTGGCATCCGGCGGATCAACGGAAATGGTGACGTTGTGCACTACCGGTTGCACCACGGTTGGCTTTGGACCCCGGATTGTCAGGTAAATGATGAAAGCGAGCAAGGGCAAGAGAACGACGATTCCCGCCGCCGTTCCCAGCCTAACCGCCGACCACTTGCCCCCCGGACGGGCGAGCACGAGCAAGCGTCTGTTCACTTCTTTTGCAAGATTTCCCAACTCGCGAATGAAAGTCTGGACGTTGTACTCGTGGTGCGGAGAGACCCGTTTCGTGATAGGCGGCTGCTGGGTGACAGCTGCTTGCGGCGCACTTTTTTCGAGCAGCTGCGGTCCCTTTTTCTCCTCGGCTGGAGGCAGCGGCTGGCGGGCCCTGGGTCCCATGATCGTTGCCCTCCAGCCATTGGTACCGGTAAGCGCGGGCTCAACCAACAACTGGCCTACATCCTCGACCTTGGCCACATTTTTGACGGCCAACTCGATTTCGGAGACGGTGCGTACGATATCGGGATCGTCCGGATGCTGGGCGCGGATGGCATATGATCTTTCGAGCACTGCTCGTAAGTCCGCGCTCTCGGGATTCTGTTCGGCCAGGCGGCGGTTTTCGACAAGGGCCGCTTGATCCTTGCGCTTTTGCTCTTGCTGGAGAGCCTCGTGGGCGTCCTTGTGCAGAACTGCCTCGAATTGCTCAAGGCGCGGATCGAGCGGATACAGGTCGCGCGCGGCGCGAATTTTCGCTGCGGCCTCTTTTAGCTTGCCCGCACCAACCAGCGCCCGGCAGTCGGTGAGGCACTGGCCTACGAACGTCTTCCGCTTGGAATCGGAAAGCATGGAGCGGAGAGAGCGGACCGCCGGATGGTTCGCGTCGAGATCGCCGGCTTCCTGACACAAAGGCTCTGCCTGTTGCCAATTCTCTTCGCCAAAAGCCCGGGCGCGTTCGACGAGAACATTGACGAGCGCATCTCGCAAGCCGGGCCCCCGGGGATCGAGAACCAAAGTATTGCGCAAAAGTTCTGTCGCCTTCAGCAGATCCCCTTGAGCAATGTGTCGCTGCGCTTCCTCGAATAAACGCCGTGATTCTTTTGCGCGCTCCAGTGCCTGTTCGGCGAGGGTCCGGAGGCCCGCGAGTTCGGAATCACCAGGGAATTCGTGCAGTGCGGAAGTTGCGTACTCGATGGCTTTGCCATAGGCCCGGCTCTTCATGAGTCCATCGATTTCGTTCACCAGCCGCGAACGCTCTTCGTCGCGGGACTGCTGGTCCCGGTTCTTTTTGCACTGCTCCAGCTCAAAAGAGATCCCGGGGTAATCGGGGTGGATATTGCGCAGGATGTCCCACTGGCTGATGGCTTCGGCGAATTGCCCGCGCTCTTCATATTGCCGGGCTTTGACCACGACGGAGTTCACCAGATCGCGCCGCTCACGGATGAGCTTCAGTTGTTGGGCAAACTGTGGCTCGTTGGGATAGCGGTCGCACGCTTCGCGAATGATGTTGACGCGGCGGTCGAGGTCACGCTCCGCCTCTAATCGCTTGGAGAGTTCGGCGGTGTAGGACGACAGTTCTTGCCGCTCGGCGTCCTCAATCCTGATTTTTAGGGCTTGAAATGTGCCGTCATTGGGATACTTTGCGAGGAGATCGCGGCAAAGAGCCATAGCCCCGGCGAAATTCTTTTCGCGGAATTGGCGTTGCGCATCTTCGAGGGCACTGTGAATGCTGTCGCGTTCGGAGCGCACCTCTTTGTAGAAGCTCTGATAGACCGCATCGCGTTCCGGTATGGCGGCGCTGGGATAGGCCTGCGCCACGGAAAACAACTTCTCCAGCTTGCCGAGCGCGGTGGAGATCTCTCCGTTCTGGTAGGCGCGCATGGCCGAGCCGTACAGCTGTTCTTTCTGTTCGCGAATCCGCTTGGCGTCGGCTTCGGTGGACTCGATCTTCTCCAACAGGTCCATGGCCCGAGCGTCTGTCCGATTGATGGCAAGTACTTCCTGCACCGCACTGCGGGCAGCGCCAAAATCGCGATTGCTCAGATGAGTTTGCGCCAGTTCCAACCACTTCGCGATTTGACTCTCACTGCGCTGCTTCTCGATGGATTCGCGCATGGCGCGGGCGTCGGCATTTTCCGGATCCAGCTCGAGCACTTCGCGAATCTTGTCGAGCGCGAGAGGAATCTCCTCCTGCTCCATGCGTGCCCGGGCGCTCTCGAGCAACTGGCGGATCTTCTTGGATTTTGCCGTCAGCTCAATCTGGGTCCGCAGAACTGTTATGCGCGGATCAAGGTGACCTTCCGCCTCGAGTTCACCCAGAATCTCAGAGGCGAACGCTTCATCGCCTGACTTGTAAGCATTCTTGGCACGCTCAATACGCTGCTCGATCTTGGCTGAGTCAAAC
>Ga0335070_10006864_pt1 | contig 13378 bp, 9 predicted proteins | sample Lox_Sample_13_FD_206722 | JGI IMG/M metagenome (GOLD analysis project Ga0335070, IMG submission 206722) | Soil microbial communities from Loxahatchee National Wildlife Refuge, Florida, United States - Lox_Sample_1.3 | ecosystem: Environmental > Terrestrial > Soil > Wetlands | place: USA: Florida...
GGTCGGCGTGGCCTCGACCGGCTCCTTGTAGCCGGGGAGCTGCTGGTCGTACGGAAGCAGCTTCTCGACGTAGAACTCGATGCGCCCCGACTTCGTCGGGAAGGCCTTGTCGAAGAAGGGGACGTAGGGCATCGTCGGCGTGTTCAGGTGCGGCGCCGACGTCGTGAGCTGCTCCCAGCTCAGTCCGTTGACGTTGCCGTCCGCCTTCGGGTCGCCGATGTGGAGGATCTCCTTGAGGTAGTCGTCCGGGGCCTTGTCGAAGTACTTGCCGACGCCCATCTTCTTCGCCACGAGCGTGATCGCCTCGAGATCGGACTTCGACTCCCACAGCGGGTCGATCACCTTCGGCATGTACTGCAGATAGAAGTTGTTCGAGCTGAGCAGGTCGGTCTTCTCGAGGTACGTGCACGCCGGCAGGACGACGTCCGCGAGATCGGCCGTCGCCGAGAGGACGTAGTCGGAGACGACGAGGAAGTCGAGCGACCTCAGCGCCTTCACGACGAGGTTCCGGTCCGACATCTGCTGGGCGAAGTTGTCGACCATGAACCAGGCGGCGCGAACCGGATACGGCTTGTCGTGCAGCATCGCGTCGCACGCCTCCATCGGCTCGAGCACCGTGAACATCTCGGTGCCCTTCGGCGCCCACCAGTTGCCGAGATCGAACGCGGTCGTGGTGAGGCCGCCGGCGAAGGTGGTGACGCCGCCGCCGTGGACGCCGACGTTCCCGGTCAGCGCCTGGAGCGTCACGAGCGCCTGCATCGTCAGGTCGCCGCGATACCAGTGCGAGAGCGCGAAGCCCGCGCGCACGCCCACCGGCGGATTGTCGGTCCACAAGCTCGCGAGCTGGCGCACCTGGCGGGGGTCGAGGTCGGTCAGCGACGCGACCTTCTCCGGCGTGTACTGCGCCATCTCGTCGGCGAGCAGCTGGAAGGCCGTCTTGGCACTGACGCCGCCGGCGTCGTGCTCGCCCAGGAGCTCGGGATCGTGCGCCTGCCCGATCGGCTTCACCTGGCCGTCGGAGTCGACGACGAGGTAGTGGCCCTTCGCGTCGCGCAGGAACTTCTTCGTCCGGGGATCCACGAGGAACGGCCCGACGGTGTACTTCTTCACGTACTCGGCGTCGTAGCGCCGCTTCTGGATGACCTCGTTCATGATCCCGTCGAGCAGCGCCGTGTCTGCGCCCGGCCGGATCGGCAGCCACAGGTCCGACTTGGCGGACGTCGGCGTGAAGCGCGGGTCGATCGAGACGACGATCGACCCGTTCCGCTTCGCCTGCGCGATGATCCGCCAGTCGGGGATCGAGGTCTCGGCGACGTTGTTCGCCCAGAGCACGATCAGCTTGGAGTTGAGGAAGTCGGTCGACTCGTGCCCGTCGAAGATGCCGCCCGCGGTCTTGTCCGGGTCGGCCAGCAGGTAGTTCCAGCCGGCGGGAGTCGAGCTGTCGCCCTCGTTGTCGCCCTCGAAGTCGCCCGCGGACGCACCGATCGCGCTGGCGAAGCGGAAGCCCGCGCCGACGACGCCCTCGAGGATGGAGAGGGACCCGGTGTACGGGGCGATCCAGACGGACTTCTTGCCGTGCTGCTTCTGGATCGTCTGGAACCTCTCGGCGATGAGCGACGTCGCCTGGTCCCAGGTGATGCGGCGCCACTGGCCGGAGCCGCGGTCGCCGACGCGCTGGTACGGATACTTGATCCGGTCGGGGCTGTACGTGTTCTGGATCTGTGCGACGCCGCGCAGGCAGACACGCGGGTCGTACTTCGGCGCGGCCTGGCCGGAGATCGTCTTCTGGCTCCACGGAGCCCCCTGGATCAGGCGGATCCGGCCGTCCACGACCTTGACGAGATGGCCGCACGCGCCGTCGCAGTTGTTCGAGTGGCCCGTGCGGAACACCGTCTCCTTGCCGACGAGCTCGCCGGCCTCCGCCGGCTCTGCGTGCTGGAGGTAGCGCAGACCGCCGCCCACCGTCAGCAATCCGACCCCGCCGGCGGCCCCCTCGACGAACCTGCGCCGCGTAAACGATCTCACCGTCCACCGTCCTTTCGCGCGAACGTTGGTAGCGGCGCGAGCGCGGCTCCGGGGCCTCGCGTCACAAGAGGGAGGAAACCGCTTCCACGGGAGGCGCTACATCCGCCAAACTCCGGATCCCGTTCAGGGCATTCCCCGATTGGCAGACGGTCGTAAGCCGCAGCCCGGCTCAGGCCGAGTCCGAAGAGCCCGGCGTCTCTCCCGCCATGCGCAGCCCGATCTCCTCGATGCTCTCGCGGTCGACGACCTCGGAGAGCTCGCCCTCGTACATGACGACGATGCGATCGTTGAGCGCGAGGATCTCGTCGAGGTCCTCGCTGAGCAGCAGCACCGCCGTTCCGCGTCCGGCGGCCTGCAGGAGGTACGAGTGCACCGTCGCCACCGCCGAGACGTCGAGGCCGCGCGTCGGCGACGCCGCGATGAGCACTTTCATCTCGCCGGAGAACTCGCGCGCGATGACGACCTTCTGCAGGTTCCCGCCCGACAGGTTCGCCGCCTGCACGTCCGGCCCCGGCGCCCTGATGTCGAACTCCTCGATCGCCTTCTCCGCGTTCGCGCGCATCCGCCGGAGGCGCAGGAACGGACCGAGGGAGCTCTCCCGGTACGAGCGCAGCTCGAGGTTCATCGCGAGCGACAGGCTCGGAGAGACGCCCGTGCCGAGCCGGTCCTCGGGGACGTAGCGGATGCCGGCGTCGAAGGCCGCCCGCACGTCGCCGCGCTTCAGCAGCCTGCCGTCGACGCGGATCGCCCCCTTCGTGCTCGGCCTGACGCCGGCGATCGTCTCGGCGAGCTCGCGCTGCCCGTTCCCCGCCACGCCGGCGACGGCGACGATCTCGCCGGCACGGACGGCGAGCGAGATACCCTTCACGGCGGGAGCGCCGCGGTCGCCGTCGGCCCAGACGTCCCTCACCTCGAGAACGGCGCCTTCGCCGCCGAGGTCGCGTGCCGTGCGCTGCGTCGCCTCGACGTCGTGGCCGATCATGAGCGACGCGAGCGACTGCGGCGTCGCGTCGGTCGTCCGCACAGTGGCGATGACCTTGCCGGCGCGGAGCACGGTCACGCGGTCGGACACCGCCTTGACCTCGTGCAGCTTGTGCGAGATGAAGATGACCGTCCGGCCCTCGGCCGCGATCTCGCGCAGCGTCGTGAAGAGCGTCTCCGACTCCTCGGGCGTGAGCACCGCGGTCGGCTCGTCGAGGATGAGCACGCGCGCGTCCTGGTAGAGCGCGTTGAGGATCTCGACTCGCTGCTGCTCGCCGACCGAGAGCTGCCAGATGCGCGCGTGCGGGTCGACCGGCAGGTGGTAGCGCCGTCCGAGCTCGCGCACCTGGCTCTCGACGGCGCGCGGGTCGATGCGGAACCGCCGGCCTGCACCGCGCCGGTCGCCGAGGACGAGGTTCTCCGCGACGGTGAAACGCTCGACGAGCCTGAAGTGCTGGTGGACCATGCACACGCCCGCGTCGATCGCGTCGCGCGGGGACTGGAAGGCGACGGGCTCGCCCGAGAGGAAGATCTGGCCCTCGTCCGCGTGGTAGAGGCCGGTCAGGATGTGCGAGAGCGTCGTCTTGCCGGCGCCGTTCTCGCCGAGCAGCGCGTGCACCTCGCCCCCGGCCGCCTCGAAGTCGACGCCGTCGTTCGCGACGACGCCGGGGAACCGCTTCGTGATCTCGCGCATCGAGACGGCGGCGGCGGCGGCTATCAGTGCTCCTCCCGCACGTAGGCGACGCCGAGCGCTGCCGGCGCGCCGAGCCGGCGGCGCGCGGTGCCGGACGAGACGACGACGAGGACGAGGACCGTCATCACGTACGGGAGCGAGTTCGACCACAGCACGGTGGGGCCGAGGCTGATGTTGCGCGCCTGCAGCTGCGGGGCCAGCGCCTGCAGCGCGCCGAAGAAGTACGCGCCGACGAGGCAGAGCTCCGGTCGCCAGAAGGCGAAGATGACGAGCGCGATCGCGATCCAGCCCGCCCCGTAGGTGATCCCGTCCACCCACTGCGGCGTGATCGCAAGGGTGATCGTCGCCCCTGCGATGCCGGCGAATGCGCCGCCGGCGAGCGTGTGCGCGTACCGGTACGCGGTGACGTTGATGCCCATCGTGTCGGCGGCCGCCGGCGACTCGCCGACGGCGCGCACGTTCAGGCCCGGGCGTGTCCGTGACAGGTAGAGCCCGACCGCGATCACGCACAGCCACGAGGCGTAGACGAGGATGTTCTGACCGAAGAGGATCGGGCCCACGACCGGCAGGTTCTGCATGCCCTTCGGGAGCAAGGTGTGGAAGCTGTGCGCCGCAGGGACGTCGGCGAGCTTGAGGTTGTTGCCGAGATAGGACGAGAGCCCGACCGCGCCGGCGAAGATCGTGAGCGCGAGGCCGGAGACGATCTGGTTCGCGCGCAGTGTGATGACGAGGAACGCGTGGATCGTCGCCATGACCGTTCCTGCCACCGCGGCGATGACAATCGCGAGCGCGAGCGTCAGCCCGGTGTTCGCATGCACGCGCTCGACCGTCCAGAACCCCATGACCGCGCCGACGAGCATCATCCCCTCGACGCCGAGGTTGAGCACGCCGGAGCGCTCCGCGAGGAGCTCGCCGAGCGCCGCGAAGAGGAGCGGCGTCCCGTACGCGACGCCCGACGCGATGAGGACGACGAGGAGCGAGTCGTTCATGCCGCGGGCTCCGGGGCGCGGGCGGGTGCCGCAGTGACGTGCGTCGACTTGCGCGTAATGCGCACGCGGTGGCGCGAGAGGATCTCGCCGCCGAGCGCGGAGAAGAGGATGATCCCCTGGATCACGCCGACGAGGCCGGCGGGGAAGCTCGGCCCCTGCAGCGTGTTGCCTGCGTTCTCGAGGCCGCCGAGCAGAAACGCGATGAGCACGGCGGCGAACGGGTTGTAGCGGCCGAGAGCCGCGACGACGATCCCGGTGTAGCCGTAGCCGATCTTCTGCAGGCCGTTGGGATCGCCGTCGAGCGCATGGCTGAAGTCGCCCACCTGGCTCGCGCCGCCGAGCCCGGCGATCGCGCCCGAGACGGCCATGACGGCGAGGATCTTCCGGCGCATGCGCACGCCCGCGTAGCGGGCAGCGCGCTGGGAGTCGCCGAGCACCTGCGCCTCGAAGCCGAAGCGCGTCCGCTTGTAGAGCAGCCAGAGGACGGCGGCCGCGAGCAGCGCAAAGAATGCGCCGAGGGGGATCGTCGTCCCACCCTGGACGTGCAGGGTCCAGCCGGGCCACACGGCCGAGTGCGGCAACGGCTTCCCGGTCGGGAACACGGTGGCGTTGAAGCCCTTCGTCTGCCGCCAGTACGACTCGCTCTCGAAGATGAGATACGTGAGGATGAGACCGGCGACATAGTTCAGGAGGAGCGAGGTCAGGATCTCGTTCGTCCTGAAGAACGCGCGCAGGACCCCGGGGATGAGCGCCCAGCCGGCGCCGCCGGCGGCGCCGGCGACGACCATGGCGGCGATCACGAACGCGGACGGCCCGCCGCGGCCGCCGAGATAGAGGCCGGCGGCGGCGCCGGTGATGGCGCCGAGGTACATCTGACCCTCGGCGCCGATGTTGTAGAGCTTCATGCGGAACGCCGCCGCAGCCGCGAGGCCCATGAACGCGAGCGGCGTGGCCACGATCAGCGTCTGGTCGATCGACTGCTTCTCGAGGAAGGCGGCGTCGAAGAGCTGGTGATACGTCGAGACCGGGTCGTGCCCGGTTGCGACGAGCACGACGGCCGCGACGAGGAAGGCGAAGACGACGGATCCGAAGGGGACTGCGACGGTCAGCCAGCGCGGACGCCGCAGCCTCTGCTCAACGCTGATCCGCACACATGCCTCTCATGGCCGCTCGCCGCGACGGGTGGGGGCGCCGGATGCGGCGCCCCCTCGCCCACGTGCGCTATCCCTTCGGGCTCCCGATGACGCCCTTCACGAGCCAGTTCATGCCGTAGAGGCTGTTCGTGCCGCCCTTGAGAACGTCCATCTTCACGCCCTTCGCGACGCGCAGCTTGCCGCTCTGGTCGTAGAGCGGGCCTGCGAACTCGTAGAAGGTCCCGTTCTCCATCTGCTTCTGGACCGCGGCGATCTTCGCCTTCTCAGCGGCGGTGACGCCCGGTCCGTACGGGCTGAGCTTCGTGAAGCCGTCGTTGATCGTGCCGTAGTAGAAGCCCGCCTTCCACGTGCCGGCCATGGCCTCCTTGACGCGCTTCAGGTAGTAGATGCCCCAGTTGTAGACCGATGCGGTGAGCCACGACTTGGGCGCGAACTTCGACGCGTTGCTGTCGTAGCCGACCCACGGGAGGCCCTTCGACTCGGCGTACTGGCCGGTCGCCGGCGAGTCGACGTTCTGGCCGAGCACGTCGGCGCCCGCGGCGACGAGGCCCTCGGCGGCCTTCTTCTCGGCCGCCGGGTTGTACCAGGAGTGCGTCCACACGATCCGCACGGTCGCGCCCGGGTGCGTGTACTGGGCGCCGAGCGCGAACGCGTTCGCGTGCCGGATCACCTCGGGGATCGGGTAGGCGAGGACGTCGCCGAGCACGCCGGTCTTGCTCGCGTAGCCCGCCGCCATGCCGGAGAGGAAGACCGTGTCCTCCGCCCGGCCGAAGTACTCGGAGAGGTTCTTCGCGATGTCGGTCCCGGTCGCCTGCTCGAACTTGATGTTCGGGTACTTGGCGGCCAGCTCCTTCGTGACATAGCCGTACGAGGTCGCGAAGATCATCTGGTAGCCCTGCGCCGCGAGGCTCGCGACGGTCTGGCTGAACTGCGCGCCGACCGCGATGTTCTCCTTGTAGGTCGTCTGGACCTTGCTGCCGAGCATCTTCTGCACGTACAGCCGGCCGTCGTCGTGCGCCTGCGACCATCCACCGTCGTTGTGCGGGCCGACGTAGATCCAGGCCACCTTGTACGCGCTGGTCCTGCTCGCCGAGCCGGCCGTCGCCCCGACGAGCGCGGCCACGGCTGCGAGGAGTACCGCAAGAGCGAGCTTTCTCCTCTTCATCGTCATCTCCTTGGGATCGAGCGATAGCCGCGACGACAGCCGTCTACTCGTCGTCGAGACTCCATCAAATCTCCCGCCCCGCCGCTGGACTGGCATCGGGGGCGGAACCGAGGCCTCCGGGGTGAACTACCGATGAGGCTACTCGACCTCACTGCGCCACGATCCACGTGCCGGTCTCGCCGGCGAGCGCCCGCTCGACGTTGTCCGGGTCGGTGATGATCGCCGTGGCGCCGCCCCCCTCGAGGAACTGGATCACCGCCTCGATCTTCGGGGCCATGCTCCCGGCTGCGAAGTGCCGGCCCTCGGCCAGGCGCTCCTTCGCCTCGGCGAGCGTCATCCGGCCGACCGCGTGCTGCTGCGGCGTTCCGTAGTCGAGCGCCACCTGCTCGACCGCGGTCGTGATCAGCAGCAGCTCTGCGCCGATGCGAGTGGCAAGCAGCGCGCAGGCGAGGTCCTTGTCGATCACGGCGGCGACCCCGCTCAGATTGCCGTCGGCGTCCGCGACGACCGGGATGCCGCCGCCGCCCGCCGCGATCACGACGAAGCCCTCCTCGACGAGCGCCCGGATCGCGTCCTCCTCGACGATCCGCAGCGGAGCCGGAGAGGCGACCACGCGCCTCCAGCCGCGGCCGGCGTCCTCGACGACGGCCCAGCCGTCCCGGTCGCGCCGTTGCCCCGCTGTCGGCTCGTCCATGAAGGAGCCGATCGGCTTCGTCGGGTGCGCGAAGGCCGGATCGTCGGCGGCGACCTCGACCTGCGTGACGACCGCGACGGCATGGCGGTCGAGCCCGAGCCGCCGGAAGTCGTTCTCGAGATTCTGGACGAGGGCGTAGCCGATCGCGCCCTGGCTGTCGGCCCCGCAGACGTCGAGCGGCACCTCGTGCAGCTCGTGGGCGGCGAGCTCGGAGCGGCGCAGGATGAAGCCGACCTGCGGCCCGTTGCCGTGGCCGATCACGACGTCCCAGCCCTCCTTGATCATCGACGCGACGTGCCAGCACGTCTCGCCGGCCGCGATGTACTGGTCGCGCACCGTCTGGTGCATCTTGTCCTTGATCAGCGAGTTGCCGCCGATCGCGACGACTGCGCGTTTGCGGCTCATGCCGTATAGCCGCCCATCGTCAGCGCCATCAGCGCCTTCGCCGTGTGCATCCGGTTCTCGGCCTCGTCCCAGACGACCGAGTGCGGCCCGTCGATGACGGCGTCGGTCACCTCGCGGCCGCGGTCGGCGGGCAGGCAGTGCAGGTAGAGGACGTCGGGCTTCGCGAGGGCGATCTTCGCCTCGTCGCAGATCCAGTCGGCGTACGCGCCCGACTCGGCGAGCGCCTTCGAGCCGTCGGTGAACGCGTCGAGCCGGCCCCACGACTTCGGATAGACGACGTCGGCATCCGCGAACGCCTCCTCCATGCTGTCGACGAGCGTGATCGTCGCGCCCGCGGCCCTGGCCGCCTGCTCGGCCTTGACCATCACCTCCGGCATCAGCTCGAAGCCCGGCGGATGCGCGAGGACGACGTCCATGCCGAAGCGCGGGAAGAGCGTCGCCACGCCCTGGGGAACCGAGAGCGGGCGGGCGTACGAGGGCGCATACGCCCAGCTCATCGCGACCTTGAGCCCGCGCAGGTTGTTGCCGCGGTGCTCGCGCAGCGTCATCAGGTCGGCGAGCGTCTGCGTCGGGTGGTCGACGTCGCACTGCATGTTGATGAGCGGGATGTCCGCCCAGTGCGCGATCTCGCGCATCCAGGCGTTCCCCTCGTACGGCGCGAGGTCGTGCCGGATGGCGATCCCCTCGCCGAAGCGGGAGAGCGTCAGCGCGGTGTCCTTCGGGCTCTCGCCGTGGGACACCTGCGTCTTGTCCGAGTCGAGGAAGATCGCGTGGCCGCCGAGCTGCGTCATCCCCGTCTCGAAGGCGTTGCGCGTGCGCGTCGACTTGTCGAGGAAGAGAAGGTAGATCGTCTTGTCGGGGAGCAGCCGGTGCGGCCGTCCCTCCTTCCGTGCCGCCTTCAGCTCGGCGGCGACGGCGAGCGTTTCCTCGATCTCGTCCACCGTCCAGTCGATCGTCTCGATGTAGTCGCGCCCGGCGAGGGTCGCGCGGTCGACGCCAACGGTTGTGCTCATCGTTCTCTCGCTTTCATGAGTTCCTGTTGTCCGAGCCCGAGCCCGAGGTACTCGGGAATCGCCTTCTGGCCCGGCACGTCCGGGACCGGCGCCGGGCCGGCCGTCGTCGCCGGGGGCCGGATGCCGACGAGATCCTCGGGGGTGGCCGGGGCGCGGTTCAGCGTCCGCCCCGTCGCGTCGCGCAACGCGGCGATCACGGCCGAGGTGGCGACGACCGTCGCCATCTCGCCGACGCCCTTGACGCCGAGCGGCGCGCCGGGCTCCGGGACCTCGACGAACTCGGTCACGATCGGCGGCGCGTCGAGGATGGTCGGGATCAGGTAGTCGGTGAAGGAGGCGTTGCGAATGTTCCCGTCCTGCAGTTGCAGCTCCTCCATCACGGCCAGCCCGAGCCCCATCGCCGTCCCGCCCTCGACCTGTCCCGTCGCCCCCTGCGGGTTGAGCACGCGGCCGGCGTCCTGCACGGCCGCGATCTGGAGGACGCGGACGAGGCCGAGCTCCACGTCCACCTCGACGACGGCGCGCTCGGCCGCGAACGCGAACGCGACGTGCGGGTCGCCCTGCCCGTGCTCGTCCAGCTCGGTCGTCGGGCGGTGGTGGTACGTGAAGGTGCGCGAGATCGGCTCCTCCAGCGGGTGCTTCGCGAGCTCCTGCTTGATCTCGGCGCACGCGCCGAGCACGGCGCCGCCGCTCATCGTCGTCTGCCGCGACGCGGACGTGGACCCGGCCGAGCCGCTCTCGGTCGTCGCCGGCTCGACGACGACGTCCTCGACGCCCAGCTCGCTGCGCACGATCTGCGCGAGCACCGTGTACAGACCCTGGCCGTACTCGACCGCGGCGGTGCGAATGCTCGCGACCGGGCCGTCCGGCCCCGGCCGCAGCGTCACGGTCGCCTCCGCGGCATCGTCGAAGCCCTCGCTGTAGGCGATGTTCTTGTAGCCGACGGCGTAGCCGACGCCACGCCGCAGCGACTCGCCGCGGCTGACGTTGCCGGCGCCGCCGGGGTACGAGATCGGGTCGCGGCCGGACGCCGGCTCTTCGGGCGGCATGGGAATCGCCTGCAGCTTCTCGATCACCTCGCGCACCGGAGCGGTGCCGGTGATCACCTGGCCGGTCGGCAGGACGGAGCCGGTGTGCAGCGCATTGCGCAGCCGCAGCTCGAGCGGGTCGATCCCGAGCTCCGCCGCGAGCAGGTCCATCGCCGACTCGTAGGCGAAGCAGACCTGCGGCGCGCCGAAGCCGCGCATCGCACCGCACGGCGGCGTGTTCGTGTAGACGACGGTTCCTTCGACGCGAACATTCGGGACCTCGTACGGGCCCGACGCGAACGTCGACGCGTTCGAGATCACCGCCGGCGACGACGAGGCGTACGCGCCGCCGTCCAGCAGCAGGCGCACGTCGCAGGCGACGAGCCGCCCGTCGCGCGTCGCGCCGTAGCGGATCCACGTCCGCGACGGATGGCGGTGCACGTGCCCGTGGAACGACTCCTCGCGGCCGTACGACATCCGCACCGGCCGTCCCGTCTTCAGCGCGAGCAGCGAGGCGTGGATCTGCATGTGCACGTCCTCGCGCGAGCCGAACGCGCCGCCGACGCCGGCGAGCGTGATCCGCACCTTCTCCTCGGGCAGGCCGAGGCACGGCGCGATCTGCTGGCGGTCGACGTGGAGCCACTGCGTGGCGACGTACAGGTCGATGCCGCCGTCGGAGGCCGGCACGGCGAGCCCAGCCTCCGGCCCGAGCGCGGCCTGGTCCTGCGTCCCCGTCTCGAAGTAGCCGTCGACCCAGACCTCCGCCTCCGGCGAGTCGACGTCACCGTGGAGGATGTGGACGTGCCGGAGCACGTTGCCGAAGTCGTGCACGCGCGGCGAGCCCGGCTCGAGCGCGGCCTCCATGTCCGTGACGGGCACGAGCGGCTCGTAGTCGACGATGACCGCCGAGGCTGCCTGCCTCGCCTCCTCGAGCGTCTCCGCCGCCACGATCGCGACGGGCTCCCCGGCGTAGCGGACGACGCCGTCGCCGAGGATCGGCTGGTCGCAGAACTCGAGCCCGAACGTCCGCCGCGCGGGCAGGTCGTCGGCGGTCAGCACGGCCGCGACGCCGTCCCCGCGGCGGGCCGCGGTGACGTCGATCGAGCGGATCCGCGCCGACGCGTGCGGGCTGCGAAGCGTGAAGCCCCAGAGGCTGTTCTCGGCGTCGAGGTCGCTGCCGTACGCGTACTCGCCCGTCACCTTCGGGATGCCGTCGACGCGGCGCGCGCTCGTGCCGATGCCGCTGCCCGTGGGGGCGACGGTCGTGCTCACGACAGCTCCGCGGCGGCGAGATGCACTGCGTCGAGGATCTTCTGGTAGCCGGTGCAACGGCAGAGGTTGCCGGCGAGCGCCTCACGGATCGTCTCGTCGCTGGGCTGCGGGTTGCGCTCGAGCAGGTCGACCGCAGCGACGACCATTCCCGGCGTGCAGAAGCCGCACTGGACTGCGCCGGCGGCGAGGAAGGCGTCCTGTACCGCGTGCAGCCGCTCGCCGTCGCCGAGCGACTCGACCGTTCTCACCGCCGCGCCGTCCGCCTGAACCGCGGGCACGAGACAGGCGCACACGAGCTCGCCGTCGAGCCAGGCCGAGCAGGATCCGCACTCACCCTGCTCGCACGCGTTCTTCGAGCCGGTGAAACCGAGCTCGTCGCGAAGCAGCGCGAGCAGGCTCGCGCCGGGCCAGACGTCGGCCTCGCAGTCGCGGCCGTTGACGGTCGTGCGGATCAGCATGGCCTCACCTCCGGTCTCCGAGCGTCCACGAGAGCGCCCGCCGCGCGAGCACCTCGACGACGTGCCGGCGGTACGCGGCCGAGCCGCGCACGTCGTCGATCGGCCGCGCGGCGACGGCGGCGAGCCGCCCGAACTCCGACACGGCCTGTTCCGGCAGCGCCCGCTCGGGCTCGTCCCACGGGACGACGTCGGCCGCGAACGCCTCCGCGTCGGGCGCCCGCACCACGGTGGGGGCGACCGAGCCGAGGGCGAGCCTGACCGTATGCGCGCGCAGGTCGAGCTGGAGGCAGAGGCCGGCGATCGCGATCACCATCGCGTTGCGCGTCCCGACCTTGGCGAACGAGCCCGGCCCTTCCACCGCCTGCCATTCCACCCCGAGGAGAAGCTCGTCGGGGGCGAGGGTCGTCTGCTTCGGGCCGGTGAAGAACGCGTTCCAGGGCTCACGGCGCTCCCCTCGCGTCGAGCCGGCGACGATCGTGGCGGCGTAGGCGGCGAGCACGGGGATCGCGTCGCCGGCCGGAGAGGCGGTGCCGACGTTGCCGCCGATCGTGGCGCGGCTTCGGATCTGCGGCGAGCCGACCGACCGCGCCGCCTCGACGAGCGGCCGGAACTCCCGCAACTCGAGCGCGATCCGCGCGAAGGTCATCCCGGCACCGACGAAGACGGTGCCGTTCTCGCGACGCCACGTCTTCAACTCCTCGACGCGCGAGAGGTCCAGGAGCGCGGGCGGCCGCGCGCGGCCGAAGTTCACGGCGACCATGAGATCGGTGCCGCCGGCGACCGGGACGGCGTCCGCATGCGCCGCCCGGAGCTCGAGCGCCTCCTCGAGCGAGCGCGGCAGGAGCGCCTCCATCAGGCGGGCACCGCCGCGAAGGCGTCGATCATCGCCGGCACGTCGTCGCCGAGCGGGTACAGGACCGGGCACGTGCAGCCGGCGTCGACGTACTCCTGCACCTTCGCCCGGCAGTCGTCCGGTGTTCCGGAGGCAGTGATCAACTGCACGACGTCGTCCGGCACGAGCTCCATCGCCCTCTCGATCTGCTCCGGAGTCGCCGGCCACGTGAGCACCTGGCCGATCTCCTCCAGCAGCTCCTCGCTGACTCCGCTGGCCTTCATGATATGCGGCTGCTGGCCGAGGTACTGGGCGACGAGCTCGCGCGAGCGGTCGAGCGCGACCGAGCGGTCGGGGTCGAGGGAGCAGACGACGAGCTGGGGCCGGTCGAGGTCGTCGACGGTGCGCCCGGCGCGGGCCGCGCCCACGGCGAGGTGCTCCATCGCCTCTGCGTTGTACGCCGGCCCGACGAGATAGTTGAGGAGCACGCCGTCGCCGATCTCGCCGGCGAGCTCCATCATCTTCATCGCCGTTGCGCCGATGTAGATCGGTACGCGCTTCGGCGAGCGGTCACCGTGGACGATGTCGATCTCGACGTCGTCGAGGTGCACGAATTCGCCGTGATACGTCACCCGCTCCATCGCGAGCAGCCGCCGAGTCGCCTCGAC